>SDBT01007768.1_pt1 | contig 17606 bp, 22 predicted proteins | sample 2277101 | NCBI WGS metagenome assembly SDBT01 (sample SAMN10404973, study PRJNA504765) | marine sediment metagenome | isolation source: marine sediment core GS10_PC15, 103 cmbsf | place: Arctic Ocean: Southern Knipovich Ridge | collected 2010 | reverse complement strand
GCGCTATCGGAGGCCCTGCAGGCGGCGCACGCCGTCGGGGCGCACCGCCTCGTCGACGAGATGACCCTGCCGGCGTCGGAGGCGGCGATCACGTTCCACGGCCCACCGGAGTCTCGCGATGACATCCCGCTCGACGCGCTCGGCCACGCCGTGCTGACCGGTACCGCCTTCTCGGTGGACAACCCGCGCGCGGTGCGGTTCCTCGACCAGCACGCGGCCCGCCTGGTGAAGGGCGTCGACGAGGGGACGCGGTCCACCATCCGCTCCATCGTCCGTGACGGTGTGGCGTCGGGCCGGTCGAGCGAGAAGATCGGGAAGGACATCGCGGGGCGGTTCCACCAGATGGCCGTCGGCCGGCCCCAGGCGCACATCGACTCTCGCGCCCACGGCATCGCGGTCACCGAGATGACCTTCGCCTACGAGCAGGGCCAGCGCGACGTGGCGGCTCACCTCGAGGCGGCGGGGGTCGTGACGGAGAAGTCGTGGCTCACCGCCGCCGATGACCGGGTGGACGACCTCTGCGAGGGCAACGCCATCGATGGGTGGATCGCCTTCGAGACGGCCTTCTCGTCCGGTGACGATGAACCACCGGCGCACCCGTACTGCCGCTGTACCGCGCTCCGCCGGGCGGCCAGCGATCAGGCAGCGCCGGAGCCGGCCGAGCCCTCGTGGAACGACCGCTCGTTCGCGGACACGGAAACGGCCGCCGCCGAGGGCGACTTCCCCACGCTGCGGGAGATCCTGGAGGAGCGCTACGGCGTCGAGGAGGTGGAGACAACGGGCGCCGCGGGCGACTTCATCACCATAGACAACCGCGGCGAGGAGGAAGCGGTGGACTGGGAAGAGCTGTACACCGGTGAGCACCGTGCCGAGCTGGTGCGGGCCCTTGAGGAGTTCAAGAAGCGTGGCATCGACGGCCTCGATGGTGACTTCGTGCAAAAGGTCGTCTGGGACGATGAGGCCAGCGGGAATGCCCTCGCGACCTACAGCTTGCAACGCCGCGAGCTGACGGTGCACCCGAACGCCTCCCCATACCTCGACACGCTCCCAGGTACGGATGCGAGCGACTCGTTCAACGACGTGATGGTCCACGAGTTGGGGCACGCGATGGACGCGCGCAACCCCGACCTACGCGAAGACTGGGGCGTCATCTGGCGCAAGTCGTACATGACGAGTCCGGATGCCCTCGAACGACGGACGGGTGAGCTGATCGAGGAGATCGACGGCGTGCGCGACATCATCGACCAGATAGAAGAGATCCCTCCGGGCGACCGGAACAAGGGCCAGCAGGCAGTCCTGGACAACCACAAGCCCTGGCTGTCCAGCCTGCTGCGCCACGAGGAAGAGTTGAGCAACGCCGTGCCGGGCGATCCGTTCTCGACCACGTACGCGCGAGCGAATAGCACCGAGGGATTCGCCGACACGGTGTGGCGGCACATGAAGGTGGACGACCTCGCCACGAGGAGCCCGATCAGGCACGCGTTCATGCAACGGTTGTTCGCGGAGGGATGACGATGACGGTCTTCGTGGTCACGTGGGGGGAGAGCAATCTCGCCAGCGTCGACGACCAGGGCGACATCCTGGGGGCGTCGCGCGGTACGAAGGCTGCCCTTCGGAAGAAGCTGCGCGCCGACGTCGTCTTCTGGACGACGGGCGACGGCAAGCGGCTGCTCCGCCCAGGTGAGGACGGGCACGTGCGGGCCGTGCTCGAGAGCTTGGACCAGGCGGTCGTCACGAAGTAGCGACTCCGTAGCAGGTTGACGCCCAGATCACGGGCGCTCTAGACTCCCGCGCCATGACCCTCCCCATCGCGCTCGTCGAGCAGTTGACCGAGTGGCACATCCGCGCGGACGCGCTCACCGAGGCCGGACACTTCCTCGACGCCAAGGGGGCGCGGAAGCTCCGCGCGGCCCGCGACAGCCTCTCCGGACTCATCGACCAGCTGGACGACCCCGACGCGAAGGGGCCCGCCTCGAGCACGGTGAAGAAGGCGATCGCCAAGACGCAGCAGGCGCTCGGCGAGGCGACCGACCTGAGCCACTCGGACATCCGCCAGCAGCTGGACGGCGCGCTCAACCTGGGCCGCTCCGGCGACGACCGCCGTTGGGTCCGCGACGTGTTCGATGCCGAGGTCATCTACGAGGACCGGCTCAACGCCCAGGTCGGCGTGGACACCTTCAGCCGGAAGTACACCATCACCGATGGCGACGTTACCCTGGGCGACACCGCCACGCCGGTCGTCCAGCGGACCGAATGGACGCCCGTCAAGGCGGGAGAGGCTGCCGCTGGCGTTCCGAACGACGGGCGCGTGCTGGTGGTCGAGTCGGCCGTCCAGCTGTCCGAGCGCGCGGTCCGTGATGACGGGTCGGCTCTGCTCAAGGTGATCGACGAAGGCTGGGGCTCGAGCGGGTACTACAGCCAGGACGTCCTGGCGTCCAGCGGACCGGCCGCCTTCCCCAAGGGGACGCACATGTACTGGGACCACCCGACCGAAGAGGAGGCAGAGCAACGGCCCGAGCGATCACTGCGCGACCTCGCCGCGGTGCTTACCGAAGATGCGGCGTGGCGCGAGAAGGGTCCGGACGGGCCGGGGCTGTACGCGCCGATCGAGGTCAGGGCAGAGTTCCGCCCCGCGGTCGACCAGCTGGCCTCCGATATCGGGGCCTCGGTCCGCAGCTACGCCTTCGGGGTCGAGGGCGAGGCGGAGGGTCAAAATGGCCGCATCATCCAGGAGTTCATCCCCGACCCGCACAACAGCGTCGACTTCGTCACCCTGCCGGGACGAGGCGGCTCGATCACGCAGATCTACGAGTCCTACCGGCACCGCACCACGGAGGCACCCATGCCCGCCAAGACGACCGATTCCATCGAGGCCCAGCTGGCGACCGCGATCGCAGAGCGCGCCACGGCCATCACGGAGCGCGACGACGCCAACACCAGGGCGGACCGAGCGGAGGGTGCCGTCGGGGTGTTCGCCGCCCGCGACATCGCGACCGAGGCGGTCCGCGACAGCGACCTCCCCGACGCGGCGAAGCTCCGCATCGTGGAGTCCGCGCAGGCCGTCACGAAGGACGGCGCGCTGGACCGCGACGCGACGAAGGCGGCGGTCGAGAAGGCCGCGACAGATGAGGCCGACTACCTGGCGCGCGTCACCGGCAAGGGCCAGGTGACGGGCATGGGCGGCGGCACGTCCATCACCGACGAGGCTGGGTCCGACGAGCAGCTCCAGGGCTACTTCGAGCGACTCGGACTCACCAAGGAGGCTGCCGCCGTGGCGGCCGCCGGAAGGAGCCACTAGGCAATGGCGACGAACGAGACTCACGACAACGCCGACCAGATGAAGCTGCCGGTCCCAGCCGGCTACACGTCCGGTGATTCCGTCGTGGTGGGTCGCATGGCGGGCGTCCTGCTGACCGACCGCGACGCGGCCGGCAACGCCATCGTCAAGATGCGCGGCGCGTTCGACCTGTCAGTGGAGGGCACGAACGCGGCGGGCAACACCGCCATCGCGATCGGGGACGCCATCTTCTGGCAGTCAGGCGACACCCCCACCCTGTCCGCCGACGAAAGCGGCGAGCTGCTCGGCCACGCGCTGGAGATCGTGGCGTCGGGCGCCACCACCACGATCAAGGTTCGGGTGGCCCGTACGGGCGACGCCCGCGCACCGGGCGAGGTCCCGCTTCTGTCCATCGGGACGGCCGAGCTGGCCGCCGACGCCGTCACCGGCGCGAAGATCGGTGACGACGAGGTGGACAGCGAGCACATCGTGGCCGCGTCAGTCGACAACGAGCACCTGGCGGATGACGCCGTGGACTCGGACGAGATCGCGGACGGCGCAGTCGATCGAGCGCACCTGGCTGGCGGCTTCTCGAAGATCACCCTGGCCGACGGCACGGGCGTTGGGGCCGACGTGACGATCGCGGGCATCGTGGCGGGCGACGAGCTTGTCGCGGTCCATGCGTATTCGACCAAGGCAGCCATCGCGACGGTGGCCGACCGGACCTCGGAGTACGTCGTCGGGGCAGGCGTGCTGACCAAGGCGGGCGGCACCGATGAGTCGGCGCCCAACCAGCTCATCGTCCACTGGAACGACCTGACCTAGACCGCGGCGCGGCCGCAAGGAGAACCCAACATGGGCTTTGAAGCCACCCTCGACAATCTGGCGTCGGAGCGCACGCAGATGCGTGAGCTGTTCGAGTCGGACGGGTCGGGCGACGGAGGGCGACCCACTTCGGGCGCCCGCCGGATGCCCGACTACGACCGACGCGTAGCCCACGCGGCGCGCATCATCGCAGAGGTGATCGAGGGCCGTCGCCCGGTCGATCACATCAAGGAGGCGATGACCACCGACGACTTTCCGATCCTCTTCGGGGACATCCTCGACCGGCAGGTACTCGCCTCCTACCAGGAGGCCCCCACCATCTGGCCGAACATCGCCAAGCGGCGCGTCCTGCGTGACTTCAGGCAGGCCAACCTCCACCCGCCCGTCACCGGGGCCGACGGTCGGCTCGACGAGGTGGGCGAGATGGAGGAGTACCCGGCCGAGCCCGTCAACGAGCAGGCGACCATCCCGCTCACCGTGACGAAGTTCGGCCGCCGGGTGTCGTTCTCGTGGGAGACGAACCTCAACGACGACCTGGACCAGCTGACGTCCATCCCGTCACGACTCGGCAAGGCGGCCCGCCGGACCGAGAATTACGCCGCGACCGAGCTGTACATCGGCACGGCAGGGCCCCACGCCACCCTCTACACCGGCTCCAACATCATCAACATCGCGAACGGCGGCTCGGCGGACAACCCGCCCCTGTCCATCGCGGCGCTGCAGAGCGCGTTCACCGTCTGGGGCAACATCCTGGACGAGGTGAGTGAGCCCATCGTCCACGAGCTGGCGACCCTGGTCGTGCCACCCGCGCTCGAGGTGGTGGCGAACAACATCGTCAACGCCACGACCCTGGAGCTGACCGAGGCCGGCGGTATCGTGGGCGCGACGCCATTCCCCGAGCAGCGCCTGCATGTCGCCAACTGGATGCAGAAGCGCCTCAAGGTGGTGGTGGACACGCTCATCCCGATCGTGGCCGATACCAACGGCGCGACGTCCTGGTTCCTCTTCGGTGCACCGGGTGACGACCGGGAGGCACTCGTGATGACGTTCCTCCGCGGCTTCGAGCAGCCCTCGATGTGGATCAAGTCGCCCAACGCCCGACGCATCGGCGGCGGGGGTGAGGTCGACCCGATGGATGGCGACTTCGACTCCGACGGGATCATGTACCGAGTCCGGCACGTCAACGGGTCCGCCCGGATCGACAGCCGCGCCACGGTCGGCAGCAACGGGACCAACGCCTAGCGGCGGCGGACCCCAAGACCTGGCAACCCTGACGGCCTGGCGGGCACCTCCTCCCCCGCCGGGCCGTCGAGATTGAAGGGACCCGATGACGTACACGCTCGACCGCTCGACTTCCATCGGCCAGGTGCGTGTCCTGGTGCCCGGCGAGAGCGTCGACGCGACCAACGTATTCGAGGACGAGGACCTCCAGGTGTTCCTCGACCTCAACGACACCATCGTCCTGCTGGCCGCCGCGCAGGCGCTCGAGCGCATCGCGACCGACCAGCTGCTGCTGCTGAAGAAGGTCAAGGTGGACGTGATCACCGTCGACGGTCGTGCGGTGAGCGACGGGTTCCTCGCCCTGGCGGCGCGCTACCGCGGGGTGTACGAGACGGGCGGCGCCGCTGGCGACGAGGACATCCAGATCGCCGAGATGGTGGTGGACGCGCCGACGTTCGCCGAGCAGCTGTGGAACGACTGGCTGAGGTCCTGATGCCGGCCGTCGACCTCAACGCCATCCTGACGCCCATCGTGGAGGTGGTCCGCGATACGTTCTTCCCCGACCTGGTGGACATCACCACACGCGACCGCGACTCGGTCGACGCCAACGGCCAGCCGGTCCCGGACTTCCCCGTCATCACGTCCGGCGTGCCGGCGCTCATCGCGGCGGTCAACAAGCAGGGAGGTTCGGAGATCGGGGGCGAGGTGATCACCAACGTCGAACTGGTCTCGGTGCTCATGGCGGGCGAGCTGACCGTCCCGCTCGACGGGCGCCTCATCCGCCAGGGCGGGGGCGTGTGGGACGTCGTCGGGGTCAAGTACGACCCGACGCGCGTCATCACCATCGTGACGGCACGCCACACGGAGCCGGACTGATGCCAGCCAGCGTGACGATGGATGCCGAGCTGAAGATGAACCTCGCCGCGATGAAGGGGATGGACTCGGTCACGGTCTACATCGGGACCAACCTGACCGACCCGCCCTATCCGTTCTTCCTCGAGTACGGCACGTCCCGCATGTTCGCCCAGGGGTCGGGGCGTCGGGCGTTCGAGTTGGCGCAGGACCCCGCGCTCCGGACCGCGTCGCGCATCCTGGCGGACCAGTTCCGCCAGAAGCGATTCCGGACCGAGTCGCTCCACGTTGCCGGCGAGGCGGGCGGGTTGGATATCGCGAACCGATGGAAGGAGCTGGCGCCGGTCCGGACGGGCACCTACCAGGAGAGCATCCACGTCGAGACGGAGACGACACCATGACGCTGTCCACCGCGCTCATCGCGCGCCTCCACGACGGCGCGGCCATCGAGGCCGTGATGGGGAAGCGCTGGTACCCCGGTCGGCTCATCGAGAAGCCGGTCTTCCCCGCCGGGACGTACCAGCGGATCACCGGCGTCGGGGGGCACACCCACGACGGGCTGATCACCCCGCGCGAACGCCGCTACCAGCTGTCCATCTACGACACCGACTACACCCGCGGCGACGACGCCCGAGTGGTGGTGATCGCCGAGCTGGCCGGGACGCGGGCCACCTGGGGGACCGAGACGGTGACGTGCCGCCTGGCGGATGACGCCGAGGACATCGACCCTCAGCCGGGCGGGCTGTACCGACAACGCGTCGACCTCTACCTCACCTCGACCGCAGCGTAAGGAGCGCACCAAATGGCTCGCCTCGATCTCGTCCCCAAGACCCCATCCGGCCCCTTCCCCACCCTCCCCCTCGCGGCCGACAGCGCCGACGTCGTCCCGATCGCCCAGTCGACACCCGGCGACGGCTGGGCCATCTCGGGCAACGGCCGCAAGACCATGATCCTCGTGCACAACACGAACGCGGCCCCACAGACGATCACCGTCATCTCGGTCGCGCGCAACGGGCGGACCGGCGACATCACGACGTACTCGATCGGGATCGACGAGCTGGCCATGTTCGGGCCGTTCGACCCCGTCGGGTGGAACCAGTCGGACGGACGGGTGCACATCGACGGCTCCGACGCGTTGGTCCTCGTGGCCGCCATCGACCTGCCGCTGAATCTGTTCCGATGACGGACGACACCACGCGCGCGAAAGTGGCCCCTGCGACCCACCCGACGGGCAAGACGGCCGGGAACCGGTCCAAAGAGGACAAGGGCCCGCCACGGCCGGCAGCGGCCGCCGTGGAGCCAACGGTGGACTCGGAGCAGTACTACTCCGGGCAATACTTCGGCCGACCGCTCTATCGCTGCCCAGACTGCGACGACGCCGGCGTGACGGGCGATTACGTCGAGCGCCACATCGCGGCGGTCCACACGCCACCTCCCGCCCCCACGACCGCCGAGCGGGCGAGTGGGGCCGGGATCATCCTGCCAGACGACGCCTAGGAGGCCACCATGACGACCGCCCTCGACACCTTCGGCACCACCCTGACGCTCAACGGGGTCGGGATCATCAACATGGGGGACATCGACGGCCCCCAGATCTCGCGCGACACCGTGGACATCTCGACCCACTCCTCGCCCGAGCAGTGGGAAGAGATGATGGCCACCATGAAGCGGTCCGGCAACGTCGGCTTCACCCTCGTGTTCGTCCCGCTGAACGCGGTCCACATCGCGCTCTACACCTCGCTGGACGACGGCACGCTGGACGCGTACCAGCTGCGCGCACCCGACGCGACCGGGTGGGACTACAACGCTCTCGTCACCGCGCTCGGCGAGGTCTACCCCATCGCGGGGTTCCTGGCGCGCGCCGTCACGATGAAGGTGAGCGGCAAGCTGACGAGGGTCTAGCGGATCGGGCGGGCCGACGGTCGCGATGGCCGTCGGCTATCCTGCGCGCATGGAAACGACCCCGCCCGACGCCCCGACCAAGTCCGGAGCCACCACATCGAAGCCTTCCGGTGCCTCGAAGCCCGAGCCATTGCCGCTCCTCGAGGATGCGAACGACGTTCTCACGATGGACGACATCGGGTCGGAGTACGTCGACGTGCCCGAGTGGGACCGGCGCCTCCTGGTGGTCGGCATGACGGGCATCGAGCGCGACGGGTGGGAGCAGTCCCGCATGGTGGAGAGGCGCAACCAAAAGGGCCGCGTGCGGAGGGAGATGGACCTGCTCAACCTCCGCGCGTCCCTCGTGGCGCTCACGGTCCGCAAGCCGTCCGACCCGACCGTCCGGGTGTTCGACGACACCCTGCTGGTCCAGCTGGGGAACAAGTCCGCCGCCGCGCTCGAGCGGGTGTTCGATGCGGCGCGGAAGCTGTCAGGCCTGACCGACGACGACATCGACGAGTTGACGGACGACCTAAAAGACGACCCGAGCGGAGGGCGTGGCTCAACCTCGCGCTAGCGCTCGGGCTGCCGACGGCCCGCGCCGCGCAGCGACGTATCAGCAGTCGCCAGTTCGCCGAGTGGCTGGCGTTCGACCGGCTGCAGCCCATCGGTGAGCGCGGGGAGTATTGGCGCGCCGCGATGTTGGCGGCCACCGTGGCCAACACGACCCGCCGCTCCGAGAAGGACCGGGTGTACGTCGTCGACGACTTCACCCCGAGCGAGCCCGTAGAGGAGCCGACCGACCGGGAGGTGGCCGACGCGGCGAAGGCCCGCATGAATGCGATCTTCGAGGGGATGGGCGGCTGATGGGAACCCTCGCCACCATCGGCACGCTGGTCGCCAAGATGGTCCTCGATACGGGCGCCTTCGAGAAGGGCGCGCAGACGGTCGAGACGCGCTCGGAGCAGATGCAGAGGAGGATCGTCGACGGCGCGACGATCGCCGGCGCGGCGGTCGGGACGATCGGCGTCGGGCTGCTGAAGGTGGGCGGCGAGTACAAGGCCGCGACGGACGCCATCCGCATCAGTACCGGCGAGGTCGGGCAGGACCTGGTCGAGCTGGAGGATCAGTTCAAGGTGGTAGCCGGGCGCGTGCCGGACAGCCTGGGCGTCGTGGGGCAGGCGCTCGCCGACGTGCGCACCCGTACCGGCCTGCTGGGCGACGACCTGGGCCAGCTGACCGAGAGCTTCCTCGACGCGAGCCGTCTGCTGGACGTGGACGTGAGCACGGCGATCGACAAGGTGACGCGCCTCTACGGCGACTGGGGCGTGGCGCAGATGGAGCAACTCAAGACGAACGATCTGCTGCTCCGCGCGTCGCAGGCGAGCGGCTTCGAGCTGGACAAGCTGGCTGACCAGCTGGTGCAGTTCGGCGCACCGCTGCGCAACATCGGGATGGACCTCGAGGACTCCGTCGCCATGCTGTCGAAGTGGGAGAAGGAGGGGGTCAACACCCAGCTGGCGCTCGGCGGATTGAAGATCGCACTCGGCGAGTTCGCCAAGGAGGGGATCGACGCCAAGGTGGGGCTGGACGACCTGATCGACCGGATCACCAACGCCGGCACGGCGGCCGAGGCGATGGCGCTCGGCGTGTCGCGATTCGGCAGCCGTGCGGGTCCCGACATGGTGGCTGCCATCCGCGAGGGCCGGTTCGAGTTCGCCGACTTCCGGGCCGAGCTGGTGGGCGGCAGCGAGACCATCCAGGGGCTGTCGGACGACACCCGCGACTTCGGCGACACGATCCGCGAGACGATGAACAGGATCAAGACGTTCATCGGCCCCGCCCTGAAGCCGCTCGGCGGTATCGCGGAAGCGCTCGGTAATGCGATCTTCCTGTTGCCCGCGCTCGGCGGCGCGCTGGGCCGCGGGATCGGGAAGGCGGCTAACTCCGACGCGGTGAGGGCTGCCGTCTCCAAGGCCGGCGCGGTGATCTCGGCCAAGATGAGCGCGGCGATGACCGGCGCGCAGGCGTTGTTCGGCTTCCTGCCCAAGAGCATCACCGGTGCGGCACAGCGGGCGCTGCCAGCGGCCACGCTGGCCGGCACGACCCTCGGGACTGCGTTCGGCGTCGCGTTCAAGGCAGCCGCCATCGTGGGCATCGCCATCGTGGGTGCGCTCATCATCCAGGAGCTGGGGAAGAAGGCACGCAACATCGTCGATGAGATCTTCGGCACCAACACCAGCGCGGGCGACCGCGCCGAGGCCATGCGCGCCGACATGAAGGCGTTCGGGGAGAGCATCGGGATCGAGCTCGACAACGTCCACGAGCTGGTGATCGGCAAGATGGCGGCCAACGGCAACGACATGAACCGCGCGCTGGGCAAGCTGGGCGGTCTGTCGGCCGAGACGTTCGAGCGCGAGTACCAGCGCGCGTGGACGGAGGTCAAGCTGACCAACGGCCCCGACGCGCTGGCCGCTGCGCAGGCTGACCTCGAGCGCCAGCTAGCCGAGGCGGCCGCGCTGACCGTCCCCCCGCCCGACGTGGCCGGTCCGATGAAGGCCGAGATGGCGGCCGCCGTGGTGCACGTCCGGGAGGGCATCGGGAACATCAAGCAGGCGCTGAAGAACCCGCCGCAGTTCATCTCCAAGGAGGACCGGCTGGACAACATGGCCACGCGGGTCAAGAAGATCACCAAGAACCTCAACCGGGCGATCAAGGAGGACGACCCCTGGGCGCAGGACTACTGGGCGTCCGCGTTGCTCAAGCAGGAAACCACGATGGGTAACCTCAAGAACCGCACCGTCGGCACGATGGGGCAGATCAAGCGGGAGCTGGGGCTCAAGACCAAGGGCACGGTGGACGCCACGGTGGACGACGCCGACCTCATCGCGGCCGCGCTCCCCGACGCGCTCAACGACACCGTCCCGCTGACCCGCGCGGCGCTGCTGAAGCACGTCAACGCGATCGACGAGACGTACAACGCGGCGGCGATCAATTCGCTCGTCTCCGGCACCCACCTGGGGGCCAACCTGGCCGCCGGCATGAGGGCAGCCATCCCGGACGTGGCGGCCGCCAGCGCCGAGCTTGCCGCGGCCGCCGCGGGGTCGATCAAGTTCTCCCGCCCACCGACGACCGGGCCGCTGTCCACCATCCGCTCGTGGATGCCGCACATGGTGGACCAGTGGCTGGGCCCGCTCGCCGGCCTGACGCCGCGGCTCAAGGCGGCGAGCGATCGCCTGGGCGCGGCGCTCGTCCCCGAGCTGCCCGCCGTCGCGCTCTCCGGGCGGGCTGACGGACGCCGAGGCAGCGGCGGCGAAGGCGGCGAGGTGCACAACCACTGGCACATCGGGACGCTGATCGCGGACGACGGTGGGATCGACCAGCTGGAGCGGCGCATGCAGCGTCGCCAGAGGCTCAAGGGCCGCCACAGGCGGTCGAACAGCACACCGAGCCGCTGATGCCAGTGACGCCCGTCGGGTACCCCTCCCTCGGCGCATGGGCCTTCTTCAACGTGGACCGGGCGACGGCCTTCTTCCCGCTCCTTCCGTCGATCAGCATCGTCGAGTCGAACCCGGACGACGTTTCCGTCCTGTCGGCCACCATCGTGGACCGCCCGGAGACGGCCGTCTTCGAAGCCGAGGATGAGATCTGGGCCGAGTTCGCCGGCGCGCGGATGTTCTTCGGCCATATCAAGGTCCGCGGCCGGACCCAGCTGAGCGAGGCCGGCGTCCGGGTGTTCGACATCGAGGCCCAGGACCACACGCCCAAGCTGGACGACACCATCATCCGCCGGCGTATCGCTCGGAAACGGGAGAAGGTGAAGCGGCGCGTCAAGTGGCTGATGCGCAAGCTGCACTTCCCGATGGAGACGGACTTGTCGGGGCTGCCGGATGAGTTCGTAGACGAGCAGGACTACTTCGGCTGGTCCATCCTCGACGCGATCGAGGCCCTGGCGGATGAGAAGCGGCTGCACTACGAGGTCGACTTCGACGCCGACCAGGATGGGCTGGCGCTCTTCAAGATATTCCGCACCGACGCCACGACGGCCCCCTTCTCGCTCGACGACCTCAACCCCGACTTCGTGGCGTCGTTCCCCTATACGGAGTTCCGCGATGACGACGCCAGCGCCGAGCTCACCAACGCCGTCCTGGTCGAGCCGGAGAATCGCAACAAGTCCCTCTGGGTGACGGACGCCGCCTCGATCGCCGAGTTCGACCGCCAGGAGTCGTTCGTCAGCGATGCGGAAAAGACCAAGCGGCGCCAGGCACGCAACGTGGGCGAGCGCGCCCTGGCGGAGAACGACCAGCCGGTGTTCGAGGGCCAGGCGATGGTGCACGAGCCGGGGCTGCGCGCCGGCCAGACCATCGGGATCAAGAACGACACCTGGGGGCTGGACTACTCGCGCGTCATCACGAGCGTGGAGATCACCGCCGTCGAGTCCCACAACGCCGAGGGGAAGGCCCACCTCTTCAGCTTCATCCGCTTCTCCGACCGACGTCGCCCGAACCGCCACGGCCGGCCAGGGCGCGGTGGTGGTGGACCGAACAAGAACACCCGCCGCCGACGCGGCCGCAACGCCGACACGGACACGCATGCGATCGACGACATCGGGCGCATCGTGGCTACGCCAGGCGCGGTCGACGGGGCCAGCGTGGGGACGTGGATCGGTGAGCAGATGTACCGATACACGCAGGACACCTTCGGCCTCTTCCCACCCCTGTTCGCCGCCGTCGGAGGCCTCTCGCGCGTCGGCAGCTACATCGGGGGCTACCGCGCCCACACGCAGCGGACCGGCGACTCGGGCTGTGCCGGGTTCGATAACCAGTTCACCGGCTGGAAGGAGACCGAGGTCTGGTGGCAGATGGTGGTCCCGGCCCACCCGGCCGACGCGTACGGAATCAAGACACAGGTGAAGCTCGGCGTCGGCTCGGGGTTCGGCCACGTCCTGGCCGGCGGGGTGTACGAGGCGGTGGTCCTGTCGAGCGCTCCGACCGCCACCCGGCAGGGCGCCGTGGTGGGGGAGCTACTGGCGAACGACACCTGGACCGACATCACTGTCCCGCAGGGCGAAGTGCCGGCCGAGGCGGGGACCATCTTTGTCGGCCTGCGGTCGAAGTGGCAGGCTGACTATGAGGACTGGACCTGCGGCTGGACCTGGCCCTTCCAGTCGCCGGAGAACATCCACGCGGAGGTATCGGGCAACCCGTGGTCCGGCTACTCCGGGCGGTCCGACGGGCCCGCCATCCAGACGCCCATCTGGCAGACGTCCGTCGCCCCGGCCAGCTACGGCGCGACCATCAGCTACGACAACGAGGCCACCGACGACACCCCCTGGGACGGACCGAATGATTGGGTCGACCTCGGAGTGGAGGGGTCGCCGGTGTCGTACGCGATGGACGGCTCCTGCCTCGTCCTGACGGCCGACGACCCGGCGGGGAAGGGGTTCGCCATCCTGGGCGAGCGCGAGGACTCGACTCAGCCCTGGGCCGCGTGGAGTGACTTCGACTGGAACGGCGTCCTGCACTTCGAGGTGAGCCGCACCGGGAGCCTCGCGGCGGCCGGCCAGCGGCACCTCGAGCTGGTCACGGTGGGCGAGGGCGAGCGGTACTCGGCCAAGGTCCACCTCGGCGACGCGGCGCGCGCGCCAGGGATCTCCGTAGCTGGCCCTGCAGGGCAGGTGTACATCGCCAAGACGATCACCGCCGCGGTCCAGATGCGGGCCCGGTTCGACACCCGCGCGGGCGAACTGCGCGGCAAGGTGTGGCGCAAGACGGACGGCCAGCCGGCCGAGTGGGATGTCATCACCCCGCTGACCGAGACGGAGGACGACGGGGACCGCATCGAGCTGTGGCTGCGCGCCGGCGACAGCGCCGCGCCAGACCACGTCCTCCACCTGTGCCACATCGCGGGAGGCATCGCGGCACCCAGCGGCGACCGCGTGGTGAAGGAGTACCTGGGCCGCGCCGGCGGACTGACCGCCACATTCCGGACCTCGCACCGCTACGAGCGCGCCTCGCTGCGCGTCTGGATCAACGGCCACGGCGTGCGCCCGGTGGTCCGCGACGCCGAGGGGTCGTCGTTCACGCTCGACTTCAAGCCCACCCGCCGCAGTACCATTCGGGCGACCTACGTCGCCGCCTAGGAGGACACGATGGCCGACATCATCTACAAGGGCGGACTGCTCGCCCTGCGCCAGGGGTTGCTCGACCCCACGCCCGACCTGCGGCTGGATCTCGTCATGTCGAACACGACGTGCGACACCGAGGAGGAGACGCTCACGCTTGCGGGGTTCACCGATATGGACCTGTTCGATGGGATCGGGTACGTCCCGATCGATGGCGCCGGGGTGATCTGGACCTACGACTCGGCCACTGATGAGTACCGGCTCGACATCGACGATGACCAGTGGAACATCCCACCCGCCACCGTGGCGCCCGGCACCCGCGACGCGGTCGGCATCCTGGTGAAGCTGTTCATCGACGGCACGGACGCGAACGACATCCCGATCGGCTTCACGACGTCAGGCGGGTTCCCGACCAACGCGAACAACGGCGACATCCTCCTGTCGGTCCACCCCGATGGGCTCTTCTTCATCCGCCAGGCGTAGCTCGTGACCGTCTCCCTCGTCGACGAGTCCGGCGGCCAGGACATCGGTGGCTCCACCGGGATCAAGACGTTCAGCTTCACCGTCACGGCTGGCGCCGACTGGATCGTCGTGGGGATCACCCAACACGACGACGACAACCCGCCCACGCTGGTCAAGTACAACGGCGTGCTGCTGACCAAGTGGGCCGAGGCTAAGACCAACTCGGGCGGGGAGAAACGGGCGTCACTGTGGGCCGGGGTCAAGGCGGACATCGCCATCGCGTCCGGGGCGAACGACGTGAGCATCACGCTCAACGCCGCCAACATCGCTAAGGCGTTCGCGTGGGCCGGCACGACGGGCGGCACTGCGAAGGTGGTGGACTTCGACGAGGACGCGGCCCCGTCGGGCCCCGCGCTCGCCACGATGGACAGCGTGGCGGACCTCGGGATGGCGATCATCGCGACCTGCGACGACTGTCAGTCGCTCGAGGCCAACACGACCGAGGATTTCGGCGTGTTCGATGGAAACTGCCACAAGTACGGCCACGAGACGACCCCCACGACGGGCAGCCGTAGCCGTGGCTGGGACGGAAACACCATCCACGCGACCGCGGGCCTGATGATCGCCGACACGGTGCTCGACTTCACCCCGGACCCGATCGGGGCCGTCATGGGGTTCAAGGCGGTCACGGTGTCGATCCCGGCCGACATGACCATCATCGGCGCGCCGCCTCCAGGGGTGGTGTTCGGCTTCAACCCGGTGGAGATCTCGATCGAGGGACCACGCAACCTCAGCCTGGTCGGGGAGGACCCGGAGACGCCCGAGATGACCGACGTACCGGCCATCCCGGCCAGCGGCCCCGACGTCCAGCTGCTGCGCTACCGTCGTGGGCGCAAGCCGGCGTACGAGCCGCTGGGCGACCTCGTGGGAGAAACGGGCGCGCACGGCGACAAGGTGTTCAGATACAACTCATTCAAGTAGGAGAGCCCGATGGTAGCCAACACCGATCCGATCTTCGTGGACTCAGCCAACATGGTCGAAGTGACGTTCGTCAACGCGGACTCCACCACGCCGAAGGACCTCGTGGCGGCCGCGGCGAACGATACGAAGATCATGGGCATCGCGGTCACGAGCGACGACACGGGCAGCCGGGTGATGCAGTTGTTCGTCCACGACGGCACGACGGCGTACCTCGTCTCGTCGACGTTGGTCGCCACGTTGGCCGGGACGGATGGCGTGGAGCCGGCGGTCGATCTGCTGAACGAGACGGACGCGCCCTGGGTCGACGCCGATGGGGAATTCTTCCTGCCGTCGACCTACAAGCTCCAGGTCGCCCCCACCGTGGCGGTGACGGCGGCCAAGACGATCACGGTCGTCTGCATGGCGGGCGACTACTAGGATGCCCGCCGTCGACGGGGCGCCGCGCTCGGTCCCCAAGGGCGGGGCGGTCGCGGCCGTCGGCGGCAGCCCGGTGGACGTCTCGCTGGTCCACACGTCCGGCACCCGCGCGGCGCAGCCCACTCCGGGCGCGGGCGATGGCGGCTTCACCTACTTCGTGACGGACGAGGACGTGCTGGAGCAATGGGACGGCTCGGCGTGGGAGCAGATCGCCATCAACGCGGCACCCGCGCCGGGTGACGGCTCCAACGCGCTGAAGCTGTACCTCGCGGGGAGGTTTCGATGAGCGGCATCCCGCACGGCTCGCCCATCGCACTACCCAATACCCCTGCGGGTGAGGAGTCGGCGGGGGGCTCAGGCGTAGCTTTCCCGACCACCGCCGTAACGGGTGATCGCTTCTGGCGAATCGACTTGGGGGAGGGGTTCCATTACGACGGCACGCGCTGGTTGACCGACACCTTGCACCACATCTCTATCGCTAACAACCCGACCACCGCCGATGCCGACATCACCACCACGCAAAACCCCTTTCGCACCGCCATCCTGACTGACTACGCCAACGTCTTCCTTGAGACCGTCTCGACCCACTACAAAGTCTTGACGACCAATGATGGAAGCAACTACTGGACGTTTGACTTCGGCCCTAACGACGGCAGTGGTATCACCATCCTGGCTACCGTCACGTCTGCCGCTGAGTCTGCCGACGCCCACCACCGAGAGACCGTGTCCAGCATCGACACTGTCGTCGCCACGGGGATCGAATTATTCTGGACTTCTAAAGTCGCGAAAACCGGTTCACCGGGAGCCGTGACCGACCACGGTCTCATGTTCACTTACCGCGGTATCGCCACATAAAGAGGCCTTTTCGATGACCCTCGACACGACCCTTGCAGCCATCACCTTGGCGGCTCCCGGCGATAAGCCCGGTGGGCTTCTCCTGCGCCCCGACTTCGACCCCAGCCGCCCCGGTTTCGAGGCGTATTGGCAGCGAGCCAGCGGTGCTTCTCACAGTTCGTGGGGAGACACCGAGGCTGAGGCGCTCGACAACCTCCTGCTCGTCATGCAGGGCAACGGCGATCAGGTGGACCATGCCCTGCGACTCAAGGTCGCCCAAGCCAGCGAGGCATCGCAACAGGCTGCGCTGGACGCCGCTATCGCGGAGCGCGAGGCCATCGAGGCCGAGCGCCCCGCCCGTCGGTAGATGCGGGCTGCTATGGTGGGCGCACGTCCCGCAGGCGGACGTCCATTCGTAGAACTACTTAGCAGGATCGCCAGTTGACATGCCACTCTTGCTGACATGGCACCGCGCAACGACCGGGAACGGCTCCAGCTCATGGCGCAGCTCGCGACGGCCGGGTGGGCCGCGGGGCTATTCACCATCGTGGTGGTCGCGTGGATGTTCGGGCGGCTCGACGTCGGGGGACTCGTGGTGATCCTCCCCACGTTGGCCGGCATCCTGCTCGGCGGCATCGGGCTCGCGCGGTTGGTCAAGTGACGTTCGCCGAACTGTCCTTCCCCGCCCAGCTGAACATCGGGCTGTTCCTCGTGTTGCTCCACCTCGCCAAC
>SDBT01007767.1_pt1 | contig 17607 bp, 16 predicted proteins | sample 2277101 | NCBI WGS metagenome assembly SDBT01 (sample SAMN10404973, study PRJNA504765) | marine sediment metagenome | isolation source: marine sediment core GS10_PC15, 103 cmbsf | place: Arctic Ocean: Southern Knipovich Ridge | collected 2010 | reverse complement strand
ATCCGAGACCGACGGAGGTAAAGGCGGGTCCGGGGGGTGAGTATCTCGACGGGGACCTGGTGCTCCTGGTGAATCGTCGCAGCGCATCTGCCGCCGAGATCGTCGCCGGTGCGATCAAGGACTGGAAACGGGGAACCATCATCGGTGAGCGAACGTTCGGGAAGGGCTCCGTCCAGCACGTGATTCCGATCAGGTCGCGGGGGGCGTATCTGAAGCTGACGACGGCGCATTATTATCTCCCGCACGGAAGGCTCCTGCACCGCCAGAACTCCAGTAAGACCTGGGGTGTGGACCCCGACATCGAGGTCCACCTCACTCCCAAGCAGACCAGGCGATGGTCGCAGATTCGCCAAAAAACAGAGATGATCGACGAGACCACTCCCGAAGAGCTCGAAAAGGCGCTTGCGGATCAGCTCGAAGTCGACCTGCAGCTCAACACCGCCGTCGTCCTGCTCAGGCTCATGCAACTGCGCAGCGATAAGTTAGCGGCATAGGAGGGGGAGCCCTCTTGGTGAGATTCAGCGCGGTGTCCTCCTGCCTGCCGGCAGGCAGGTCCCAGGGCACAGCGTGTTGTTCTTAGTGTTTTCCGCGTCGGGCTGGGAAGCCCGCCGCGCGGGAAGTCATTGCCCCCTCCGCTCAATCGCTCTCGAGTCTTCCCCGCTCGCTCTCCGCCGCGCGGAGGGCTGCGGCGAAGGTGGCGTTGTGCGGTTCCTCCAAGAGCGCTTGAAATGCCTGCTCCGTGAAACCTGCCATGTGAGAGTCCGCGAACAGGGCGTTGCGCCAATCGTCGTGGTTGCCCTTGAAATCACACGCGACAATAGTCTCATCAGATGCATTGGGATCGGGCGGTAGGTAGAAGTAGTCAGAGAAGTAAGGAGGTCCCTCGCGAACCTGTGTCCCCGTGGACGGGCAAACCAAGAGGTCCGCGGGTTGTCCATCTTCGATCAGCTCTCGCAACGTGGGTGGGGAAGCGTCGTCATATGAACTCGCGTACATTACGATTCCCTTACCCACCCCGTTCAGATTGGCTGCGCAGATGCCCCGCTTGGGCATTTCGCCCACACGGCCCAACCAAGAAGAAAAGAGAATACCGGCACCCACTGTGAGACTCAAGTAACCTACTATGACCGCAGTGACGAACCTCCCCCCGACGGGCAGACCCTTCCGGCGGCGGGCGGTCGCCAGTGAAACGATCGTCAAAACGAAGGCCAAAACGAAGGCTACCAGCGCGATGAAGACGCCAATGTACGGGGAGATAGAAGACAATACAAGGACCCCGAGGATCAGCGCTGCGATTGCAAAACCGTTGCCTTTTCGCGGGGCTTGCGCTTCGGTTTCCGTGGACGGCGGTTCGAGTGGTGTGGGTGTCTCTGTCACGGTCATTCCCCTTTGTGTGGTTGGTCTGAATCCGAAGGAGCGGGCTTGTCCTTCAGCTTTTCCTGTTCCCTCTCCACCGCGCGGAGCGCTGCGGCGAAGGCGGTGTTTTGCGGTTCCTCCAGGAGCGCTTGAAATGCTTCCTCCGTGAAACCGTGGACGTGAAAGTCCGCGAACAAAGCGTTGCGGTAATCCTCGTGGTTGCCCATGGATTCGCACGCGACAATAGTCTCATTAGGTGCATTGGGATCGGGCGGGAGGTAGAAATAGTCAGAGACATAAGGAGGGGTCTCGCGAACCTCCGTCCCCGTGGACGGACAAACGAAGATGTCTGCGGGTTGTCCATCGTCGATCAGATGGCGGAGCGTGGGTGGGTGGGCGTCGTCATATGAACTCGCGTACATTATGATGCCCCTGCCTATTTCATTGAGATTGGCTGCGCAGATGGCCCGCGTGGCCGCCTCGCGCGAACGGCTTAATGAAGGAAGGAGCACAGCGATACCAAGTGTGAGGCTTAAGAACCCGACTACGACAGCGATAACCAGCCCCGCGATAGCGAGGCCCGTCCCGCGACGGCGGGTCGCCAGTGAGACGATCGCCAGGACGATTGCTGTCAGTGCGGTGAACATCCCGATGCACGGGAAGATAGAACATAATCCAAGGACCAATGCTGCGATCGCCAAGCCGCGGCCTTTTCGCTGAGCCTGCGCTTCGGGTCCCGTGGAAGGCGGGTGCATGGATGGCGGTGGGGGCGTCTCTGTCACGGTCATTCCCCTTTGTGTGGTTCGTCCGAATCCGAAGGAGCGAGGTCTTCCTGCTCTTTGGCTTCCTCTGGGGCGGCGGGGCGCGAGGCGGAGAGGTCGATAACGGCGGTGCGGGCCATCCAGTCCCCGAGGCGCTGGCGGTTGCGGTTGAACAGGGGGATCAGCAGGAGGATGGGCAGCCCGAGCGGGAAGGACAACTCGACCAATCGCACAAGGTTCCGCAGGACGATCTCTCGCAGCCCGGGAGTCAGGCCGTTATCAGCCACGACGCGAAGCTTGAAGATCATCTTCCCCACGGTCGCCTTGAACCTCCGCTCCATCACTATCGAGTAGGCGGTGTAGGCGAGCAGCATGAACACGTAAGCACCGGCGCGGTTGACCGAGAGCACTTCGTCGGGGGACATTTCGCGGAGCGTCTCGAGGGAGGCAGGTTCGACCTGGAAGACCGCCACGCCGATCAGCGACCACGGTAAGAAATCGATCATCGCGGCGAGCAGACGCTTGATGGGGTTGGCGGGGTGCATGGTCGCCGGGAGCACGAACGCCTTGGGCGGGGTCCGCGGGCGCAGCAGGAACATCGCCGCAAGAATCACCACCATGACCACCCAGTGGAAGGTCTCAAGCACCTGGATTCCGGTCTTTGCGTCCGGGGAAGTATCGAAGGGCTCTGTGGCGACGAGGGGAAGTCCCCGCCCGGTCTGTTCGCAGGTGGTGAACGCAAAGGCGTCTTCATCCGGGAACAGCAGGGCGATGCGCTCACCGAGAGGGGCGGGGAGCGGGAGTTGCTTCCCGATCCACTCGAACTGGGAGCCCTCGATGGTGAGAGGACCGAAGGAGAAGACCTGCGCATCGGGCTCATAGAGGCCCAGGTGCAATTGGTGCACGGGTGGTTCCTCACCTGCGCCGCCGGGTTTCGGGACCGACGTGATGACGATCAGCTTATCGCGGACGACGAGCATCCCCACCACCTGCGTCTCGCGGGCCCACCCCTTAAGAGGAATCTCGACCCATTTCCCATCCGCGAATTCGACGAGGCGAGCCCCTTTATTCGTTCGTTCGCAGATGAGGACGAAAAGCGAACCGCCCACCGTCTGCGCGAACAATCGCCCCTCGCTTCCCAACCCCAGCGGTATGGGACACTCGCTGACGTGCGCGAAGGAACCTTCCGTATTCGCGAAGACCCCGATTAGCACCTCGCGTGTGTGCCGATTCTCCGGCGAACTCGCACCGATTACTCGGGGGACGACGGCGAGGACGGTGGGCCTGGGACCCTCTTTGGTGTGTAATCCGGTAGCCTCACACAGGGCGATGGGGGCGGTATCGACTGACCAGCGCTGCGGATCGTCGGGATTTGATCCCAGTACCGCCTCTCGCGGTAAGTTGTAAATCAGGTAACCAAACGGATCGTGCACGAGCACGTGGAGTTGATTGTCGGTGATGGCCGCTGCGATCACCTTCCCGTCCACTTGCTTGTGAATCCACTTCCAATCTCCGTGAAGAGGTTTGATGGTAATATCGTGGGCGTTTTCGGTCGCTGAAGAGCGGATGAGAACCAGTCGCTCTCCGTCTCCGACCAATAGCAGCGGTGCGGGGATCGCTACGCGGGCGATCGCGGCCAGCAGCAGCCCCGCGAGCATACCCTTGCGAACCGCAGAGCGAATCACCACGCATTTCCTCCCGCCTTCAGGTGCGCGTCCACTTGAACGATGTTGCTGGTGGGGATGTTCTCCGGAAGGAAGTCCCAGAAGCGACAAACGTCGACGTCCCAGTCCACCTTGTCCGTGCTCATCTGTCTCAAAGTGATGTGGAGCTTACTGCCCCTCTGCACCCAGGTGATCCTGATATCCGTTGGGATGAACGCTCGGTTTTCGTTTGGGTGCGGCGATTCGATCGGCCGGTAGTTTGTGAGTCTCGCGGTCATGACCCGTTCACCCGTATCGTCGAAGAGATTGATGAGGAAGGGTCGGGGCGGGCCCATCTGAGACCACGTAAAGTAAATCTCCCGCTTGGAGAGGATGCGGTTTGAGAGAGGCTGGTGATCGAGGTAGGTCAGGACGTAGGCGGGTCTCTGACCGGGTGCGACTTCTTCACCGGGGAAGTGGGACATGCTCAGGACCACCGCGGGAAGTTCGGTGAAGCTCTCGGGCAGTTCCATGATGCTCAGAACACTGAGAAGCTGGACCGGATCGATAGCTAACCCGTGGATATCGGGGGCCCCGGATAGTTCGTGGTTCCCCCACCACGCCTTGCCTTCCTTCCCAGCAGAATACCACAGGTAATAGACGCCTTCTTTCGCGCTGGATCCCACCCTGAACAACTCCATCGCCAGCGTCTCGTAACCGATGAGCACGAAGTTTTGCGCGGCGGCCGGATCGCCCGTCTTGCTCAGGAGCAGCTTTCCGTCCGTCGATGGTAGGGGGGGATAACCGCGAAGGGTCAGTTGGATTCTCGCCCTCGCCCAGAGATTCTTGACGAGGCGGGCGTTCATGTTGTGCTGTGAAACGAGCTGATTGACGCTCAGACGCGTTTGCGGAGCCTGGACCTGGCAGCCCACCAGCGAGGCTCCAGCGACCAGGCACACCACAATAACTACCCCTCGGGCGCTCATAGTTCACCCTCCAGTATCGCCCCGATCTGCGAGGAGACCTCGGCGATCTTCTCTTCATCCATCTTCGGATCGATCACGTGATGGGTATGTTCGCTCCCCTTCAAGTGCATCAACCACTGCTCCGTCCCGTTGTCGGTTTGCTCGGTGCAGTCGTAGACGAGCAGTTTCTTGCGCATCAGCACGAGTGCGAGCACGAAGCGAAACGCGATCTTGCGCTGATCTGTCACACCGTCAAGGCGCTCGAAGAAGTCGATCAGCAGCTCATCGTCCACGAAGAGCTTCTTCCTCTCCTGCACCTGCGGGATGCAGGACACCCAGACCCCGAACACTTCGGGTGAACGGTTCAGCTGTTGTCCTTCGGGTCCTTCCCAGCAGTTGGTGCAGTAGTCTCTGCGCTGGAACTCCTCGTTCACCTCGCGGACGACGGCGACGAAACGATCCCCGGGAGGGAGATCCTTTTGGCAGCGAGTGCAAGCACCGCTGACCTTGGAGATGTTGTAGTCTTTCACCATTTATCAGCGAAACCGTTCATGCCCATTCGCCCGATCGATCATTTGGAGCTCTCAGGGAGGTTATCCTTGGGGGCGGTTATGACTGTGACGTACCCCTTGGCGAGATATTTCTTACCGACGCGGAGCACGTCCGCAGGAGTGATCTGTCGATATCGTTCTTCCAGCTGCATGCGGAAGTCATATCCGAAACCGTAGAGCTCGTCCAGCGCCGCGCCCATCGCCAGCGAGGACATCTGCTGGTTTCCGAGCAGCTCGGCCGTCAGTATGGAGTTGACCGCAAGCTCGACTTCGGCCTCCGTGGGTTCGTATTGTGCGGCGTTGTCGAGATGCTTCATTATGATCTTCTCTACCTCGTCGACCTTTTCGGGTTGGCAGATGGCGTAGGTGACGAAGGCCCCGGGCAGCAGCCCCGCCCAGTTGTACGCGTGCACCGCGTAGACCAATTGTTTTCCGCGAAGCTCCTCGTGCAGCCAGCCAGCCGGTAGTTGCCACCCGCTGATGATCGTGTCCAGGATGCTCATGGGATAGCGGTCCTCGAGATCGGTCAGCTTCATTCCGGGTGCGGCGACGATGACGACTGCGACTTTCTTATTGGTTTTCAGTAGGTACCGAGAAGGCGATCCTTTCGCCTCGACGGTGGATAAAGGCGGGACCTCGATTTCGCCTTCAGGAAGATTCGCGAAGAGCTTCTCGACGAGTTTTTCGGTTTTCTCCGGGTCGAAGTTCCCGTAGATCCCCAGTACGCTCGAACCGGACAGGATGTGTTTCCTGTGATAGGCGGCGATCTGATCGCGCGTCGCCTCGGAGACCACGCTTTCGGTCCCGGCCTCCACATGCTTGTACGGTGAGTTCTTGAAGAACATCCACCGGAAGAACTTGATCGCCTCGGAAATCGGGCGCTCCTTCAACCTGCGAATGGCGCTGATAACCTTGGGACGGAGGATCTCCAGCTCCTTCTCGCTGAAAGTGGGGCGCTGAATGACGTCGGAAAGTATCTCGAGGGCCTCCTCGAAGCTGTCTTCCAGGACCGTCGAGCGGAAATAGAACGTGTTGTTCCCGCAGTGGCCGGAAATGCTTCCACCGGCACTGTCGAAGAACTGGGCGATTTGCTCGGCGGAGCGCTGTCCCGCCCCCTTCGTCGCCAGCCCCGTTATCAGCGTTCCCATCCCGTTAGTCTTTTCATCCTCCAGTAGCCCCCCCCCGCGGGCGACGAACACCGTCGACACCAACCCCACCGCGTCCGTGGGGTAGAGTACCACGCGAAGGGCGTTGGGGAGCGTTATCATGTACGGATCTCTCTGCACAGGTTTCGTTCTCGCCTGCTCGCCCTCCGCGCGTTCGCGCCCCTCCGGTTCCATGCGGGTGATGGCCATCTTATCGAACGTGAAGTACTTCCGAGCGACCCGCAAAACGTCCTCGCTGGTAACTGACTGAATGCGGTCCGTGTAGTTTCGCGAGAAGTTGACGTCCCCGGTGGACATGTAGTCCCTCCCGAGCGTGCGCGCGGCTGACTCGATCGTCTGCTGCGAGTGGACGTAATCCGCAATCTTCTGCCGCTTGGAGCGGTTCAACTCGTCCGGATCGACCCGGTCCGAGACGATGGTCCTCAGTTCGGCGATGATGGCTTGCTCGGCGGGGTCGGCGTTTTCCGGTTTGCACCGGAAGGAGATCGCGAACATCCCCGCTCCCCAATCGGGCGTCCAGGAGCTGGAGGATATCGAGGTCACCAGGTTCTTCTCCCGCCTGATTCGCTGATACAACCTGCTCGATCTACCCTCAGTGAGGATGTAGGAGAGCACGTCCAGTGCGTAGAGGTCCTCGTGGATCAGCGGGATGGTTCGAAAGCTCATTCGCTGCATGACCTCGGTAAGTGACTTGTGCGTGCGGACGAGGCGGCGGATGTTCGCGATGGGGGGAACGTCCGGGAGCAGCCTACCGCGGGCGCGCCCTCGCTCGAATCCTCTCAGCGCCTTGCGCACGCGATCGAGCGCTGTCTCGACCTCCACGTCGCCCACCACCACGAAGAGCATGTTCTGCGGGACGTACGTCAGGCGATGGTATTCAAGTACGTCCTCATAGGTCAGTTTGCTAAGAGGCTCCTTGTATCCGATGATTGGGATCCGCGCGGGGTGGGAGCGGAAGAAGTTCCCCGCGTGCGCCCACCACATCTGCCTCTCCGGATCGTCCTCGCCCATTTCCAGTTCGCGCTGAACCACCCCATGCTCGCGCTCGAAGTCCTCGCGGGTTATTTCCGGCCGCGCGATCCAATCGGCGAGAAGGTCGATACAGTCGATGGTCTTACCGGAGACGGCGGAGATGTAATATCTGGTGTGATCGAGCGAGGTGGATGCGTTTGACTGCGCCCCTATCTGCTTTATGCGCCCGGAGGTTTGCTTGGGGGGCTTCTCGGTCGCTCCTGCGCCCATATCGTGCACGGCCCCTTTGGCGATGAGGTGTTCGGTGAGGTGCGAGATCCCGCTGCCCGACCATTTGCCTTCATACATCGCCCCGGTTCCCACGAAGGCGCAGATGTTGACTATTGGATTGTGTCTCATGGGTTTGACGATCACTGTCAGACCGTTCGAGAGCTTCGCGACCGTGACGTCGCCCTCGGCGATGATTCGCTCGACGATCGAAAGCTCCTTCGGGGCTTGGCGAGTCGTCGCCTCGGAGGTTCTAGTAGTGGTAGGTTGACTTTGGGTCGTCTGAGCGAAGGAGGGAGTGCTTAGTCCAACAAGCACCGCCGCCACAATCAATCTGGATGAAGTCTTCATGATTAACCTCAAGAGTTCCGGTAAGTGCATATCGAGGGATGATGATAGTGCCATAAACGATGCCTACCGGCAAGGTAGGTTCTTGATCTTCGTATTCCCAGACCGGCTTCTGCCGCCGCCGGTGCCCAGTGCAAGCGTTCCTGCAAGCAAGCTACGGTTGGATTCCTTGCTCGACCTCACTCAGATACGCCAGCGTCCTATCGAGTTCGTTTTGCAGGTGGCTGACGCGCAGGAGGCTTCTGACGCGAGTGAGAAGTTCGAGGCGGTTGACGGGCTTGGAGATGAAATCGTCCGTTCCGCACTCCACCCCGCGCTCGATGTCGCCCAGTTCGTGCAGCGCCGTCACCATTAGAATCGGAATGTCACGCGTGGCGGGGTCGGATTTGAGCTTGCGGCAGACCTCGAACCCGCTCATCCGCGGCATCATTATGTCCAGGAGGATCAGGTCGCACCGCTCGTTGCGTACCTTATCCAACGCCTCCAGCCCGTCCTTTGCGGTCGATACCTTGCAGCCCAGAGAATCGAGATTGTCCACCAGCAACTCGAGGTTCTGGGCGTTGTCGTCTACGACCAGGATTCTACTGTCGGTAACTTTCCGATCGCCCAACTCCGCGGGGTCCGTCGGTGTCTCAGACATTCGCTGGTCTCCTCATCGCACGTGCAGGGCGCGTGTCCCTCATGGGAAGCTTAAGCCTATCTGCACGCGCAGGGAATATCAACACTCCAAAGGGTATAAAGGATCCCCGGACGCAAAGGTGTGCACGGTGCGGGAAGTTGCTGTTAAGATACCCACGCTCCTATGCAACTGTTTGAGACGGAACAATCACGGACGTCGAAGAATCCTCAGGAGACCCGCGTGGTTTCGGTGGTAGTGAACGCCAATCTCTGGAGATGCTTCGATTATCTCTGGGATGGAGAATTTGGGGAGCCCGCTATCGCCCAGCGCGTCCGCGTACCGTTCGGGCGGGGCGATCGGTTGACGGTGGGGTTTGTCACCGAGACTACTCGCCCCGTCGGTCAGCGGAAGCTCAAACGCGTCGCTGAACTGATTGACGCCGAACCGCAGTTGAACGAGACGCTCTGGCGGTTGGGCCAATGGATGCATGAGTACTACCTCTCTCCGCTGGGGATGACGCTTGCGGGGATGATACCCTCGGCTGTCGGGCGGGTCCGGCCACGCAGGGAGGCGGTGGTTTTCCTGACGTCGAAGCGCAGTGAGTCCGGATCGTCGCTGGGTCCGAGACAGCGCCGGATTCTCGACGAACTCCTGGAGGCGAAAAAGCAGGGGGTCGAACCGATAGCGCTCGAGCGCCTGCTCCATCACTCCGGGGCGACGCGGGACAGCATCAGGCGGCTCGCAACTCGCAAGCTGATCCGCATGGAATCCCGCCCGGTGCGCCTCAGCGAACTCTCCGGTGAGCAATGTGGGGATCCGTTCGAACTCAACGACGACCAGCGCGAGGTGCTCTCCGCCCTGAAGGGCAAGCTCGAGGGGGGCTTCTCCTGCACGCTGCTTTACGGGGTGACCGGGAGCGGGAAGACGGAGGTCTACGTCCGCGCGATTCGGGAAGTGATCGCGAGCGGAAAGCAGGCGATCGTACTGGCGCCCGAGATCGCCCTGGCGACGCAGACGCTCCAGCGGTTTCTAAAAAGGCTACCGCGGGTGGCTGTCCTGCACAGCGGGCTGACAGACGCACAGCGGGCGTTCTATTACGAGCAGATTCGCGACGGGTGGGCGTCCGTGATCGTCGGACCGCGAAGCGCCGTATTCGCACCGGCGCGCAAGCTGGGGCTGATAATAGTCGACGAGGAGCACGAACCCTCGTACAAGCAGGATACGTCTCCGCGCTATCACGGGCGCGACGTCGCCGTCAAGCGCGCATCGCTGGAGGACATACCCATCGTGCTCGGAACGGCGACCCCGTCGCTGGAGTCGCTGCAGAACGTCCGAACGGGGCGCTACGAGATGCTCCGCCTCCCCCGGAGAGTCGCCAACCTGCCCCTCCCCACATTGCAGATAGTCTCGCTTCGCAAGGACCTGCGAAGGGGGCGCATCGAGCTGCTCGGTAGGACGATGACGCTCAAGATCGCCGCCGCGCTCGATCGCGATAAGCAGATCATCCTGCTGATGAACCGGCGGGGATACGCCTCTTACGTGTTCTGCCCCTCGTGCGAGTGGCGAATGACGTGCAGGAACTGCTCGCGATCCATGGTGTTCCACCAGGCGATGCAGTTGGCGATGTGTCATTACTGCTCGCATACCGACCCGCTCCCGGATGCCTGCCCCGCCTGCGGACGGAAGATCGTGCTGTTCGGGTACGGGATTCAGCGGATCGAGAACGAACTGGGGCGAAAGTTCCCCGAAGCGAGAGTCGCGCGGATGGACAGCGATACGATGACCTCGCCCAAACAATTCAGTAAGGTTCTCGACGCCTTCGCCGCAGGTGAACTGGACATACTGCTCGGTACGCAGATGGTCGCCAAGGGCCTCGACTTCCCGAAGGTCTCGCTGGTCGGGGTGGTCTCGGGGGATACGTCTTTGACGATTCCCGACTTTCGGGCTTCGGAGCGGACGTTTCAACTGATCGTCCAGGTCGCCGGCCGCTCCGGACGGTCCGCCGCCCAGTCCGGTCCCGGGGAAGTTGTCGTCCAGACGCTGCACGAGGATGAACCGTCAATCCAGTTCGCCTCAAACCATGATTTCGATGGCTTCGCCAAGTGGGAACTGCCCCTGCGTAAGGAGGCCAGGCTCCCCCCGTTTTCCCGCCTGATCCGCTTCATCACTCGCCACAAGAAGCTCGACCGGGCGGAGAGGGCAGCGGAGTTTCTTACCGCTGCGTTGCGAGATATTGTGGGCGGCGGGGACGTCACCATCCTGGGTCCGCAGCCCGCACCTGTCCGCAAGATTCGGGAGATGTTTAGATTCCAGATCCTCCTGATCTGCGCGACGGCGGGGGGCGTCCAGCGGAAGCTTTTTGGGCGAATGGAATCGCTCGTGAAGGACACACCAGCCGAGATCGTCGTCGACGTCGATCCGATTCACCTGCTCTAGAGGGAAAAACACCTTGACCCTCCAAACACCGCGCAGTAGAAAAGGCGTTCTATTCTCGTAGCGGTTAGAGTGTGCGCCTACAGCGCACCGCGAGCGGATGCCCAAGCGCAAGCAAAAGAAAACGGATGACTTGTCGCAATTGCGACGGCGGATCGACGAGTTGGATCACAAACTGGTCGAGTTGCTCAATGAGCGCGCTAAGGTCGTCGTGGAGGTCGGAAAGGCCAAGCAGGCTGACGGGACCCCCATCTACGCCCCCGATCGCGAGCAGGCGGTCCTCAAACGCATCGGGGAGCTCAACAGCGGTCCGCTCCCGCAGAAGTGCCTCCATGCGATCTATCGCGAGTTGATGAGCGGGTCGTTCGCACTCGAAAAACCGCTCCGCATCGCATATCTCGGCCCGAAGGGGAGCTTTTCGCACATGGCCGCCGAGGGAAAGTTCGGAGCGTCGGTCGAATATCGCCCACTTGCGGACATTCGCGCGGTCTTCGACGAGGTCGCGCGCGGGCATTGCGATCTGGGAGTAGTACCTATCGAGAACAGCATCGGCGGGGGGGTGGTCGATACGCTCGATTCGTTCACAGATGCGCACGTTCATATCTGCGCCGAGATCATGATCTCGATCCACCACAACCTTCTCTCCAACTGCTCACCTGACCAGATCAAGGTCATCGCCTCGAAACCGGAAGTCTTCGCCCAGTGCCGCAACTGGTTGTCCACCAGCTTCAACGAGGTCCAATTGGTCCCGGTTGCCTCGAGCGCGCGTGCGGCGGAGATGGCCGCCAGCGAGCAGGGGATGGCTGCCATCGGATCGGTCCTGGCGGGGGAGCTGTACGGGCTCAAGATCATTTTCGCCAATATCGAGGACAATCCGAGGAACACGACGCGCTTCTTCGTGATTTCCATGACCCCCACCAAGCGGACCGGGGGGGACAAAACCGCCCTCATGTTCACCACCGCCCACCGCGCCGGGGCGCTGGTGAACGTCCTCAACGTATTCGCCAGACACAACGTTAACCTGACCAACATAGATACGCGACCCTCCCAGAGACGCAACTGGGAGTACTACTTCTTCGTCGATGCCGAAGGGCATTACGAGGACGAGAACTTCGCCGCCGCCCTCACCGAGGCCGCCGACCATTGCAGTGATCTGCACGTGTTGGGCAGCTTCCCACGCGCGGTCGAGACAATCTGAAAAACGATTTATCGCCCCAGAAGGAGCGAACGATGCCCCGCAAGCCGTTCATAGCTGGTAACTGGAAGATGAATACCGACCTCAGCGCCGCCAAGGCCCTGGCGGGGCAACTGCGCGAAAGTATCGGGGCGATCGAGGAGGTGGACCTCGCCGTCGCCCCGCCGCTGCCCTACATCGCTCCGGTCAAGGACGTTCTGGAAGGTTCTCGCATCGCGGTTGCCGCCCAGAACATGTTCTATGAGTCCAACGGGGCGTATACCGGTGAGGTCTCCGCAGAGATGCTCAAGGACATCGGTTGTGAGTACGTGATTCTCGGGCACAGTGAGCGGAGACACGTGATCGGTGAGAGCGACGAGATAATCAACCGCAAGATACTCAAGGCCCTCGAGAGCGACCTCGACGTGATATTCTGCGTGGGCGAGCTGTTGGAGGAGCGCGAGGCGGAGCGGACGATGGAGGTGGTGGAAAGGCAAGTCAAGATCGGTCTGGAAGGGGTCGCGAGGAGCTTCGGCGACGGACGCACGCTTCCGCAGCGCCTCACCATCGCGTATGAGCCCGTCTGGGCGATTGGGACGGGCAAGACGGCGAGTCCCGCCCAGGCGCAGGAAGTCCATGCGATGATACGCAAGCTTCTGGGCGAGGTCTACGACGAACAGATCGCTGCCGCCACTCGCATTCAGTACGGCGGATCGGTCAAGCCCTCCAACGCCGCTGAACTGCTCTCTCAACAAGACGTGGACGGTGCGCTGGTGGGCGGGGCCGCCCTGAAGGTCGACGATTTCACCGCCATCGTGAAGGCGGGAATCAATTGATTGCGGATTAAGTGGTAGCTCAATTTTGATTTCAAGAATTTTGCGACGGAAGGGTTGGATCGAGGAACGGCGGATTCACCTACCGGAAGGAAGCGACAATGAGATTCTTTGATATGTTCCTGGCGACGATGTTCCTGATAATCTGCCTCCTCCTGATCGTGGTGGTGCTCCTTCAGAAGGGTCGCGGAGGTGGGCTTAGTGCGGCGTTCGGGGGGGCGGCGTCCACGGCGTTCGGGACGCGCGTGGGCGACGTCTTCACGTGGGTGACGATCGTTCTGACCGCGCTTTTCCTGTTATTCGCCGTCGGTACCACGATGTGGTTCCGCCCCGCCCCCGAGCAGGTCATACCGCCGTTTTTCACCCCCTCAGCGGACAGACCCTTCACCGAACCGGTAGATGTGACGATCACCTGCCCCACATCCGGTGCGAATATCTACTACACGTTGGACGGGTCTATTCCGGACAAGGACTCGACGCTCTACGAGTCTCCGGTGCGCGTCGAACCGGGTCATCGTCTCATTGCGCGGGCGTATCGCCCGGGGAGATGGACACCGTCCCGCGTCGTGGGAGGCTACTATGGTCCGCAGCTCGAGGACCAACCGGCGACCAAGCCTACTCCCGGCGAACCCGATGAGATTCTCGCCCCGATTTCCCCCGCCGAGCCAGACGAGCGCCCAGCGGAAACGCAACCGTCCCCGTCGCCTTCCGGACAACCGGGAGCGTGAGGAAGCACCAGGAGCCGATTATGCTGAAATCCATGACGGGGTTCGGATCCGCACAAGCCCAAATCGAAGGGGTGACGTACGCCGTGGAGATCCGCTCCGTCAACACCCGCTACGTAAAGTTCAACATCAAGCTCTCGGAGACGTGGTTGGCGGCGGAGGCGGAGATAGAGAGAATCCTGCGAGATAAGATCCAGCGCGGGAACATCACCGTAAGCGTTCGGATGCGGATTCCGGGCAATCTTGCGGCGTATCAGGTCAACACGGGCACCCTGCAGAACTATCTCGACCAACTGAAAATGGTGGAGATGAGCGCCGATCCGACGTTGCGGATCGACCTGGGGTCGCTGTTGCAGCTTCCGGGCGTCTGCGAACCGCAGCCCATAGAGGAGCTCTACGAGACCACCCGCAGCGGGCTGATGGAACTAATCGAAAAGGCGCTCGGGGAGCTTCTTCAGATGCGCGGTCTCGAAGGTCAGGCGATCAAAACCGATCTGCTCGGACAATGCGAGGTTGTGGAATCGCATCTGTCCGAGGTGCGCACGCGCGCCCCCGAGGTGGTCGAGGCATACCATAATCGCCTGGGGCGTCGCGCGCAGGAACTCGTGGATTCCGGACGCGCCAATATCGACTCCGAAACGCTCGCCCGCGAGGTGGCGATCTTCGCCGAGCGCTGCGACATCGCCGAAGAACTCACTCGCCTGAAATCGCACCTGGAGCAGCTTCGCGCGGCGATGGAGTCGGGGGAACCAGCGGGGCGAAAGCTCGAATTCATCGCGCAGGAAATGCTGCGGGAGGCCAATACTATCGGGTCGAAGGGAAACGACGCCGAGATCGCCCGAACCGTCGTGGAAATCAAGACCGCTATCGACCGCATCAAGGAACAGGCGGCCAATGTAGAGTGAGGATTAGTAATTGGTAATCGGTAATCCGTAATCCGTAGTCGGAGTTGATCGTTTCGCACGGGTGTTTGGTGATTACCAGTTGAGCCGCCTATGGAAACCAAAGGTAAGATCGTGGTGATTTCCGGTCCCTCGGGAGCCGGTAAGAGCAGTATTACCCACGAGGTCGTCAGGCGGACCGGTGCGCGTTTCAGTGTATCGGTGACCACGCGAAAACCGCGTGAAGGTGAACTGGACGGGCGGGACTACCGCTTCGTCGATCGTGGAACCTTTCAACAGATGATCGATGACGATAAGCTGCTCGAACACGCCGAGGTGTTCGGAGAATTGTACGGTACCCCGCGCGCAGAGGTCGAAGAGGCCCTGAGCGGCGGAGAAACCATATTACTGGAGGTGGACGTCCAGGGCGGGCGCCAGGTGAAAGAGACACTGCCCGAGGCTACGTTTGTACTGATAGTCCCGCCCGGTGAGGGCGAGCTTGCAAGGCGGTTGCGCGGGCGCGGGAGCGAAGACGAAGCGGAACTTACCGCACGGTTAGCCCTCGCCGAAAGCGAAGTCGCCGCCGCCACCGCCGGCGGAGCATACAATCACGTTATCGTAAACGATGAACTGGAACGCGCTATAGACCAGCTCGTCGAGATCGTGCAAGAATGATATGACTCCGGGCTCACCGCGAGTTCCGGGTGCCAAAAGTATGGTTCTGTGGGAGACACCGGGAAGATGATAGATGCGTTGAAGAGCGAAGAACTCGCACACAAAGTGGGTGGACAGTTCAAGCTGACCGCGCTTATCCAAAAGCGCATCGTTGAACTCATGCAGGGCGCCCGGCCGCTTGTCGAGCGAAAACCGAGGATGACCGACATGGAGGTGGCAGTCCAGGAGATACTTGAAGACAAGATCGGGATCGATTTCGATAAGTCCGATATACCGACCCCGGACCAGGTGATTACACCTAGAGAAGAGTAGAATTGCAGTTGTGGGTAAGCGCGTAAGGAAAGTTGCGCTGATGGGAAAAGGTAAGGACAATCCGCTTTCCGGTTACGAGGTGCTTCTGTGTGTGACGGGCGGGATCGCCGCGTACAAATCCGCGGATCTGGCAAGCAAGTTGGTTCAGAGCGGGGCGGGCGTGACCGTCGCGATGACGGATTCCGCCCAGCGGTTCGTGGCACCCCTGACATTCCAGGCGCTCAGCGCCCGGAGGGTCTACACGTCGCTGTGGGAATCGGCGAAGGATTACAGTTCGCAGCACATCTCCCTTGCCGAGTTGGCGGACCTGATGATCGTCGCACCGGCGACGGCGAACACGATCGCGAAGATCTCGCAGGGGCTGGCGGACGATCTGGTCTCGACCATGGCGCTGGCTGCCAGCACCGTGTGCGAGATGCTCATCGCACCGGCGATGAACACGCGGATGTGGGATGCTGCGGTGACGAAGGAGAATATGCGGAGACTCACTGAACGTGGTGTGCACGTGGTGGGCCCCGCAGAAGGCAACCTCGCCTGTCGGACCGTGGGGATCGGGAGAATGGCCGAACCCGAAGAAATCCTCCGCACCGCCACCGAAATCCTCCTATCCAAACCGCCCAAAGCAAAGCAGCGAGAGTCCAAACCCTGACGACGCTCATGCGTGTTCTTATTACAGCGGGACCGACGCGGGAATACATCGACCCCGTTCGATTCATCACCAATGCATCCAGCGGGCGCATGGGCTGCGCTGTTGCGGCTGCGGCCGGTGACGCGGGACACGAGGTGACGCTGCTGCTCGGTGCGGTTGTGGGCGCGCCGGACGAACTGGGGATTCCGGGCGCGGTTACCGTGGTCAGGTTCGCCACTGTGGGTGATTTGAAGCGCAATCTCGAAGATCGCTTCGACGCTTGCGACGCGCTGATCATGGCCGCCGCTGTAGGGGACTTCCGCCCGGAAGAACCCTCCGCGCAGAAGCTGCCTCGCTCCGGCGGACCCATCACGCTCAAGCTCATACCAACCGAGGACATCGTCGCCACCGTCGCTCAGCGAAAGCGCAGCGATCAGATCGTTATTACGTTCGCCGTCGAGGACCCACCACCAGAGCGCGCCGAAGCGAAGGCCCGCGAGGAAATGGCGAGCAAGAACGCCGATTACGTCGTCGTCAACACCCCAGCCGCCATCGGAACACCCGAATCCCTCGCCTGCATACTCTCACGCGAGGCCACCGTCCTCCCCTGGTCAACCCGCCCCAAACACCACCTCGCCGCCGAAATCGTCAAGCTGCTCGAATGAGCTTATTTGGGAAATCCCGGTTCAACGCAGGAGAAGAGGATGTCTGAGCATACATTCGCATCGGACCGCTACGATTCCATGCCGTACCGGCGCTGCGGGCGCAGCGGCCTGAAACTTCCAGCCGTGAGCCTGGGACTCTTTCAGCGGCTTGGCGAGGTGGGCAACGAACAGACCGCCCGCGAGTGCTGCACTTATGCCTTCGACCACGGGGTGACGCACTTCGACCTGGCCAATAACTACGGGTGCCCGCCGGGCAACAGCGAGATCGTATTCGGGAAGATCCTCAGGGATTTCCCGCGAGACGAGTTGATCATCTCGACGAAAGCGGGCTTTTACATGTGGGGCGGTCCGTACGGGGAATGCGGCTCAAAGAAGCACCTCGTTTCCAGCCTCGATCAGTCGCTCAAGCGGATGAATTTGGATTACGTGGACATCTTCTACCATCATCGCCCCGACCCGGACACACCGCTGGAAGAAACGCTCCGGGCACTGGACCTGATCGTCAGGGGAGGGAAGGCGCTGTACGTGGGAGTGAGCAACTACTCCGGGAGCCAGTTCTCTGAGGCGGCGGACGTGATCCGCCAACACGATTGGGCGCCGATCACGATCCATCAGCAGAGCTACAACCTGCTC
>SDBT01007766.1_pt1 | contig 17608 bp, 7 predicted proteins | sample 2277101 | NCBI WGS metagenome assembly SDBT01 (sample SAMN10404973, study PRJNA504765) | marine sediment metagenome | isolation source: marine sediment core GS10_PC15, 103 cmbsf | place: Arctic Ocean: Southern Knipovich Ridge | collected 2010 | reverse complement strand
CGGGAAGGTCTTGCCGCCATCTTGGCCAAGGACCCGCAGATCACAGTAGTCGGACAAGTCGGGGAAGGCTTGAGGGTCCTCGAGGAACTCACGAAAGTTCGTCCGGACATTGTCATACTGGACATTACCATGCCCGGACTTAACGGGCTGGATGTCTGCCGCGAACTCACACGCAAGTGCAAGGATACTTTAGTGCTCATCCTGACGATGCACGACAACATACAGTTTGTCGCGAGGGCCCTGGCGTACGGGGCTTCCGGATACTTGCTTAAGGAATCTGCCGCCGATGAACTGACCGAGGCCGTGCGGGCCGTCGCACGCGGGGAACTCTATCTCGGTTCAGGTATTCCCAAGGATGTCCTGCAGCGAATCGGAAAAGGCGGGCGAGATCCCTACGAACTGTTGACCGCTCGGGAAAGACAGGTCCTTCAATTGATCGCCGAGGGTAAGACGAACAGGCAGATTTCCGAGGCGCTTGACGTGACGGTAAAGACCATCGACACACATCGTTCGCATTTGATGAAGAAGCTCAACATCCACGATCAGACCACTCTGGTTAAATTCGCGCTTCGCAAGGGCATTGTGAGCCTGCAGTAGCGCGGCTGGGGGACAGTTAGAGTCCGGCCTTCTGTTTGACGGAGCGTCCTGAGAGGGAAGTTCGGGGAGATTTCCGCAAACCGCACTGAAGCATCCTTCCCGCCAAGTCGTCCCAGCCATGCAGTTCAACCGTTCCAAGAGGCAGCGTTTCCGGAATATTCCGAACTAAAGTAACACCCTGCCCTGCCGATACTATTCTTGCTCCGCCCGGTCACCGTACGGAAGCACCGAACCAACGTTCCAAGAAAGTCTTAAGCTAAGCAGGATAACATCTTGACTGGTCTAAAGTTGACTTCACCGGGGACTTTGCTGATCCTTGCGGTTGTTCTGGCTGGGGGTATCTTCCTGCTGGATTCGTTCTGTCTGAGACCATACGTGGAACATCAAAGGGACGCCGCCCTGCAAGATCAGGCCATCCGGACCGAGCGCGTGGTCCGCCTGGCGATTCAATCCGAGCAGCAGATGCTCTCCCGCGCCTGTAGTGCGTGGGCACGCGAAGCGGCCCTGACGGTGCCTGAGAGTCATTCAACGGGCGATTCGCCCCTGCTCGGCTACCCCAAGAACACCTTCGCTGCAATTGGAGCGGAATTCGCATTGGTCCGCGATACCTCGGGGAAAACCATCGCTTCGTGGTTCGCCGAGCCGATCTCGGAACGCGGTCACCTCCCCACCGGTGAGTCGGCGGGCGGCAAGACCGATGCACATCTGATCATCGAAGCGGTAACCAGCTCAGCGGACGCATTCACCGGTGGTGGAGTACTGCGAATCGGTAATGAACTGGCCGTTATTGCGCACAGTGATCTCACCAGATCGGACGGAAAAGAACCTGAACGGGAACTGCTGCTCGGACGCTTCGTGGACGAGGAGATAATCGAGAAGATCAGCGGGTCTATCGGAGGTGGGCTGATCTTCGTCGCGTCCAAAGTCCTTCCCGAAGAGTCAGGCTCGTCCAGCCCGACAGCCCGCGTGTTCTGGTCAGCGGGTCCGGGGCAGCTTGTCGTTGCGTGGTTGGTCTTCGACCCTCGGGGTAAACCGCTCGGGTATTTCCAGGCCGACATCCAGGAAGTTTACATAACCCGCCAAGCCTCCCTGGCCCGAAGGATCGTACTCATCATTTTGTCTCTCTCGCTCGGTTTGGCGCTGTTGGTAATCGTGGGGACGCACATCCTGATCGCCGGACCTGTAATGCGACTCCTTAAGCGCCTCCAGAACATTGACAACGGCGAGCCGGGCCACCATGAACTCACCAGTGATCTGCACGGGGAACCGCTCGTCCTGGCGCGTCGGTTGGAATCGGCGTTCGATAAGCTTGCAACCATCTCCAAGACGGATCAATTGACGCAACTGGCGAACCGCAGACATTTCGAGGAGGTCATGGGGTGCTTTTATCGGCAGGCGCGTCGATATTCCCGCCCGCTTTCGCTGATGGTCATGGACGTAGACTTCTTCAAGGCCGTCAACGACGCCGGAGGCCACCAAGCCGGTGACGAATTACTGAAAATCGTCGCCCGATGCATCGAGCGTGCCTCCCGCAAGGCGGATCTTCCCGCCCGCATCGGGGGAGATGAGTTCGCCATCCTCCTGCCGGAGACAACAGCCTTTGACGCACAGGGGGTCGCCGAACGCATTCGCGAGTCGGTAAGCACCGAATCGGTCGTGGGAAGGTCCGTGGAACTGAACGTCACCATCTCGATCGGATTGACCGATCTCAACGCCGCCCAGATAGCCTCGGCCGATGCGATGATCTCACTGGCCGTTCAGTCGCTCTACGTCGCCAAGCGGCAGGGGCGCAACCGTGTGGTCTTGGCGCACGACCTGGGCGAGGTCGAGGGCGGGACCCGCACCGAGGAAACCGGGAAGGTGAGCTTGCTGCAAAAGAAGCTCGCCGGGCTCGATACGAGGTTCAAGGATCTCTTCCTGCGCGCCGTAGAAGAAATCATGGAAATCCTGGAGCAGCGCGATCCGCACATGGCCGACCACGCCCGCAAAGTCCAGTACTACGCCCTGCTCATCGCTCGGGAAATGGAGCTCCCCCACCGCCTGCTCAAGCGCATTCAAGTAGCCGCCATGCTGCACGACATCGGGATGGTCGCCATGCCCGACTCCGTCATCCTCAACCCCGGTCCTCTGGACAACGGGGAGCTGGAGACGATGCAGAGGCACGCCCTCCTGAGCGTAAGGATAATGGAGAGGATGGAGTTTCTGGAGCAGGAGATTCCGGCCGTCAGGTACCACCATGAGAGGTTCGACGGTAAGGGATACCCGGAAGGCCTCAAGGGCGCCGCAATTCCGCTAACCGCTCGAATACTCGCCGTCGCCGATTCCTTCGACGCTATGACCAGCCCTCGAACCTTCCGCCCCGCCAAGACCCAGACAGAGGCGCTGGCGGAGCTGCGGAAGTCGTCGGGACTGCAATTCGACCCCACCATCGTCGATACTTTCATATGCGCCGCGCTGCGCCTGGGGGAGAGGTTGACGGCGTGCCCCGACAAGGGCGTCGATCTTGCCGACGAGGCACTTCCCTCCGAGCATACAGCGTCTGAAATTCCCGTTGAGGGTTGATTTTCGCCCCTGCGCGGGTCCTACCGTCCACCGCCCGGGGCCCAACTGACGGTAAACCAACAATCTAGTTGCAAATCCATTTGAATGACCATAGAGTAACGGGCGTGGCGTGGATTTCTTACGCCGGCTGACTGGCCCGGGCGGATCCCGGGCTCCGCGCGATGCGGGCTCCCCGGAGGCTCGTAACCGACACCGTGGAGCAGACGCTTAGTGGTGCGCGGCGGGTTGGTTTCGGGAGTTTCGGTTGGCAGTGGAGGTACGTAAAGTGGCTTCCACCGCAGATCGTGTCAACGTTGAGGTGCGGCGGTTCGTAGACGGGATGACCAGCGAAGAGCGCATGCTGGTCGTCCTGAAGCTCGAACTGTATGAAGGCAGTTGGGAAGAGATGGCGGCGGACCTGAAGGCCCGCCTTGAGGGGCGCCCGTATATCTTCAAGCTAGCCCACCGAATCGCCGATGACCTCGATCGGATCGAGCGCCTCAGGGACTTCGAGAGGCGACTGGGCGTGGACTTGAACGAATATGTCAAACTGGAATCCTGAATCGAGTTCAAGGTCCCCCACGCACCCAGAAACATTCGACGATATCTTTCATGGAGGCCGCGCATTTACGTGACGAATTGCGACGAATCCCACAATCGAGGCGATTGCATGAAATCCCCGGGTTCGCTCGCCGAATTCGTCCTTCGCCTGTTCCGCCCTTCGGGCGCCGCCGTGCAATAGGAGAAGATTTTTGCGCCATTTAGGCATAGCTTTGAGGAGTTTGGCATGCGTGACGTGATCATATCTCTCGTGGTTGTCCTGGGAACCCTGACCTTGATTGGCTGCAGGGGCGAGAAGATAATTCCGCCCGTCCACGGCGACGTCCTGCAAAAAGCGGGGTTGCAGTACTACTGGAGACTGAAGCTGGGGCTTTCCAAGAAGGAAACTGTAACGTGGACCATCCAACTGGATGAAAACCTCTACTGCCTGACCAGCACCAATCGCCTTATCACCATCGACGCCGCAACCGGATTGATGAAATGGTCGCACCAGGTGGCGAACAAGAATCAGATGGTCTTTCCAGTGGCCCATGCGGATAACATGCTCCTGGGCGAGAAGGTCGCCGGACTTAAGGAAATACTCTCCGGAGCGACCGATGAGAATCTCACCCCCTTCGACGCCGTCCTCGTCAACACGCTCAGTTACGTCCTCATCATGGACCGCGCGAACGGGAGAGTCTACCGCAAGATTCCTTTCGACTTCCCCGCCAATACCACCGGAGCCTCGGACGGGACGTACTTCTACGTGGGATCGACACGGGGGTGGTACTACGCCATGAAGCTTCGCGAGGCCGCCAAGGTATGGTGGTTGGACGCCCACGACATGATCGCCGCCCCGCTGAAATACCATGACGGACGAATTTACGTGGCGACCGAAGGCGGATCGCTTATCGCAACGGATGTCACGCAACGCGGAACCAAGCTATGGACCAAGAAACTCGGGGGGGCGGTGACAGCGGAGTTCCACGTGGACTCCAGAGGGTGCTTCGTCGGATGCGACGATCAGCGGATATACGCCTTTGATCCGGCCACCGGAGATGCACTCTGGGAACCGTTCATCGCTCAAGCGCCTCTGTGCGACCCCATCCATGTGGGCGAGAACACCGTCTTCCAACTCGCCCGGGGTGATAAGTTCTACGCGATCGATCTGACAACCGGTAAAGAGCGATGGTCCCATCGCGACGCGCGAAAAATCCTGGGTGTCTTCAACGGGAACGTCTATCTACTCACCGCCGCCAGATCGCTGCTTATCGTCGACGAGATGCTCGGGACCGTCAAGACATCCCTCCCGCTGTCGGGTTGGGAGCTCTTCGCGGGCAACGTCTCGTCTCCGGGGATCTACGTGGCGACGCGGAGGGGCGATCTGGGCTGCATCCGAACCACCGGCGCCGAATACATCACACCCGAAATGCTGAAGTAGCGCGTTGAAGTTCTGCGCGGCGCCCTTCCACCTACCTTGGCGCGCCGGGATTGGCGGGCTCGTCCCGACCCCTCGCGCGACACCCACGAGACTCACCGCGGAAGTTTCGCTTGACCGTCACCGCGCGGGCTCCGACAATGCCTTTCTTTCACAAGACCTGACGCTTACTTGGGACCCGAGACGAAAATGAATACGAAGAATCTATGGCTGAAGTTTCTGGTTGTCGCGATGCTCGTGGCGGTTTGCGTGTACCTGTATCTCGCGAAGGGCCTGCGACAGGGGATCGACCTGAAGGGCGGGCACTCCCTGATATTCGAGATCCGCACCAACGAGGCGGAGATCGAGAGGCTGAGCAAGCTCAAGGATGACCTGCAAAAAGACCTCACCGCCGCTACCGGTCAGGAGGCAAAGGAACTTCAGGAGCGCATCGAACGCACCGAGACGGGGTTGAAGCGCCTCGAGACAGGCGAGACGGACCCGGGCAACCTTTCGGAGGAGATGATCAGCATTCTCAAGCAGCGCGTCGATCCGCGCGGGTTGATGTCGCTCGAATGGCGCCCGCTCGGGAAGAACCGTTTCGAGGTCCGCATGCCCGCCGGGAAGGCGGAGTCCCAGCAAAGACGCTCCGAGTATTTCCGGGCGATGGAAAGGTTGGAGCAAAGCAATATCCGCCGCAGCGATGTCCGCTCGGTATTGCTCTCGGGAGCCGACGAGCGCGGTAAGAAAGTGAAACGCCTCGCGCGGGGCGATGAGGAGCAGACGCGCCGGTTCGAGGAGCTTATCGACGCCTACGAGCGGGTAAGAGCCACCGAGACCGCCCGCAACAAAGCTACCACCGAGCGCACCGATGCGCTGAGGAATCGCCTCAGGGCGAACAAGCTCGTGAAGCTCGAAGAGGCGCTCGCGGAGGCAACGGCGGAATTCGACAACGCCCAGGTATTCTACGAGGACAAGCTAAAAGCGTTGCAGGAGGCAAATATCTCCCCGCAGCGCCTCCAGGGGATACTGAGCAATTACGTTGCCCCCGCGGCGGCGAAGGCAACGGGTGGGGCCCGCGAACTCAAACGACTCAGGCAACTCTACGAAAACGGACTCGGTGAGCTCGAAGAGCAACATCCGCAGCGAGCAGAAGAGATCCGCCAGGTCACCGCCCTCTACGAGCAATGGGGCAACGTTCGAGGAGCCCTGGACGACCCGGCCGACCTCGAAAGGCTCATCGCCAAGGCCGGTGTCCTGGAATACCGAATCGCACCGTTTCATCCGAAAGAGGGAAAGGATCTGTCCATCTCCATCTTAGAGGCCCAACGCAAGGAATATGTCGAAAGCCTCCAAAGAGAAGGCCCGGAGGGCGCCAGAAGGCGCGGTGAGCGATTCCTGTGGTTCCCCATCAGGGGGGAGCGGGTCGGTTACGCTTCGTTAGTCGCCGCCGAATACGCCGGGCAACCGTATGTCCTGCTTTACAACCAGCCCGGATACATAATGCTCCGCGAACTCGGTGAAGGCGGATGGAAACTCGCCGACGCCCGCCCCGATTTCGATCAGCATTCGCGCCCGGCGATCGGGTTCACCTTTGACGAGCGAGGCGCCAGGAGCTTTGCACGCCTGACCGCCGCACACGTGGGAAACCACATGGCCGTCCTTCTCGACGACGAGGTGTACTCCGCACCAGTGATCCAGACGAGGATCTCCCAGAGAGGCATCATCACGGGGAAGTTCACCAGCGAGGAGGTCGACGATCTGGTGCGGATCCTGAGGGCGGGTTCCTTACCGGCGAGGTTGAATCCCGAACCGGTCTCCAAGAACACCTTCGGACCTGCGATAGGCGCGGTGAACCGCGAGCGTGGAATCCAAGCCGCCATCACCGGGCTCATCGTTGTCGCGGGGTTCATGTTCGTTTACTACCTGATGGCCGGTGCGATCGCCAACGTAGCGCTGTTACTCAACATCATTTTCGTCATCGGGGCGATGAGTTTTCTCGACGCCGTCTTCACCCTCCCGGGTATCGCAGGTATGATCCTCACCATCGGTATCGCCGTGGACGCCAACGTCCTCATCTTCGAGCGTCTGCGCGAAGAGCAGGCGAAGGGGCAATCCATCCGCCAGGCGCTGAAGAACGCCTACGAGCGGGCTTTCACCGCCATCATCGACGCGAATATCACCACCATGCTCGTCTGCCTCATCCTCGGTTGGGTCGGGACCGAGGAGGTCCGTGGGTTCGCCATCACACTCGGGCTCGGGGTGCTCTTCAGTATGTTCACCTCGCTGGTGGTGACGCGATGGGTGTTCCAGTTGCTTCTGGACTGGGGTTTGCTGAAGCGCCCGGTCTTCATGCTGCGGTTAATCGCCACACCGAACATTAACTGGATGGCCAAAAGGCACTTCTTCTGGGGCCTCTCGGTTGTGCTTGTCGCGATGGGGATCGGTTCGCTGCTGTGGCAGGGGTCGGAGATATGGGGCATCGAGTTCAGCTCGGGGACGCAGGCGACGATCACCTTCCGCGATGACGCCTTGATCGACGGGAAACTCCCCGATGACGCCGCCGTGCGAGATCGATTCAAAACCAGCGCGCTGCAACTGGGATTCAATAAACTCAACGACACCGCGCGGGTCGAGACGCAGATCAACCCCAATCGCATCGCGGAGTTCCTCGCCGATTACGACGATAAGGATGATCCCGACGGGCGGATATCGCTCGGTGAGTGGAGCGACCGAAAGATGAACGCGGAGTTCTTCAAACTCATCGACACCGACCAGGACGGGACGCTCACCCGCGAGGAGCTTCGAGAGAACTTGCCGGCCTCCTCGTATCAGATCGCCACCACCGAGGTTAAGCTCGGACGAATTCGCGACAGCGCACGCGACGCCTTTGGTGAGTCCCTGCAGGTCCGCTCCAGGCGCTCTTTCGAACTGGTCCGGGACAAGCAGGTCGACGAACTCGGAATCAAGATACCTCACACCGGGCGGTCCAGGATAATTCCCGAGCTTTGGCGGTCTATAAACCCCACCTACCGCCAGGAACTGCTCGATTACGAGGGAGGGGCGCTGCTGGTGATCCAGAACGTTCACCCGTTAATCTCCGAGACCGAACTCACCCAGCGAATCCGAGAAATGCGATTCCAGGTGGACTTCAAGGACCAACTGCTCTCCCAGACCCAGGTGATCCCCTTGAGATCCGCCAGTGAGGATGCTTCCAGCGCCTTCGCCGTTCTTGTGCGCCCGACAGAGATGCAGCAGTTGGATAAGTTAGGTGCGTGGGACAAGTTCGTGGACGGAGAGGTCGCACTGCTGAAGGCGGCCCTCGAGCGTGAAGAGGCGATGGTGGCGACAAACTTTGACGCGGCGATCGCGGGAGAGACGGCTCAATTGGCGATCGTGGCGGTCGTTTTGAGTTGGTTGGCGATAGTGATTTACTTGTGGTTCCGCTTCGGGTCGGTTCAGTGGGGTCTGGCGGCCGTCATCTGCCTCATCCACGACGTGATCATAGTCGTCGGGTTAGTGGCGGCTTCCGGGTGGGTGTACAATACTTTTCTCGGGCGGGCGCTGGGTATTCAATCTTTCAAGATCGACCTGGCGATGGTGGCGGCGATTCTCACAGTCATCGGGTACTCCGTGAACGATACGATCGTCGTATTCGACCGCATTCGCGAGAACCGCGGGAGGCTCACCACCGTCAGCGGACAGGTGATCAATACCTCGATCAACCAGACGCTCTCCAGGACCCTGCTGACCTCGGGAACCACCTTCCTCGTGGTGATCATAATGTACGTTGCGGGCGGTCCGGGGATTCACGCATTCAACTTTGCATTGCTTGTTGGAATCGTTTTCGGAACGTACTCGTCGGTCGCCATCGCCTCCCCGCTGCTGATGGGCTTCAGGCGGGCGCTGGTCGCGAAGGTCGCCTCTCCTGCTGCTGAGGGATGATGAGAAACTTCTGAGAGTTGATAATTCCAGACAAGATCACCCACCGCACCGTTTCGTTGTTCCCGGGCGAAGCCGGACGCCGATGGCGGTGGAGATTATGGGGAAAGGTCTCACCCCTGATCTCGCAATGATGCACGTCCCAGAAGGGAAACTTCGGAGGAAACCACCGATCCTTTATCGTCGCACCAACGTATGATCCTACGAAGGTGTTGACAGATCCATGCAGGCTGAATCAAGACGCAGAGCGAGGGTAGCAAGTCGTTATACTTACTTAAGATGGATGGAGGAATGGACGATAACTCCAAAGGCCGCCGTTAGAAAGCTATATCTTTAGGCTACATAAGGTTATGTTTACCAGCGGCGGTAGGAAGTCGTTGAGACGGCAACCGGGTCGGCTTTGTCGGAGGGTGCGGCCACCTCGTTGCGTTCACAAACGTGGACTTAGCGCGCTTAATCTGTATCTGACGGATGTGAGAATGATACCGATCATTCCGGGCGCGCCTGCGGAGCGCGGAACCAACATCGAGGAGAGGTAGCGTGAATACGCAGAGGGGTTTTGCGAGAGTTGCACCCACAATCGTGGTGTTCGCGTTGGTGCAGTTATGCGGGTGTCGCACCGTCCAGAATATGTTCAAGACCGACGCCACTCGGTTTCTGGCGCCCGAGAAGGTTTTCCGGCAGCCAAAGACGGGTTCGCCTATCAACCCGATATACACGAGCATTGGTCCGGCCGATACGTCACAAGAACTGGTTCCCAATGCGACGTTTCCCAGGGAAGGCGATTGGGAATACACCGACGTCGACTATGTCATCGGTCCCACCGACATCGTGGACATTTCCATTCTGGACTTGTTCGCCGAGGGACTGGAGACTATCCTGCGCCGGGAGGTCTCGGTAAGCGGATTCATTGACCTGCCCCTCATCCCTGATAAGATCAGGGCCGAAGACCTCACCAAGAGCGAACTGACGGAGGCGGTTATCAACGCCTATCGCCCGGACATTCTGGTCGACCCGACGGTTTCCGTCATGGTTGTCGGACGGCGGCAGAACGTCTATTCGATACTGGGCTCGGTGGCCCGCCCGGGTCAATACCCGATCAACCGCAAGGACATGCGGCTGTTGGAAGCACTCGCCAACGCCGGAGGCCGCGCCGAGAAGAACATCCGTTACATCTACGTGATCCGCCCCAAACCAGCGATTCGCCGTGCCACGGCCGAACCAACTCCTCCGGAACCGGCGGAGCCCGCGGCGGAGCAGCTTCCCGAACTTCCTCCGGAAGCCCCACCGGCTCGGACACAACCAACAACCGACAAGGCCGAAACCGTCCCGACCCAACCAGGACCGATCGATATCGAAGAAGCGCTCCGCGAGCTTGGAGCGATAGCCCCCCATCTTGCCCCCGAAAGCGAACCGGCCACGCAGGCAAACGCATCAACGGCACCTGGTAAGGATGATCTCGATGCCGCCGGTCCCACTGCGACCACCGACCGCGCCGATACGTCGAAGGGATACAAGTGGGTCTACGCTGACGGGCGGTGGATTCGCCACGAACAAGAGGCCCCCATCGCCGCCGAACTTCCCGGAGCCCCGACGCGCCCGAGTGGTCCAGGCGTTCCCCGAGCTGTGGAAGGCGAAAGAACACGAGAGGACCCATTCGGATGGCGGCAACTGGATAAATCGGACATGGCGAGGGTCATCGCCATCAATCTGTCTAAGCTGGACGCCGGCGACCCCCGGATGAACATCATCATTCGCAAGAACGATATTATTCGGATCCCGATACATGAAGAGGGAGAATTCTACGTAGTCGGTGAGGTTCAGCGGCCCGGGGTTTACCGGTTGACGGCCCGGCAGGTGACGGTGAAACAGGCAATGGCGGCTGCGGGAAACATGGGACCGCTGGCCTGGCCGGAAAATGTCATCCTCTACCGGCGAATCGGGAACAATCAAGAACAGATCTACCCCCTGGACCTGGAAGCAATTTTCAAGGGCGAGGAGCCGGATTTCTTCCTCAAACCCTATGATGTCGTCGCGGTGGGTACGAGCGTGAAAGCACCATTCTTCGCCGTCGTGCGAAACGCTTTTCGGATGACCTACGGATTCGGGTTCATCTATGACCGCAACTTCGCAGATCCGTTGTTTGTCGGTCGGACCTCCAGGCGGTTTACTCGATGGTAACAGATGGTGTTGCAGTTGTGACGAGATGACCGAGAGCGTGCGGCAAGTTGACGATGGTGGGCGGGACGAAGGCGGATCTCTGGCAGATCTGGTCGATGCGGACCGCCGGATTCCGCTGCTGGAGAGTATCCCGATCTCCGCCATTATCAAAGTAGCGGTTATCGCCCTGCTGTTCGCGGGGGTTAACTGGCGGCAGTTCCCCATCCTGTTCGGGACGTGGCGCCACAACCCGAACTGGTCACACGGATTCGTAATTCCCTTGTTCAGCCTCTATCTTCTATACGCCCGTCGGGAGGACCTTCTCACCGCGACGCGCCGCGTTTTCATCTGGGCGCTGCCCATGGTAATCCTCTCCATCGTTCTCATAATCATCAGTTATTATCCAATTCGAACCTACTGGTTCTGCCAACTCGCCATGATCGCCCTGCTGTTCTGGCTCGTCTGGTACCTCGCAGGGACGAAGGTGATTCGCGTCACCTGGCTACCGATTCTGTTCCTGATCTTCGCCCTCCCCATCCCATCGATACTATATTCGCGGATCGCGGTCCCGTTGCAGAACTTTGCGGCGGGTTTCTCCGCGGCCATTCTGCAGATTTTCGGTGTGCTGATTGACGTCACGGCATCCCAGTTGATGATCACGAGCATGGATGGAAACAGGCACGCCTTGACGATCGCAGAGGCGTGCAGCGGGGTGCGGTCGCTCATGGCGTTTATGGCGCTGGGAGTGGCGTGGGCGTATCTGGAGATTCGCCCTATCTGGCAGCGCATCGTTCTGGTCGTCTCCGCCGTCCCAATTGCCATTCTCTGCAACGTTTTTCGCGTGACGATCACCTCTTCGATGTACGTCATCGACAAACCGGAACTGGGACAGGATTTCATGCACGAGTTTACCGGGATTCTGATGCTCATCCCGGCGGTGGGGATGTTTTGGGCGCTGAGCAAACTCCTGGAAGCATTGTTCGTAGAAGTGGAAGATGACCAGAACGGTCAGCGGTTGGAGAAACCCGCAGGTTCCGCGGAGGATGCGGACGCATGACGATTGCGAAGGATATCTCGGGCGCCGGTGCAACAGGGAGGGGCGGATGGGTGCACTTCGCCATCGCCGCCGGAATCCTAGCAGCAACCGCAATCGGATTCGAGTGGACGATCACCGCACTGAAACTGGTGACGGAAAAGAAGGCGATCCCCTGGCCCGCCGGGACAACCGTAGATCCAAACACCTTCCGCCTCGAGAACCTCCCTACCGAGGTCGACGGGCGCTTCGTCCTGGTCGCCGATGGTGAGCTACCTGGAGTCAAGAACGGCGATCTCCCCGACGGAGAGATCTTCGTCAACGACACTGAGATGGAAATCCTCGGGATGGGAACCGATTGGGACAGAGCGCGGATATCAGAGCGTCGCAGCAATTGGTACATAGTTCGTCTCTACCGCGACAAGACTAAGCCCGCCAATCATCCCCTGCTATATTGGCGCCTCGAAGTCTACTACTACACTGGCGCACTCGATACGGTTCCGCACGTTCCCGAAAGGTGCCTGGTAGTCGGGGGAGCAACGCTGGTTGACTCGGCCGATACGATTCTTCAGGTTCCCCAGGCCCCAGGTCCGTGGGGCGAGCCCCTCGCATTCCGCCGCACCCTCTACGAAGTATCCGATCGGCGCTCCTCGGGAGTCAGACAGTTCGTGCAGTACTATCTGTTCAGTCTGAACGGTAAACCGGAAAGCTCCTGGGAGAAGGTCCGGCTGGGATTGACGAGCCCGTTTCTGAGATATTGTTATTTTGCGAAGGTGCAGTTCGCACCGCTCGGTGAGGTGACCGACGTGGCCGAAGCCGATCGCGCCGCAGGAGATCTCATGAACTGCTTCCTTCCGATTGTATTGCGGAACTTACCTACGCCCGAGGATATTGAGGCGCTGAAAGCAATCGAATAGACCGCAAAGGAACCTTGTTTGATAAAGGACTTCGGGGCAAGAGATGGCAAGACGAAAGAAACTCAATAAGCGCGTAGTGGTTTTCCTGGTGATTGTCGCTTTGATCGCCCTGGGCGGGGCCCTGGTGTTCATCATCAAGAGCCTACCCCAGGATCCCGAACTGTGGGCCCAGCGCGCCCAGGACGCCATAGACTCCGGAGACTATGTGGAAGCAGAAAGGGCGTTGGGAATAGCGATCGAGGCCTCCCAGAACCCCGTCTACTATTACGAAATGGCCAAGCTCCAGATGGAGATCCTGAACAACAGGCCCAACCTCTCAAGCGTCGAACACAGGATGAGGCAGCGCGTACTAGAGCAGTCGCTACGCACCGCGCTGCTCGCGGATCCGAACTACCTCGACGCCCAGCGAATGCTCACGGAACTGTACTGGGTGCGCGCGGTGATGTTCAAGCAGTGGGACCGATACATCGAAAAGGCTGATGCCCTCCTGAAACTGGCCCCCGACGACCACCAGACGTATTTCAACCGCGCCCGAGCCAAGGCGAAGATGGCTGAAGCCGTCCCAGGAGCTTACACGGACCCCGCGATCGCCGATTTCAAGAAGGCGATTCAACTCAAGAACGACGAACCTGGATACTGGTTGGGGTTGGCGGAGTTTCACAGCGTCGTCCAGGGGTACGAAGAGGCGGAGGAGGTGTTCGCAGAGAGTCTTTCTCTCAACCCGACCAGCCCCGAATTGCTGGTTGGATACGCGCAGTTCTTGAGGCGACGCGGGCGGAAAGACGAGGCCATTGAGCAAATCCGAAACGCCATTGACCGCGCGCCCAATAGCGTTGTCGGTCACGTGGCGTTGGTGGATTTTTACGTCAGCCAACCGGAATCAGATCCGACTGCCAGATCGGAGCAACTGGACAAGGCACTTGAGGCCCTTGATACCGCGAAGACCATCGACGACAGCGACATTGGCATCTACCGAAGGACCGTCCTGGTGCATGAGTTGCGGAGGGAGTCGGAGAAGTCCGCCGCCGCCCTTCGTGATGGTCTTGCCGCCGTGGCGCGACGGTTCGCGGCTGCCGAAGAGCTCACCGAGAACCAGCGCCGCCGCCTGGAGACCACGCGGTTTGAACTGAATTGCCTCCTCTCCGGTAAACTCCTGGACATCGCCAGGCCCGACCATCCGGAGAAGGAGAAGGTACTAGATGAAGCGAGAGAGTTATTCGAGCAAATCGATCAGGCGGCGCCCGAACACCCCCAGCGCGCGAAAATCGCCGCCCGCTTCGCCCTTCTGGAAGGCAGAACCGCCGACGCGCTCAAACTGCTGGAGCAGGCCGATAACGGCTTTACCGGCACAGACTTCATCACGGGATATCTGCTGGCAAACCTCTACCTTCGCGAAGTCCCCGGTAAAGCCGAAGCGATCATCGATCGTTTCCTGAGGGACCCGCGCTACAGGTACCATCCTCCATTGTTGCTCCTGAAGGCAGAGCTGGAAATGCAGTACCGTAATTACGAGGTCGCAGATCGATTGGTAACGCTGCTCCTCAGGGCCAATCCCAACGACGCACGCACCAGGAGGATCAAAGCCCAACTGCTTCTCCTGACCGGAAAAAGCGACGAACTGTCCGAACAGCTCGTGTTTACCGAAGAGACGATTACCAGGTTCCTGGAGCACGTAGCGAGCTTGTGGGGCAGCGAGCAACGGGACGACGCGATCGCCCTTGCGCAGAAACTTCATGCCCGCAAACCGAAAGACCTGGGAATCGTCGTGTTGTTATCAAATATGTATCAGGCGGGAGGTAGGGATCAAGAGGCCCGCAAGTTACTACAGAAGGCACTGGAAGACCACGCGGATAACGCCGCGCTTGCCGAGCAGTTGGCGCTGCTTGACGAACCGGACCCGCAAAAGAAACTCCAGATGCGCATAGAGATCGCCGACGCCATCGAAGACCCCCTGGCGAAGGCGCTGAAAAAGGCAACCATCTACGCCGAGGGCGGGATGGAGAGCGAGTCTTTCGCCCAGCTTCGCGAAGCTGAAAAGATCGATCCTCACGATCACCGCGTCATCCGGCGCCTGTTTCGTTACGCGTTGGCGAAGCAGGATTGGGAGCTGGGGGAAGAACTGACCAACCGCGCCGCCCAAAACGATCTCGATCGTGCGGGCGGGAAGCTTTTTAGGGTTCAATTCGCGATGGCCAAAGGCGAGTACGATCAGGCCATCACGCTATTGAACGACGTCCTGAACCAGAGGCCGTGGTCGAAGGGCATCATGGTCGCCCTGGGTGAATGTTACCGAGCGAAGGGAGAGTTTCGCAAGGCAGAGGAATACTACAAAAATGCCGTGGATAACGACCCCATCTACGCCCCGGGGCTGATCGGGATGGCGCGGGTGACGCTCGTGCTCGGAAAGGAAGACGAGCACAGGGAGTGGATCGAAAAGGCATACCACATCGCACCTGCGAACCCCTACGTGAGAGAAACGTACCTGACGTTAATGCAGCTAGGTGACCAGTTCGATCCCAATGAACTTATCCGCGATAGGGAGCGATCGGTTCGGACAGACCCTGATAATCTGCAGAACAGGCTTCGATTGGGTCTTCTCTACGAGAAGGAAGGCCAATTCGCCAAGGCCGAAGAGATATACCTGTTCATCTGGGAACATCCCAAGGCCATTAAGCTTGTGGCCGCTCGCGTCTTGTTGAGCCTCTACGGAAGGCAGGGGCGATACGATGACGGGGACAAGATCGCCAAGCAACTAATCGAGACCTCCGAGGACAAGCCCAACGCCTACGCTCTCTACGCCGAATACCTCTCGAGCTACGATTGGGAACGGGCAAAGAGCACGTATGAAAAGATAATGGAAATCGATCCTGCGCGGGGAAACCTCCTGTTCGCGCACGCCCTCGCCAGACGCGCTCAGTGGGCGAAGGCTGCGGACGCGATGAAGACATTCCTGGAGGTAAACCCGGACTCATGGACCGAACAAAGGAAGCTTGCTGGGTACCTGATAGAGGCAGGTCAATACGATCAGGCATCCGACTTACTGAAAAAACTGCTCGAATCGGATCCCTTGGACGCCCAGAGCATGGTACTCCGGGGTGTCGTGGCACGGAGGCAGAAGCAATTCGATCTCGCCGAGCAGTTCTTCACCCGCGCGATAAACGAGAATCCGAAGTCGCCCGACGCCCTGTACCGCCGCGCCGTTCTATACTTCCGGGACAAAGGCGAACTGACTAAGGCCCAAAGGGACCTCGAAACCGCGCGGAAACTTTCCACCAGCCCGCAGATAGCTATGGACCACGCCCGCGTAATGGCCGCTCTGGGCGATCGCGGTGGGGCGCAGCTGATCTATTCAGTGATCTTGAGGGACAGGCCCACTTTCGCCCCAGCGATCCAGGCGCTGCTCGATCAATATCTGAAGGCCAAGAGATGGACCGCGATGGAAGCCCTCATCAGCGACGCCAAGGGGAGATTCCCCAAAGACCCCTCCTACTCCATCCACGAAGCCGCGATGTGGCAGGCGCGTCGCGATCCAGCCCGTTCCCTCTTAGCTCTCGAAGCGGGGATCGAAATCGATTCTCAATACCTACCCACCGTCGAGACGTACATCAAAGTGCTGATCGGGACTGCCCAATACGACAAGGCCTTCGCCTTCGCGGAAAATTACACGCAGCACGAAGCCTTCGGGCCCGTCGCAATTGCATATCAGGGCCTGTCTCTGATGCGGAAAGGCGCCGAAACCGAAGCCGATGAAAAGCTCACCGTCGCGCTGGACCGCGCTTCGTCCGATCAGATGGAATCCGTCATCGCACAAATCGCCAATTCATATGGTCCGCTCAAGGCCGCCCAAAGAATCTCAACGTGGTGCGAGAAAACCAACTCGACCGATGCGCGAGTATACCTGAGGCTCGCCCCGCTCTACCTGGCTGGCGACAATTACAATCCTGCGAAGGCCATTGAGATACTTCTCAAGGCCCGCGAACTTGCCAGTTCAAACGAACTTCGGGGCATCGCCAACCGTGAACTGGGTTGGATCTATCACATACGAGGAAGCCTCGCTGAAGCAGAGGCCGCCTACGTCAAGGCGATTGAAGCCTTACCCAAAGACCCCCGGGTGATGAACAACCTCGCATATCTCTACACCGAGAACCTGAACCAACCCGCCAAAGCGCTTCCGCTTGCACGCGAGGCGGTGAAGCGCTTACCCACGGATGCTAACGTGGTGGATACGTACGGGTGGACGCTGGCGAAACTCGGAAAGCTGCGAGAGGCGGAGGAGCACCTGTTGCGGTCTGCGAGACTCGCACCTGACGAGGCCCCGATTCGCTACCACCTGGGTTGGATTTATGAACAAAAGGGACGCCTCGCAGAAGCCGAAATAGAATATCGAAGGGTGCAAGAGATCATTGGAACCCGCAAGGATGACGACCCGCTCGGGGCAGTAGTCTCAGAGGCGTTGGAGAG
>SDBT01007765.1_pt1 | contig 17608 bp, 15 predicted proteins | sample 2277101 | NCBI WGS metagenome assembly SDBT01 (sample SAMN10404973, study PRJNA504765) | marine sediment metagenome | isolation source: marine sediment core GS10_PC15, 103 cmbsf | place: Arctic Ocean: Southern Knipovich Ridge | collected 2010 | reverse complement strand
GGGTTGGCCCAACCGGCCCAGGGGGACCATTTCGTCCTTGTAGGGCTCATTTTCGATCATGGGGGTTGCGATGGGCCCGGGTGCGATACCGTTCACATAAATGCCTATCTCAATTCCATTTTTGGCCGCCCATTTTATAAATGCGTGGATGCCCCCCTTTGAGGCACAGTAGTGAGGTCCAGCCATGAGGCCTCCGATTCGGCCGGCTATGGACCCCAAACATACGACCTTTCCACCGCCCTGGCCTCTCAGTTGCGGCCATCACCCCTGTGTTATCGGAAAAATGCCTCTCGAGGCACCGGTCACAACAGCCACTTTGCCGGTCAGATCAACTGGTCCGCTGATTGGGGCAATCATATCTCTACACCGCCAGATATTTTTTCATGATTGATTCATTTTCCCGCAGGTTTTCGACACTTCCTTCGTATTGGATCTCCCCTTTTTCTATGATATAAACCCTTTTTGAACTCTTAAGTGAAAATTTTATATTTTGCTCGGATAGTAGAATCGTAGTTCCTGTTTCCGCAATGGCAAGAATCAGTTTTCTCACCTCATTTACGAGTAATGGTGCAAGCCCTTCGGTCGGTTCATCCACCAATATCAATTCCGGGTTGCCCATCAAAGTCCTTGCAATGGTAAGCATTTGTTGTTCACCACCGCTGAGGGTCCCCCCGTTCTGATCAGCACGCGCTTTCAGGACGGGAAAGAGACCGAACACTCTTTCAATACGCCATCCATTTGTACTTCCGGAGGAGGTCTTTGAGGCCAGATTAAGATTATCCAGTACGGAAAGGTCCGGGAAAATGATGCGGTCTTCAGGGACGTACCCGATTCCCATCTTGGCAATCTTATAAGTGGGTTTCCCCAAAATATCTTCACCCTTATAAGAAATTTTTCCTTCCTTGGGACGGGTCAGCCCCATTATGCTTCGCAGTGTAGTGGTCTTTCCTGCCCCATTTCTTCCCAAAAGACCGACGACCTCTCCCGGGGATACTTCAAGGGATACATCAAAGAGAATCTGGCTCGAACCATAGAAGGTGTTTATCTTCGCAACCTGTAACATCATTGCTCCCTTTGGTTTTTCCGGAAGATCGATGAAATCTAATCCTCGTCACCGAGATACGCTTCTATAACAACCGGATCTTGTGATACCTCATCAGGGGTCCCGTCTGCGATGAGGCTCCCATAATTCAAAACCCTTATCCTTTGAGAAAAGGCAAAAACAACATCCATATCATGTTCAACAAAGACGATAGTCAACCCTTTTTGTTTCCATAACCTTTTAATGAGATCCATGATCCTCATCCGGTCTCCGGATGGCATTCCGGCCGTTGGTTCATCCAAAAGGGCTATTTTGGGGTCCATGGCCAGGGCCATGCCAATATCCAGGCTCTTTAGGGCGCCATGGGGCAATTGTGTGGCAGGTGTGCCGGCTAAATCCTTCAAATTGATGTCATCCAGAGAACTCATGACTTCGTCTTCAATATCCTTCATCCCTCCGACATTGGTAAAAAACTTAAAGGTCTTTTTTCTCTTGGATAGAATCGAGGCCCTCAAGTTTTCAAAGACAGTAAGAGAGGGACAGACATGACTAATCTGAAATGACCTGTTTATACCCATCCGACCAATCTTATAATTTGGCAGCCTCGAGATATCCTGATTCTTAAACAGGATTTTCCCACTGTCGAGCCTCAGGTAACCTGTCAACAAATTGAAGAAGGTAGTCTTTCCAGCGCCGTTTGGCCCTATGATAGAACTCATCTCTCCTTCCTCAAAGCCCAAGCTCAGATCGTTGATAGCCCGCAAACCACCAAAGGATTTATTCAAATGCTGAACTTCCAAAATCTTCATCGACTGCACCTGTTTTTAAGATCTGTGACGGGCGGGATTAACGCCCATCACAAACGCGGATTGTAGTCCCTTATCTTTCTCAGCACGACCCACGCTAACCGGTTCTCTTTGGACTCAAGAGGTTCTTTGGACCATCAACAGATCGGGTGGCCATGAAATCCATCACATAGTCCGCCAGACCTTTGCGCACCACAAGTATTATCAGGACCAGGACCCCTCCGATAATAAGCCCCCAAAGATTAGTGTACATTGTCGAATAGGCAATAAGTATTTTAAAAATGGCTGCCCCGAGCAAGGGACCCAAAAAGGAGTTCATACCTCCTACAACGACCATAAAAATGGGTTCCGCTGACTTGGCCCAATAGCAGAAGTCCGGATAGGCGCCACTTATAGATAATGACATGAGGGCACCGGAAATCCCCCCGCAAATACCGGCCATGACAAAGACAATAAGCTGATAACTCTTGACTCTTATGCCAAGGGAATAGGCCCGATCTGCGTTTTCACGAATCACCTTCAGGATCGCCCCGAATGGGGAGTCCACCACCAGTTTACAAATGACCAGGCTGGCCGCTACCACGATGACCGTAAAGATAAAATAGGCCCTTTGGGTTGAGAGAAACCCGGGCAGGGGAATTCCGCCGATTAGACCCTGATCTCCACCGGTCATGTCGGTCCATCGGATAACAATAATATAGATGATCTGGTTAAAGGCCAGGGTAAGCATTGCAAAGTATATACTCCCCAACCTGATACAAAAAGAGCCGATGATCAACGCTGCAATGGCGGAGAAGACGACCGTCGTCCCAAATGCAAACCCCACGGAAGTAGAATATTTTTGAAGAATAATGGCTGCTGTATAGGCGCCCACCCCAAAAAAGCCCGCATGCCCAAAGGACACCATTCCCGTATATCCAACAAGGAGGTTTAGGCTTGTGGCAAAAAGGCCCATTATGAGGATTTGCGTAAAGAGATTGATCAGAAATTCGGATGGGTACACAAAGGACAATATTATTAAACTTGCCGCAAAGATAATTCCCCACATGAGCGTCCGTTTCATATTATTTTATTGTCCTCTCTTATGTTTCCGCTCTGCCAAAGAACCCTTGTGGACGAACGATCAAGACAACTGCCATCAGGATAAAAATAAGGGCCTCTTCAACCATTGGAAAACCGATTATCCCAAATGCCCTCATAAAACCGATCAGGATGGCGGCAAGAAACGCCCCCGGTATGCTCCCCATTCCTCCCACTACAACCACGATAAAACAGTCTATCACCACATCTGATCCCATCCCCGGGAAAATAGACCGGATGGGTGCGGCCAGTGCCCCGCCCAGACCTGCCAGCATGGCCCCAAGGCCAAATACGCCTGCATAGACCACCGAGGTATTTTTTCCCAGGGCCATCACCATTTCACTGCTGTGGGCGGTGGCACGGATCAGTTTTCCATATTTTGTCTTCCGGAGAAACATCCATAGCAATACGGCTACCATAATCCCTACAGCAATAACAAAAATATAGTACGTGGGGATAAAACTGCCTGCCAGTTCGAGCGGAGGACGTTGGAAGGCATCGGGTGCTCCCATGGTAATAAACTCATAACCCCAAATCAGTTTTGCAACATCGTCCAAGATCAGGATAAATGCGTAGGTAAGCAATAATTGATACAAGATATGCATGGTATAAATAGATTTGAGAAAAACCCTTTCAAAAAACACCCCAAAAACACCCATACCGAGACAGCCAAGTATTATGGCTAAAGAGAAACTTGAGGTCCCCACATAGATCGAGTAGGTGAGATAGGCCCCAAGCATATATAGCGAGCCGTGGGCAAAATTCATGACCCCTAAAACGCCAAAAATAAGGGAAAGCCCCGAGGCAATGAGAAAAAGGAGCATGGCAAAGATCAATGCACTCGTGGTCTGGTTAATCAGACACCCCGGGTCACCGAGGCATTCGATCAGGCTTGAGAGGTCCAATCGATTCCCTCCTGTTCTTTGGTTGTGGTGCTTCAGAAGAAATCTTCTGAAGCACCTTTTCTGTTAATCCCAGCCCTTTTTCTTTAAGTACGCTGCTTCTTCTTTCAAAATTTCTTCCCAGGGCATATACGTCCTGTCAGTAACATAAGGGGGTTCTGAGATGGTCTTGGCCCAGCCAATGGTATAATAAATCATTTGGTGATCCTTCGCCCGCATGGTCACAGTTTTTCTTGGCGGTTGGGCACTTGGGGCCTCGATGGTGAGCCCTTCGAGGGCCTTTATGACCTTCTCGTTATCGGTGGTGCCGGCCTTTTTGACAGCCGCCTCCAGAAATAAGACCGCAGTATACGCCTGCCAGGACCAGTTTGACGGGTAGGTGCCATATTTCTTTTTAAAGTTTTCGCCAAAGGTACGGTTGGCCGGGGTATCCGGCATGGTGATGTTATACCGGCCCCCGGTATACATCCCTGCAGGAACGCCCTTTTTGAGGGCACCCAAGACCAGGGGGTCCGCGATGTTGATACCAAAAAATTTCATTCGTTTAAACAACCCATACAGACTGGCCTGCTCCATAAAGGCCGTAATATCCCCCCCCCAGAGGCAGGAGTAAACGGCATCCGGTTTGTCTTTCATGATTTTGGTGATATGGGCCGTATAATCCGGTTCAAAAATTTTGGGCCATTGCTGTCCCATGATTTCGAAATCAGGATAGTTTTTTTTCAAGTACTCAAAAAAGAGGGTGGTGTTGTCATGGCCGTAGGCATAGTCCGGGGAAATGGAATACCATTTTTTGAGTCCTAACTCTTTGGCTACCTTACCCGCAAAGTATCCACCGACGATGCTGTCATGGATTGCAACCCGAGCGGTTCTAAAGCTGTAAGGAGTCCTGATTTTTGGATCAGCAGTGTTGGCTGTGGTTTCACTTGCCGTGATCATCGTAAGTTTCTTTAGATCTCTTGAGACCTCTTTTACGGCAAAAGACTCCCGGCTGCTGCTGCCATCCATAATAAAATCAACCTTGTCTCTTACCACATAATCCCGGGCAATCCGCACGGCCTCTTCAGGTTTACCTGTGGAATCGCGGGTGAGGAGTTTGAATTTCCTCCCAATGACTCCCCCCTTGGCGTTGATCTCATCGATAGCCAGCTGGGCGCCTTTTGCGCCTTCTTCACCAAGCATAGCCACACGGCCTGACATAATAGAGACAAAGCCGATCTTTATGGGTTCGGCGGAAACCGTCCCGCTAAAAATCATAAATGAGCATATCAGGGCGACTGCCATCAGGATCATCCAGGGCTTTCTTATCGCGTCATTTTTAAAATGGGCTCCACTCATTGTGACCTCCTTTCAGATGTGAAAAATAAGTTCATAAACGGTCATTTTCAAAATCTCTTCAGAGCCGGGTCATCACCCCCTTTCCGTCTTTCCGAAACACCTATGATTCTTGGCGTCAAAATCCAAAAGATCGTTGCCCTTAGCCTTACTTGTTTTTCCGTCTCATAGGCCCGGATTACTCATACCCGTAAGCCTTCCAGCCACCCTCACAGGAAAACCCCGCATCCACCGGAAGCGTCACTCCGGTGATAAATCGGGCCTTTTCCGAACACAAGAAAACCGTTGCATCCGCTATATCTGACGGCATAATAAACTTTTTCATGGGGATATGGCTCAGGATAGTATCGGGATTTCGCAAGCCTTTGTCAAACATCCCCTGAAGGAGTGGGGTCAGTATATAACCAGGCGCAATAGCGTTGACCCGGATGCCCTCTTGGGCCCAATCCCGTGCCAGAACCCGGGTTAGCATTATCACGGCGCTTTTTATGGGCGCGTAAACGGCCAAGGGAACGGGTACCAGTGCCGTGATAGAGGAAATGTTAACCATAACCCCGGATTTTCTCCCCACCATCTCTTTTCCAATCCGTCTCGAACAGATATAAACCCCTTTGAGATCAACATCAGATACCTTGTCAAGAAACTCCAGATCCAGATCCAGGATGGACACGGCAGGGTGTGTTATACCGGCGTTGTTGATCAGGATGTCAATGTGCCCAAACCTTTCCAGTGTCTGGTCCGTGGCTTTATCCACGGCCGGGGCCTTTGAGACATCTGCCTCGCACACAAGGGTTTCCTGACCGAGATTTTCTATCTCCGCAGCCGTTTCCCCGGCTGATTCAGTGTCTATGTCCCAAATTGCCACATGGGCCCCTTCTTTTGCCAGTGCCAGGGCGATGGCCTGGCCAATACCCATACCGCCCCCAGTAACAACTGCTATTTTGTCTTTGAGTTCCATATTGCTAGTTTCTTTTTCTCTGAAAAATTTTTTGGCACTGAAATCAGGGAAACAAATCCGCGGGTTCCTGTTCTACAACTGAAGGCCAACCTCCGCACCTTCAAAAATCGCTTCCAGGGCCCTCCGTGGTTCAAGACAGTCACCGATAAGATAGGTTTCTCCTGGAAAATCTCCAAGGGATGCTGCCAGCTCATTGCTAGGTCTTGAACCGATCGCCAATACCACGTGAACAGCCGGCAGGGAGGCCCCCTTTGCTTCAGCCTCTTCATAGACAACCAGTTTTTCCGAGATCTGCACTACCTTTCGGTTGGTCATAATTTCTACACCCAATCCTATCATTTTATCTTTTATCATCTTTCCCACCAACCGGGGGATCCCATGGGCCACATAGGGAAGGGTCTCCAGAAGGGTGACATCCACACCCTTCTCTGCCAGGAATATGGCGACTTCGCACCCGACGGTCCCGCCGCCGATAATGACCGCTCTGTCTTCAACCTTCACCCTGGCCATCAGCACGTCGACGGCCTGAACCACATGAGAGAGATGGACACCAGGTATGTCGGGCAAAATGGGTACCGAACCCGTGGCCATAACAACCGCATCCGGGTTCAACTCAGCAACCATGTCCTTGTCCACGGTTGTTTGCAGTTTTATATTAACGCCCAAAGGCTTTAAAACCGCTTCATAATAGTCGAGAATCCCTTTAAGTTCCCCTTTGATTGAGGTCTGAAAGGCTGCCACTATGCGACCGCCCAGTCGATCGTGTTGCTCGTAAAGGGTTACCTCATGCCCCCGTAACCCGGCGACCCTGGCAGCCTCCATCCCTCCCGGACCCCCACCGACTATCATCACTTTTTTTCTTTGAATTGCGGGCCTCGGTTCAAATTCAGACTCGCGCCCGGCCTCCGGGTTAACCGTGCAAACGAGAGCCCCATCTTGAAAGACACGATCTATGCAAACGTTACAGGCCACACATCGACGAATTTCGTTGAGCTTTCCTTCTCTGGTCTTTCTGGGTAAGTCCGGATCCGCCACCAGGCCCCTTGCCATTGCAATGACATCCGCTTTGCCTTGCCTCAGGATCTCTTCGGCCAGTTCGGGTCTGTTGATCCTGCCGGCCACAATAACCGGGATTGACACCTCTTGTTTAATGGCTTCGGCGGCATCTACATTGCAGCCCCGGGGGAGAATCATGGGGGGGACAATCCATTCCGCTGTTTGGTAGTTTCCCGCTGAAACATCAATTGCGTCCGCGCCCGCTTTCTCCATGAGACCCGCTATAAGACTGGTCTCCCTTTTGTTGAGACCACCGGGTACGTGTTCCTCTCCCGGGATCCGGAAAAAGACCGGAAAATCTGTCCCCACATTTTTTCTCACCTCTTTAATGACCTGAGAGGCAAACCGGGCCCTGTTTTCAAGGCTTCCCCCATATCGGTCTTTTCGAACATTTGAATATGAGGATAGAAACTCCGCGATCAGATACCCATGAGAACCGTGGACTTCCACGGCATCAAACCCCGCTTGCTTTGCCTTGCGGGCAAATTCACCATACTTAAGGACAATCCTCTCTATCTCAGGGATCTCCAGGGCCTTTGGGGTAAATTTTCTTACCGGACACGGGATGGCGGATGGGGCAACAGCGTTGGCGCTTATTAAATGGGGGTTTGCCTGTCTGCCCGCATGGTGAAGCTGCAAACCAGCCGGGACCCCGCAGAAATGAATGGCCCCCACCAGTGTTGAAAGCCCTTCCAGGATCTCGTCCCGATATATGCGGTATTCGGATTTGCCCCCCACCCCGACAGGATCAAAAACAGCTGGTCCCACCATAATAAAGGCCACACCACCTTTGGCTCTTTTTGTAAAATACTCAGTCAGTCTTGAGTTGACGACCCCCCCTTCGCCGGCAAAGCCGGGATCAAGGCAGGGCATCAGAATCCGGTTCTTGAGTGTGAGGGAATTAATCGAGATGGGTTCAAATAATCTTTCCATTTCAGGGCCTTTTCGCGTAACCGTTTCCTGGGATCCGCAGCGCTGTGTTTTGTCGACGGCAGACCCTTGAGAACCCGTGAGATAAAACGTTTGCGACCAAATACCAAGGGGGCATCAAAGGAGCTAAGCGCCCAATCTATTCTTGTATCTTGTCCGGATGCTTGATATTATCGACCACCTGGATAAGGTTGTCTTGTGCGGCATCGGTCCCTTTACCGCCACTCCGCCTTTGTTGATGGGCTGTATCAGACGTAAGGGGATACTTTTTCCAAGGTGGGTATTTTGAAAGATCATCCGACGCTGTTTTGTATACTCGGGGGATCTAAGGGTTGTCAAGAAAGAAGTGAGCAAACGCTCAATTTAGGATTTGCGCAAAAATAACTTCGCAGAATTCGCCTTGAATCGCATCCAGATCACCTGGGGAAACCCGCGCCCCCATTGTTTATGCCAAGTTTATGCCAATGGTGAAGAATCCCCTTTCGGGTCATCATGAATGATTTTTTCTGAGGCGCTTTCCAAAGGTCGTTTCCCAACTCAGTTGGTCGGTGCTCCCCCCGAAAGAGCTTGACATACGCCGTTTTTAAACAGAAAAAGGATGGCGGTCATTTGCATTTTCACTTGTTTTGTTTTAGCCTCAGGCCCAATGCAAAGGGGCTTTTAATGAACCATGACCGAACGCGAGAGAGGTTGTCCCATGAACTGGAGCAAGGTCTTAGAGAAAAACGCCGAGTGGTATCCTGAAAAGGAATGCCTTGTTGGTTTGGGCAGACGACTCACCTATAAGGACCTTTATGGACGAAGTAATGCCCTTGCCCAGGGGCTGAAGGATCTGGGGTTTGGCAGAGGTGACGTTATTGGGATCCTTCTTTATAACTGTTGTGAATATCTGGAGATTACTTTTGCAGTGAACCAGATCGGGGCGGTCTGGCTCCCCTTAAACTTTCGTCTTGCCGGGGAAGAGTTCCGTTATATCCTGGAAAACGGCGAAGCCAGGGCCCTGGTCACGGAAAAGGAGTTTCTTTCTACAATCTCATCCATAAAAGATGGCCTTCCGAATCTAAAACATGGGCTCGTGATTGGGGGGGGTGCTCCTGAGGGGTGGGTCGACTATGATAGGCTCATTGAACAAAATAATGGGGCAAGGGTTCCGCATGCGGAAGTCGCGTTGGATGACCTCCACCGCCTTATGTACACCTCTGGCACAACAGCCCACCCAAAAGGGGTCATGCTTACCTATGGCAATCTCTACTGGAAAAATATCGGTCACATGTTGACTTTCGGGATAACCGACGCGGACAGGACTCTGGTGGTAGGCCCCCTCTACCACGTGGGAGGAATGGACCTGCCGGGAACGGGGACCCTCTATTGCGGCGGAAGCCTGGTCATATTGGAGAAGTTTGATCCAAAAGAGGTCCTCAAAGCCATTGACAAAGAGAAGATAACCAACCTTTGGCTGTCGCCGGCCATGACCATCATGCTGTTCAATGAACCGTCTTTTGATCAGTATGATGTTTCTTCGGTGCGCGTTATAATTGACGGGGGCGAAAAGATGCCGCAGGCTCTGATAAAACAGTTTAAGGAGCGATTCCCGAAAGCCTGGTTTGCTGATGCATACGGTCTGACCGAGACCGTCTCCGGAGACACATTTTTGGCCAAAGATAGAATGTTAAATAAAATCGGGTCTGTCGGAAAACCGGTTCCCCACCTCCAGGTGCGCGTTGTTGATGGTGAGGGTCGGGATTCCGCGCCCAATGAACTGGGGGAGATCTGTTTAAAGGGCCCCAAGGTCTTTAAGGGCTACTGGAAGAATCCTGAAGCCACGGCAGCGGCCATAAAAGACGGCTGGTTTTATACCGGTGATATTGGAACCTTGGACGAAGAGGGTTATCTGTATATCATGGACCGCAAAAAAGATATGATTATCAGCGGGGGAGAAAACATAGCATCCCCGGAAGTGGAGAGAGTAATCTACGAACTTCCCGCTGTATTGGAAGCGGCGGTAATCGGTATTTCACATCCCAAGTGGATGGAAGTGCCCAAGGCCTATGTAGTATTAAAAGAGGGGAAAAGCCTGTCTGAAGCGGAAATAATTTCTCATTGCACGGCGAAAATGGCAAAATTTAAAGTTCCAAAAGAGATAGAGTTTATTAATGAACTCCCGCGCAATCCGTCCGGCAAAGTGTTAAAAAGGGAGTTGCGCGCCATGCACACACGAGACACAAAAAAAGGTGAATGACTGATAAGAAATTAAAGGAAAGGAGAAATAGATGGCATCAAAAAGCAAAACCAGCAGGTTGGAACAGAAGGCGTACCTGGAGGAAAAATTAGACAAACGGTTGTCGTTTCTTTCTGAAAAGGGAATTGAACCGGGAAAGACCCCCAAAGATACAGGTGTCAAAAAGATCCGGGCCCAGATTAGAGAAACAGATGGGAGATTAAAGGTCATCTCCGACATGGAGCGCAAGGTGGAAGAGATGACAAGAATTAAGGCCGAGAGAATGGCCGCACCCAAAAAAGAAAAGGAAAAGAAGGTGTCTGATGAGGTGTCCACTGTAAGCAAACGTAAACAGAAAAAGAAAAAAAAGTTGGAGACTAAAGCCAAAGAATGATGAAAAGAACGTAGTAAAACTTCTTGCAATTTATCCATAAGTTTGATATGCATAAACAATTTTCATTTTAACCGTGTGTTGAATTCTCCCGGGTGATGGTGGGGGAATGTCGTATGCGAGTGAAAAGCCGGGCAAGGCCTATAGAACAGAGGCAGCCTTGCCGGGTTATACAAATATCGAGGTTGTTTATATATGAAGCGAACAATGCGGACAGGTTTTGAGCTTTTGGAAAGGGTCAAGACAGATACCAAAAGAAGGTCCCCGACACCCCCTTCCCCCAAAAGGGTGGTGGAGATTTCCCAGCCCGGGGGGGCCCTTTTCACAATGGAGCGGCTCAAAGAGACAATTTCCAGGGCACGCGAGTATCTTTTACCTATCCAGAATCCAGAAGGTTATTGGGTGTTCGATTTGGAAGCAGACACCACCATACCCTCTGAATATGTATTGCTTCAGCGTTTTCTGGGACTGGATATTCGGCCGGAGCTTGGGAAGCGGCTTGCTGGTTACCTTCGCGGCAGACAACTTGAAGACGGGGGTTGGCCTCTTTTTACGGGCGGCGAGGCGGATCTGAGCGCTACGGTCAAGACCTATTTTGCCTTGAAACTCCTGGGTGACAGACCGGATGAAATTCATATGAGCAAGGCGCGTCGACTTATCTTGCGTCAGGGCGGGGCAGCCAGGGTAAACGTCTTTACCCGTATTACCTTGGCTCTTTTTGGTCAGGTCAAATGGCATACGGCTCCTGCAATGCCCATTGAGATCATGCTTCTGCCCAGATGGTTTTTCTTTAATCTCAACAAAGTCTCCTATTGGTCCCGGACTGTGATTGTTCCTTTGCTCATCCTCTATGCCGGCAGGTCTGTGTGCCGGTTGAGTCCGGAGGAGAGTGTTTCTGAGCTATTCGTAGGCCCTCCTGAAAAGCTGCGCCATTTGGATCGTTTTGTTCAAAAGAATATATGGAAAAACGGGTTTATTCTTTTGGATCGACTGTTGAAGCTGGTTGACCCCTTTATGCCACAAGGCCTAAGGAGAAAGGCCTTGAAGAGGGCTGAGCGATGGACTATCGCCCGGATGCAGGGAGAGGGGGGCATAGGAGCCATATTTCCAGCCATGGCAAATGCGGCAATGGCCTTAAAAGTACTTGGCTACCCGGAAAATCACCCGTATGCAGTACGTGGGAGAAAGGCCATTGAGGATTTGGTCCTCGCCCGTGAGAAAGAGGCCTTTTGTCAACCTTGCCTCTCACCGATCTGGGATACATGTCTGGGTCTTTCCGCACTTCTGGAATCCGGTCTGCCGGCAGAAAGTAAACAGGCGACCGATGCTGTCGAGTGGCTGTTCAAAAAACAGATCCTGGTACCTGGGGACTGGTCTTATCATACGCCGGATCTGGAGCCGGGGGGCTGGGGTTTCCAGTTTGAAAATACATTTTATCCGGACGTAGATGATACCCCAATGGTCCTTATGGCCCTTTTGCGTGCGGGCACCCTGGATAAGGAAAAATACAGGGAACGGATCGGGAGGGCTGTGAATTGGATCATCGGTATGCAAAACTCAGATGGAGGGTGGGGGTCGTTTGACATTGACAACAACCGGAGCTACCTCGATCAAATTCCATTCGCCGATCACGGGGCATTGTTAGACCCGAGCACCTCCGATTTGACGGGACGCTGTGTCGAGCTTTTCTCTATGCTTGGATATGGCAGGGACTTTCCGCCCATTGCCAGGGCGCTGAAATTCCTTCAAAAGGAACAGGAGGATTTTGGCGGTTGGTTTGGCCGGTGGGGAGTAAATTATATTTATGGGACATGGTCAGTGCTCGTGGGGTTAAGCCGGGCCGGTGAAGATATGTCCCAACCCTATATTCGTAAAGCAATTGAATGGCTAAAGGCCTGTCAGAACTCTGACGGAGGGTGGGGTGAAACCTGTTCCTCCTATAACGACCCCTCGCTCGCGGGAAAAGGGGCAAGCACAGCATCTCAGACCGCGTGGGCCCTCCTCGGGCTCATGGCTGCCGGGGAGCTCCACAGTTCGTCGGTTCAGCGTGGCGTCCATCACCTCCTGAGCACCCAGGACTCCCAGGGAAACTGGGAAGAAAGGGCCTTTACCGGCACAGGGTTTCCCACCGTTTTTTATCTCCGCTATCATGGTTATGCCCAGTATTTCCCTTTATGGTCCTTGTCGCTTTACAAAAGACTCCGAACGGGCAAAAAAAGCGTTCAGGACCAACACAGCCTGATGAGCCCGGCAGATTTACCCTTACCAGCGTTAAAATAACTCATGAAACCTGGCATGGGTCTGGTGGTTGCGCTTTCAGCCGAGGCCCGATTTTTGATAGGATCGGGGCCCTGGGAAAACCGGGACGGCCGTATATTTCGGCGTATTCGCCTTGATGACGGCACCGATCTGTTCTGCGTACGTTCAGGTACGGGGACCAGAAACGCCTTTTCGGCTGCAGAATGGCTGGTGAGTGAAGGTGTTTCGGCCCTGGCGGTTTTGGGCATTTCCGGGGGGCTGAACCCCAAACTGAAAACAGGGGATCTTATCGTCGGGAAAACGGTCCTTGACAAAAACGGCAAAGGGACCCGTTGCGTCTGGAAATCAAACTCGGGTCTTGTTGAATCAGCCTATAGGGCCTTAAAGGCGAAAGAGGTGCCCGCGCATATGGGCGCAGTAATCACCACCGAGGGGGCGGTTCTGAGCGCGGAGAGAAAACAATCAATTTACAGGGAGACCCATGCCCTGGCAGTTGATATGGAGAGTTCAGCCGTTGGCCAAACCGCAACAGAAGCCGGGTTGGCCTTTTTTCTTCTTCGCGCAATCTGTGATACCTTTGATCAGAATATACCCGAGGAGCTGTTTTTGTGTTTAGACCCAAGCGGAAAAACCCGTCTTTCACCCCTTATAAAAAGCCTGTTACGCAGACCCTCACTGATTACTGAGTTGTTGCGTACAAGAAGTCGGTTTGTCACGGCCCTCAAAAGTCTCAGGTGTGGTTGGCGGATACAGGTGGATAATCACATGCCGGCCTTGCTTGTCTCTCCCGACTCACAACCGATAACTGGCTAGTCCTACTTTATGGTTACGATGTGAGATCAAGATGGCCCCCGCAACCTGGCCATCAGGGCCTTTAAAGGGCTTTTTACGGAATCCATTACTGCAGCAGGCTCAAAGCCTGAATGTATCATACAGTTGGCGCAGCGGGGGTCTTTTCCGACCCCATAGCTTTTCCAGTCCGTAGCGGCCATCAATTCCCTGTAGGTTGCGGCGTAACCGTCATTGAGCAGATAGCAAGGCTGTTGCCATCCAAAAATATTGTAGGTAGGATTCCCCCAAGGCAGACAATCATAATCCTGATTCCCTGCCAGGAAATCCAGGTAGAGGGTGCTGTGGTTGAATCTCCAGTGCCTGTTTTTTCCAAGCAGGAACAGGTTTCGAAATAGGGCTTTGGTACCGTTACGTCCCAGAAAGTCTCCCTGATCAGAGGCGTTTGTATAGCAAAACCCTGGGGAAATAGTCATTCCCTCCACCTCAAGAGAGGAAAGAAAATCCAACAGACGGGCCGTGTTTTCAGGCGGTTCTCCATCAAAAATAGTTGTATTTGTGGTGACACGGAACCCCTTTGAGCTCAACAGACGGATGGACGCTACAGCCCTCTTGAATGTGCCTTTACTGTTTACGTGGTCATCATGGTCTTTTTCCAGACCATCCAGGTGTATATTAAAAGTCAAGTAAGGAGACGGCTCGAAATCGCCAATCCTTTTTTCCAGGAGGAGGGCGTTTGTACACAAGTAGACAAATTTCTTGCGATTTGTAAGTTCACGGGCGATTAGATGGATATCTGGATGAAGCAGCGGTTCCCCACCGGCAATGGAGACAACGGGCGTACCGCATTCATCAACTGCTGTCGCACATTCTTTGACACTCAGTTGTTTTGACAGTATTTCGTTTGGATAATCTATCTTTCCACAGCCTTTACAACGGAGGTTGCAACGGAAAAGTGGCTCCAGCATCAGGACTAACGGGAAACGTCCGTTTCCCGTTAGTTTTTGCCTGGCTATGTAAGCGCCTATTCGCGCCTTCTGTATGGCAGGTATGCTCAAGTGATGGCTCGTAAAATCCTTTTGGTTTTGTTCGGGGGATATTAGAAAAATTAGACAAATCTGTCAAGCCGGGGAACCCCTGAACCTGAGTAATTACAAAGAACCCTTCTTTTGGGTGTAAGACCTGTCTTTCCAGTCAAAGCCTTTCCCGAGCCACAAGCCAACCGCAGATGACCATGTCATTGCAAGATAGAGGGTCCCTATGAGGGGCATGCCTGCTGCCCACCAGCCTGAGAGACGATAGAACCTAAGGGTCGGATAGTAGCTCAGCGTCATTGCCGTCAGAGCAATTGCAGAGATTATTTTTGCCCATGGAGAAGGAAACAACAGGAGACCTGCAACCGGGATCCAGAAAGAGATTGTCATTATTGCCGTACACAGCAAAAGGAGCAGGGTGGAGCAATGCAGCTGTATAAAGGCCGTACGCGCTACCATTTTCCAGATGGCCGTCAAATGGTCGTATGGCCTGAGACTCTTGGCTGAATGGGTCAGCCCTATCCAGGTTTTGCACCCGGATGATTTTATCCGCTTTGCCAGGGCGCAATCATCTATCAGATGCCCCTGAAGCAATCTAAAGCCTCCAATGACATCCAGGGCCTCTTTTTCCACGAGGATGCACCCACCCGCGGCCGCCGCGATCCCTTTAAAACGAGAATTGGATAAACGGAAGGGGTAGAGCATCCTGAAAAAAAAGATAAATGCGGGCATCAAAAGTCGTTCCCAAAAAGTAGCCATCCGCAAGGATGCCATGAGCGATATGAACCGGATGCCATCCTGCTCCATCTTGCGTCGAAGTGTGGTCAGGAGTCCGGGTTCCAGATAAATGTCGGCATCCATCAGGAACAGAAGTGGCGTGTCAGCGTGTCTGATCCCTTGTTCCAGCGCCCAGAGTTTACCGCTCCAACCTTCGGGTGGAGGTTGGCCGGAAATGACGTGGAGGTTTTGTACAGCCGTTTTTTCCGCCAACCGGGCAGTACCGTCTGTAGACTGATCGTCTATCAATATGATATTTAGATTGGCGCCCTGTGCATTCAACCCGGAAAGAGTGGCCTCAATAACCTCAGCCTCGTTTCGTGCAGGGATGAGAATCGTGATGTCACCCAGGTCTTCCTCTTGCGGGGGGGATGGGGGTGCATCCAGTGAGGGCCGTGTGTCCCATGGACGCCACGGAAGGAGAAGGATGATCACCCAGACCGATGCCCCGGCTATTGCCAGATATATCCAGATCATTAATCGACTTAAACCACTCCTCCTGGTAAGGGGACAAGAAAAAGGTTATTATTAAATGTCCTAATTGTAATCAACTGCAATTGGCCAAAGTGGGTCAAAAAACATTTTGACCGAGTGTTTAAAGATATTTCGATCTCACAAAAAAAGCAACCGTTAGAGATGTTGATCCTTCTCCAATTTAGTTGGAGAAGAGGGTCCAAGGATGCCAGGGGTCCCCTTGAACCCTCTGGGATCACACCTGCTCAATTGGAGATAACCGACTTATTGGGCCTTAATTAACTAAAACTAATCGGGAGATGATCCAAGATGTTAGACGATCAGGAATTTCGAAAATTGCTTTACCACCTGGGCCTTCTGTGGAAGGGTTACCGCAAGGTCAGAAAAGGGGTAAAGAAACGGGTTCGCCGGCACATGAGGCTTTTGGGTTGTCAGGATGTTGAAAGCTATGTCCTCAAAATGGGTGAAAAAAAAGAAATCAGGCGTGAATGTGAACGTCTGATGGCGGTTTCGATCAGCCGTTTTTTTCGTGATCGACGGCTATGGGAGGTTCTTCAGACAGAGGTTTTGTCTTTGCTTCTCAAAAGGCATATGGGGAAAATAAGGGTCTGGTGTGCAGGGTGTGCGTCGGGAGAGGAGGTCTACAGTCTAAAGATCGTGTGGGAGGGCCTAACAGGACCCCATGATATCAACCGGGAACTCGAGATAATTGCCAGTGACATAAACCCGGTTAATTTACAAAGGGCCAGAGAGGGGGTCTATCCGGCTACAAGTCTCAAAGAGACTTCCGAACAAGTAAAGATCCGGTATTTTGTTAGTCAAGGAAACAATGGCCCTCACGCGGTAAGGTCATTCCTCAAAAGGGGGATAATTTGGAAAAAACACAACCTGCTATCCGATCTTCCTCCGGGGCCATGTTTTCACATTGTCTTTTTGAGAAACAATCTTCTGACCTACTATAAGGACGACCTGAAAAAAGAGACATTAAAAAAACTTTTGAGATGTCTATCCCGGAATGGTTTTCTGATTATCGGGTCCAATGAAGAACTGCCCCTTGACAACCATGAGATTCTTCCTTTTGGCTCCCTCCCCTATGTTTATCAGAAACGATGATGACGCCTGCCAATTCTTACGCATTGATTTTGAGTTCTCACTCTCAGAACTATAACAAACCGTTGTTATGGTTTTTCCCCGGGGTTTGAATCCAGAATGGAATAAAGGTATGTCTGTAATTTTTTGTGCACTTCTTCAAGTTTTGCCATCAGATGCGAGGTATCCCAATAATCGAGATTTCCGACTAAAATCAGATCTGGTCTTCTTATTCTGACTTCTGTGTTCTGTATTCCCTGTACCTATTTCAATCCAAGCTCATGTCCTAAAATCCTGGTGACGAAACGTTCACCAAAATTCTCTCCTGCAACCAATTCGCAGACGCGTTCGAAGGTTTCAGATTTATATCCCGCATTCTCGGCAGCTTTCATGGTGTAATCATAGGCTGCCCAAACGTCCAAGCCGGTGATTTCGTAACCATAACCCTCCACAAGCCACCGCAGTGCC
>SDBT01007764.1_pt1 | contig 17610 bp, 11 predicted proteins | sample 2277101 | NCBI WGS metagenome assembly SDBT01 (sample SAMN10404973, study PRJNA504765) | marine sediment metagenome | isolation source: marine sediment core GS10_PC15, 103 cmbsf | place: Arctic Ocean: Southern Knipovich Ridge | collected 2010 | reverse complement strand
GGCCTGTAATCAGGCTTCCCTGCTCATAAAGACCTGCCAAAGATAGCTCTTGAACGGATATATTTCTATCCTCTGGAGAGCTTTTCACCACAACCTTTTTGTTGTAAAGCTCCAAGTCTTCAATGTTTGCTCTTAACCTCTTAGAGGCGAGTTCAAAGAGTTGCCTTTTGGCATCGGCGGCGGCCAATTTTACGGCGTTCCCTGTGGTGCGGGTCACTCTACTGGCTATGGCCCCATAATCAAAGGGAGTTATATCGGTATCAGCAGTGATGATGGAGATATCCTCCACGTCCACCCCCAGTTCCTCAGCAGCAATTTGGGAAAGCACAGTGCTGGAGCCCTGCCCCACATCAGGGGCACCGGTCAGTAGTAAAAAAGTGCCGTCCTCGTTGACCTTTATGGAGGCACCCGCCCCAAGCATGCCAGTGGGTATCAGCATGCACGCTACCCCTTTGCCTATTCTCCGTTTCGCATTTCCTATTTCCGCTGATTTTTTTAAGGAGATGTATGAAGAAGCCTTCTTCAAGGTTTCTTTTAAGCCACAGTTGTATACCTTCTGCCCCGTCGACAGCTCAGACCCTTCCTTCTCAAAACAATTCTTTAGTCGGAGTTCGACAGGATCAATCCCTAATTTATCGGCAATAATATCTATCTGAGACTCAGCGGCAAAGTGAGACTGTGGATTACCATAGCCTCGAAAAGCTCCAAACGGTTGTTTATTAGTATACACTAAGTGGGCATCTACCTTGACATGGGGTATATTATAGGGCCCTTTGACAGTGGTAGCAGCATAAGACAAAACACCTGGGCCGTGGCTGGCGTAGGCGCCGTTGTCAAACACCATTTTTGCTTCCCGGGCGACCAGTGTTCCGTCCTTCATGACCCCCGTTTTTATGTTGATGATAGAAGGATGGCGAGAGTATGTGGCCATAAATTCCTCTTCCCTCGTCAGCTCGAGCTTAACTGGCTGCCTGGTTTTCTGAGACAATAGGAGGCATATGCCAAAAGGAATGTAGGCCTCCTTGCCCCCGAAGCTCCCACCGCTATGCACTGTCCGAAGTCTAATCTTAGTCATGGGTATCCCCAGGCACTCTGCCAAATGACCCCTTACCCCGAAGGGGTCCATACTTGCTGACCATAAGGTGGCCTTTCCGGAGGCGTCAACATCGGCAATGGCTGGTTGGGGCTCTAAGGCACACTGATGTTGCGTTTGGGTCTTAAAGGTATCTTCAAATACGAAGTCAGCTTCACTAAATCCTTTTTTCACATCCCCATGTTCTATCGTAGTACGAGAGCAAACATTTCCATATTTGATACAGTCGAAAGCGGCTAAGTAATCTCCGATATCCTCATGAATGAGAGGGGAACCTTCGCTCATCGCTTCCAGAGGGTCATATACCGCCGGTAACTCTTCGTATTTCACTTCGATTAGTTCAACTGCCTCTTCGGCAGTATCTTCGTCAACAGCAGCGACTGCCGCGATGGGTTCTCCGATGAAACGCACTTTCTTATAGGCAAATATAGTTTCATCCTTCACATACAATCCGAACCTGATATTCGGCGTATCTGCGGCAGTAACTATAGCCTTCACACCGGCAAGCCTTTCAGCCTTGCTGACATCAACATTAAGCAGCCTCGCATGTGGAAGTCTGCTTCTCTTAACCTTACAATACAACATATTAGATAATTTCAGGTCCATCACATATTTAGCGTGTCCAGTAACTTTCTCCAAGGCATCAACCCTGGCTACACCTTTACCAACTATTGACATCCTAGCCATTTTCGCCCTCCTTACTAGCCACCTACAATTAGAGATAGAAATACTACCATGTCCCCGTCTTTCAGTTGTGTATTCATGCCGTCCAACAAGTCATACTCCTGGCCATTTATCAGGATGCGTAACCCTTCTATGTGGTTTACCTCCTGGCGAAAGTCAACTCCATATTCTTCACTCAGCCGTTCAGTCAAATCAGTCAACCGGGCACCCTCCGTCATAGACATTGCCTGTTGGCGCACAGCTAGCTCACGCAACTTACCGAAGAATAGCACCTCAACGTTCATAGTCTCTATTTCATAGTAAAGTCCAACCCCAGCTCATTGAGCTTAGCCGGAGTGGGAATACCGGTCTTTGGGTCCCAACCTCGTGCTTTATAGTAGTCTGTCAGTAAAGTATCTGCCTCAAAAAACTGACCAGCCGATGGCCCGTCAGGTAATGCTTCATTGGTGAGACGTTTGGGGAAAATATCATCCTTGCGACTAAACCCCTCCCGGACATTGAACATTCGTTCCAGGTTAAAGATTCGCTCTCCTACCTGCCACAGGTAAGCTGGGTCACGGAAGTCCTCAATGCCGGTTGCTCCTGCAATGAGCTTAGCATAGAGTTCAGGGGTCATCATACCAGAAGAGAGAGGGAAGTTACAGAGGATGCCGGTGTCGGTTAAAGTCTGGATATCCTGATTCCACTTGGTCAACTCGCCTTTCCACTCGACGGTGAAGCGGTCTACCCTTCTGGGAACCGAGTAGCCAAATAGCTCTTGAGGAGCGTAGCCACTATTGTGATCAGCGCCTTGATTAGCCGTGAGCAGGTCAAGGCCCATTGCCTTGGCCCCACGGGGGTCATAACCAGGCAGGTCCAATCCTTTTACATGGATGGCATATTGTTCGGCTCCTTTACCGATACGGTGAGCCGCCTCACGCACGCCGTCGGACAGCACACTGCCAAAGCCCTGCCGGTAGGCAATCTGTCTGATCAACTTCAGGACAGGCTCATCGTTACCCCAATTAAGCTCCAGCCCATCAGTGTCTTTCCTGGTAACAAGTCCTTTCTCATACAGCTCATAGGCAAAACCAATCATGTTGCCGATAGAGATGGTGTCAAGTCCCAGGTCATCACACAGCTTGTCAGCGGCTATGGTTAGACCAATATCTGTGATTTCTGTGGGGCCGGTGAAAGCCCAAATAGTCTCGTATTCAGGTACTTCACTCCATGCCCCAATGTACCTGCCCGTCCCCATCTTGGTGATATTCCCACAGTGGAGCATGCAATTGTAACAGGCTGTCTTACGCACTCGTAACCTATCATACTCGGAACCCTCAATCCTCTCCCCATGGGGCAAAATGCCACTTCGGAAGTTTCTGGTGGGGTACATACCCAGGGCAACACTTATGAGTTCTACCATCGCTTGTGTTCCCTGCCTGGCAAAAGGTTCGAAATCAGGATTAGTCTTATAGGCTTCTACTTGCTGCCTCACAGTTACCCGAAAAGCATCCCGGTCAGCCAGTTCTACCTTATTGTGTCCTCTGATGGCAATTGCCTTGAGTTTCTTGGCTCCCATGACGGTGCCACCGCCACCCCGACTAGCGGAGCGACGGTCAGTAAATATGCCTGCACATTTAACAAGATGTTCTCCGGCAGGGCCGATGCAGGCAATACGGATACGGGGATCCTTCAGTTCCTCACGAATTAGTGTGTGAGTATCGCTGCAGTTCAGCCCCCACAGATAAGTGGCATCTCGTATCTCGTAGTGACCATCTTGAACCCAGAGGTATACAGGCTGTTCAGACACTCCCTCGATAATGATGGCATCAAAGCCGGCGAACTTTAGTTCTGCAGCCCAGTGACCCCCGCAGCAGGACTTAAAATAGGTACCTGTAAGAGGAGATTTAAAAATGGCCATCCAACGGCTGAAAGACTGAGCATTGGTTCCCGCTAGGGGGCCAGCCACAAGGATTAGTTCATTCTCTTCACTCAAAGGATCAATGCCGGGTTCCAGGTCGTCATATAGGAGCTTGGCACCGAAGCCCCGCCCACCGATATAGTCATGAATAATATTACCGGTCAGCGCCTCCTCAGAGAACTTACGCTCACTGAGATTTACCCGAAGGATGCAGTTCTTGTAACCTGCCATGTGTGTACTCGCCTGGAGTTTGATTATTGGGCTCTTTGGTAATTCTTTTAATAATCCTTGTGCTACGTTTCACCCTTTCACACGAGTCCTGGTCTGGGATAAAAGTCGTATCCGACTTTGCTAACCATTTTATCTATTATAAACTATAACAACGACTTGTCAAGTAGGGGAAGGCCTTTTTCCCCAAGAGAATCTCAGCCCAGTCAGGTTACAGTATTTTCTGTCCCGCATCACTAATCCCTAATAGACTTTAATTGACCCTCCGCCGCTAATAAAGCCTCCAGTCTCTGTGATCATGCCCTAGTAGCCTGAGCTTATGTGCGGTATTATTCTTCATCGCGATGGCTCCCCCAGCATTACATAGTCTTGCACCTTGCCGTACACCCATCTATTGTAGCCAAGGGTCATCAACCCTTATACCAATAGGTATACTTCCACGGGCCCCATGCGGGGAAACCTCCTGAAGGCTCATATTGCTCGCTATACTGCCTTGCCATTCCTCTCAACTCTTACCGCACATACCTTCAACTCAGGTATTTTAGACACTGGGTCGAGAGCCAGGTTGGTGAGCAGATTGGTTGGGCTTTCCGCAAAGTGGAAGCTCATTGAGATTACCCCCACCGGTGAAGCCTCTGTGACCTTGGCTTTAGCCACCACTTCCCCACGTCGCGAGATGACCTTTATCATCTCGCCATCAGCACTCTTTAGAGTCAGAGCATCCGCGGGATTTATCTCTACTAGCTCTTCGCTCCTTATTATGTTAAGTCCTTTCACCTTCCGGGTTAAGGTGCCAGTGTGATAGTGATACAGGCTGCGCTCAGTGGTCAGGAGCAAAGGGTACTCATCATCGGCAAGCTCCATAGGTGGCTTATACTCCAGGGGTATAAACTTACCCTTGCCCCGGGTGAACTGTTCAGTATGAAGGATAGGAGTTCCCGGGTGTTCCGGAGTAGGACAGGGCCACTGCAAACCTCTTTTCTCCAAACGCCTATAAGAGATGCCCCCATAGCTGGGGGTGAGACTGGCAATCTCATCCATAATTTGAGAGGGATGAGCAAAATCAAAGCCTTTACCTCCCATCTTCTGCCCAATCTGGCAGGTAATCCACCAGTCAGGCTTAGAGTTACCTATCGGCTCTATCGCCTTTCTCACCCGCTGCACCCTCCGCTCAGTATTGGTGAAGGTACCATCCTTTTCAGCAAAGGAAGCCGCCGGCAGAACAACATCGGCTAGCTGAGCTGTCTCAGATAAGAAAATATCCTGAACCACTAAAAACTCCAGCTCCATAAGCGCCTCCTGAGCATGCCCGGCGCAAGGTTCACTTAATAGCGGGTTCTCGCCAACAAGGTAGAGTGCCCTTATTCGCCGCTGATAGGCAGCCTGAATAATCTCGGTGAGGGTCAGTCCAGGCTCAGCCGGTAAGGAGCAACCCCAAGCGGTCTCAAATTTCTGTCTGATAGCCGGCTCAGTTACAGCTTGGTAGCCCGGATAGACGTTGGGTAAAGCACCCATGTCGCAGGCACCCTGCACATTATTCTGACCCCGCAAGGGGTTTACCCCGGTTGATGGCTTGCCAATGTTGCCGGTCAGCATCGCCAGATTAGCAATAGCTATTACATTATCCGTGCCGTGAGAACTCTGGGTGATACCCATAGCGTAGAGAATGCTAGCCGGTTTGGTGGTGGCATATATTCGGGCAGCTTCAATTATCTTCTGCCGAGGCACTCCGGTAATCTGCTCCACAGAATCCAGAGCAAAGCCCTTGAGTGATTCCTTGAAGGCAGCGAAGTTCTCACACCGCCTCTCTATAAAGGATGAGTCAAGCAGTCCCTCATCCACAATAACTCGCATTATACCCGTAAGCAAGGCAACATCGGTGCCAAGGTTGTGCCGCAACCATAGGTCAGCAAAGCGGCACAGCTCAATCTCACGGGGGTTAGCCACAATGAGTTTTGCCCCACGACGCACTGCCCTCTTTATTTCCTCTCCGATTATCGGGTGAGCAGCAGTGGTGTTAGCGCCAATAGCCAGGATGCAGGCAGCGTCACGGAACTCATTGATGGAGTTGGTCATCGCCCCACTACCAAAACTCTGGAGTAGCCCGGTCACAGAGGGAGCATGGCACAGGCGGGCACAGTGGTCAACATTATTAGTCGCCAATACTGCCCGGGCAAATTTCTGAATAACATAGTTTTCCTCATTGGTGCACTTGGCGGAGGAGAATACCGCCACCTCATCCCCTTTATAATTAGCTAATCTACTGGTAATCAGGTCTAGCGCTTCATCCCAGGTTGCCTTGACTAACTTACCATCCCGCCTAATCAGGGGAGTGGTTAAGCGCTGCGGATGATGAATGAATTCAGCAACCCCGAAGCGACCTTTAACACAAAGGCTGCCTTTGTTGACCGTGTCTTCTCTATTGCCCCGGACACTTATTACCTGACCATCAAGAATGCCCAAATAAGTCCCACAGCCAACGCCACAATAAGGGCAGGTAGTTTTCACTTCTTGCATTGGTCGCCTGGCATCTTTAGGGATTAGGGCAGCAACCGGGCAATGGACAACACACTCCCCACAGGACTCACAATTTGAGTCTATCATCAACCCATCACCAAAGGTAGCCACCTTGCTTTCGTAGCCACGGGAGGCAAAGTCAATAGCATTTACCCCGCAGATCTCATCACAGGCACGCACACACTTAGCGCAAAGAATGCAATAATTGCGGTCTAAATTAAAGAAGGGATTACTGGTATCAACGGGAAATTCCCTGTCGGTCCTGGGAAAACGCCGCTCAGTAATGCCGAGGTAGGCAGCGACCTTCTGTAACTCACACCGCTGATTTTTAACACAAGTAAGACAATCCATGGGGTGGTCAGCGATAAGCAAATCAACAGCACTGCGGCGAACCTTACTGATGGCTGGTGTCTCGGTACGTATTATCATCCCTTCGTCGGCTGGGACTGTGCAGGCGGTAGGCAAGCCACGCATCTTTTCAATTTCCACCACACACAGGCGACAGCCTCCGTATGGCTCCAGGTCAGGGTCAGCACAGAGGGTAGGAATATAGATACCGGCTGCCTGGGCTGCCTCCAGCACTGACATCCCTTTCTTTACCCGAACCCCTTGACCATTAATGGTTAGCCTGATTTTATCCATTCTGTGCCTCATTCATTACCAGAAGCCCTTCTCCTTGGTTTCGATGCTGTTACTGGAACAGGTTCGCTAGGTGTTGTCACCGTCTCGCCAGAAACCTTAACCACGGCACCAAATCGGGTTGGACAAACATCAAGGCAAGTGCCACATTTAGTACATTTTTCCTGGTCAATAATATGAACCATCCGTTTGCCACCAGATATAGCCTCAGCGGGACAATCCCTGAGACATATACCACACCCTTCACACTTATCAGGAAGGATATAATAGGAAATTAACTCCGTACAAGTTAATGACGGACATCGCTTCTCATTTATATGTTCCTCATACTCATCCCGGAAGTAGCGGATAGTGGTCAGCACCGGGTTAGGTGCTGTCTGTCCTAAGCCACAGAGTGAGCCAGCCTTAATTTCTTCACTCAGCTCTAGAAGCTCATCAATGTCGTCCGGTTTGCCCCTACCATTACAAATATCCTCCAGTATATCCAGCATCTGTTTTGTTCCCAGGCGACAGGGGACACACTTGCCGCATGACTCGGATTGAGTGAAAGAAAGGAAGTAACGGGCGACATCAACCATACAGGTATCCTCATCCATTACCACCATGCCGCCAGAGCCCATGATAGAACCAGCCGCCGTCAGTGACTCATAGTCAACCGGCAGGTTTAGATGGCTTGTGGGCAGACAGCCACCGGAGGGACCACCGGTCTGGACTGCCTTGAAGCGCTTGTCTTCGGGAATTCCTCCCCCAATGCCGTAGATGATTTCTTGAAGGGAGATGCCCATTGGTACCTCAATGAGCCCGGTGCGATTTATCTTGCCGGCTAAGGCAAAGGTCTTGGTTCCTTTGCTCGTCTCGGAGCCATAGCTTGCATACCAGTCGCTACCTCTTTGTAAGATTGCCGACACATTACCCCAGGTCTCTACATTATTGATATTGGTTGGTTTACCCCATAACCCGGCCTGGGCGGGGAAGGGAGGACGGGAACGAGGCATACCCCGCTTACCCTCAATAGAAGCAATTAGTGCTGTTTCCTCACCACAGACAAAAGCCCCTGCCCCCTGCTTAATCGCAATATGAAAATTGAAACTAGCATCCAGGATATTATCACCCAGTAGTCCACACTCTGCCATCTGGTGGAGAGCAAGTTTCAGTCGCTCAATAGCAAGAGGATACTCGGCTCGGATATAGATATAGCCCTCGGTTGCCCCGATAGCATAAGCACCAATGAGCATCCCTTCCAAAACAGCATAGGGGTCACTTTCTAAGAGAGAGCGGTCCATAAAGGCACCAGGGTCACCTTCATCGGCATTGCAGATAACATACTTTACCGTGCCTGGAGCATTGCGGCAAAATTCCCACTTCAAGCCGGTAGGAAAGCCGGCGCCACCGCGGCCGCGCAGGCCTGACTTTTTTATCTCGTCAATCACTGCCTGCGGTGGCATTTCTAGTGCCCTGACCAAACCAGTGTAACCACTGTTAGCAATATAGTGGTTGATATTCTCCGGGTTAATAAGCCCGCAATTGCGCAGGGCCACACGCACCTGAGGTTTAAACATCGGTAGCTCGAAAAGCTTAGGGATGTCCTTGATGCTGCCATCGCCAATGGTACCCAGAGCCAGATCAGAGCGAGGGTCATCATTGATGATATAGTCTTCAATAAGTTGTGAGGCAAGCTCAGGAGTGAGATTACCATAATAAATATGGGGGCGACCTGGCTTGATAATAGTGACCAGCGGCTCAGCATAGCAAGCTCCAATGCAGCCAACCTGGGTGATAATTGCCTCGATATTATGCTGTGCCAATTTAGCATTAATAGCCTCAAGCACAGCCAGAGCACCGGCCGCCCGACCACAGGTAGCGGCACCAATAAGGATGCGTGGTTTATCACTGTGTTCTAAGGCTTGCCACTCAGATATTGCTTGATGCTGCACTTCATCAAAAGTCACTATCACACCACCATAACCTATTTTGTCTCACTCAGAATTTGTCCTACTTCAGTGGTTGTCATTCGGCCACGAACCTCTTTATCAATCACCATAACCGGGGCTAAGGCACAGGAGCCAAAACAAGCAATTGTTTCCAGAGTATATTCCAAATCATCAGTGGTTTCACCTGGCTTGATGCCTAACCGCTTCTCCACCTCACTAAGGATGCGGGCTCCCCCCCGCACATGACAGGCAGTCCCCCGGCATACCCTGACTATCCTCCGGCCAGTAGGCGTAAGCTTAAACTGGGCATAAAAGGTGGCTACCCCGTAGACGGTGCTCTCTGACAGCCGCAGAAACTTGGCAATTCCCCGCATTACTTCCTCTGGCAGATAACGAAACTGCTCTTGAGCTTCTTGTAAGATAGGAATAAGCTCCTCCTTCTGGCCGCTATAGTGAGACAGAACCTCGCTCAATTTTTCTTTAGTATCAGCTTCTGACAGGGTTGTCACCTCCTACCTTTAGTAGTCTAACCGCATTTACTATTATCGGTAATTATCCCTTGATAATATATACGCGATTTCCTTCTATCAATACTATCCCGATGTAATATTGCTATACTTCCTTCTTACGTTAAGAATGCTCCATTCTTGTAAATTAGTTTTCCGTCGGCATATATCTCTCCGCTTTCACGCATATCTTTTAACATGTCCCAATGAATTCCTGATACATTTTTGCTTCCGCTAGGAGGTAGCCCTGCGCCGAGAGCAAGATGCACGTGTCCTCCCATCTTTTCATCGAAGAGCATATTTTTAGTGAACCGGTTAATATTTTCGTTTGTGCCGATTGCTATTTCACCAACATATCTTGCGCCTTCATCTACATCAAGTAACTTTAGTAGTAACTCCTCACCTTTGGCTGCCCTAGCCTCAACTACCTTCCCTTTTTCAAACCGTAAGAAAATATCTTCAATTTCTGAGCCCAGATATATTCCCGGGTAAGTGAACCGAATTGTACCTTCGACCGAATCTTCTATTGGTCCCGTATAAACCTCTCCATCAGGAAAATTGACTTTCCCATCGCAATTTATCCATTTTCGACCTTCACAACTGAAACGAAGGTCTGTATCTTGTCCGACATATTGCATTTCTTTTACCTGATTCAAACGACTACATATTTTTTCTTGCTCTTTAGAGAAGTCCTTCCAGAAGGCCACAGGGTCGTCTTCATTTAGATTCATACACGCGAATACAAACTCTGCATATTCATCAAATGACATATGGGCTTCTTGCGCCAGGGCGGGGGTTGGGCAAAGAGATGCGACCCAATGCAGACTACCCTCTCCCCAACGTTTTATAAAAGTCTCCATTATCGGTTTTTGGGCTATACTATTTTTCTGTCTTTTTTCAGGGTTTATAGAGGTCAAGTCGTGTGGATTAAAATCTGGCATGAGCTGAATAATCGCATCAGTATTTTCAATTTCATATAAAAGAAATGGGTCCGTATACTCTATTTGGAAGTCTTTCGCCAATTTGAAATAAAGGTAATTCCGGTCCTGAAATTCAATGTGTAATGACGGATGTGCACCGGAGAGTAGAAGTTCCTGGTATATTTCTCGAAGCAGTGGTTCGGAGGCGGTTGAGCCAGTAATACTCACCTTCTCCCGCTCCTTTACCCCTAAGGAGTATTTGACTAATACTTGAGCAAGCTTTGTAATACGATTATCTGGTCTCATTGGAATTTCCTTTTACTTCTGTCAATGTTGCGCACGCCATGCAGTCAAATATTAGATATTGGATGGTTTGGGATTTCCCATTTAACTAGCTTCCAGGCAATGGTTTCACAAAGCACACTTATATCCTCTGTGGGCATGTAATCAGAGATGGTGTTATCAAATATTATGCTTCCCTCAGGAGGCAATTCCTCATCACCTCGCCACAGGACAAAGGTTATTGGCACCCGGCGGAAAGCGTTAATGGTTACCGCCACATCACCATAATCCACTCTACGACCGCCTAGCTTTTCAGCAGCATCTATCAGCCGGCTGGGTTCCTTGCCAAAGTGGTCAACCAGAGGCTTTATAGCTCTCTGGTAGAATGTCGGGAAGTAGTTGCTCCCCTCTGGCAGTTCCTTATAGTTAATCATCTTATTAGCGGTGGGGGTACCCTTAGCCTGAGTTAAATAGTGAAGTATCAGTAACCTGTCTTTTATCGAAACCTGCTCCTCACTACCGATCAATGAAATCTCAACATCAGGAAGAGTGACCTGATATGATTGGTTCAAATATTCAACAATAATCACTTTTTGAGAATCTATATATTGGGCACCACTGTTTTGACATTGCTGTGCTATATCACTAATTTCAGTCAGTCGTCCACAGGCAAGCTTATAAGCAAGCTGGTAACCATATTGATGGCCATTCTGATTAGGCATAAACTTTTTAGCTGGCTATTTCAGTCCAGCAGTATCTAACTTTGCCAGGTCTGACACTATATTTCAAGCCAGGAATGAGAATAGAGTGATTTGCCGGTAAGAACCCTGACTGTCTTCACATATTCTATCTCTTTCTGGCTTAGAGAGGAAAGATCAGGTGTCTCACCATCCACCACCCGATGCACCAGGTTAACAATCTCTGGCATCTCACCCCGGGCTATTCGTACCAACTCAGGGTCAAAGGCATCAACTATAGCCGAATATAGTCCGTACTTCATCAGCATTATCAGGCAGGTCCGATTAAGGTAAGGCCGGAGGTGGCTCGGGGTGCCATTAGAGATATTGGATAGACCTACGGTGGATTTGGATTCGGGAGTAATGTCCTTGAGCATGCTCATAAACTCAAAACAGGCGTTCACCTGGTTTATCTCCACACACAACGGAGTAAGAATAGGGTCAATCCAGATATCCTCATTAGCGATACCCATTTCGTTAGCTTTATAGACCAAATCAACGGCAAGAAGACACCTTTCATTAGCATCTCTAGGCATCCCCTCAACCCCCCAGAGCAGTCCGACCATGGCCGCATTGTACTTCGTAACCAACGGTAATCCTTGTTCCAGCCGCTCCGGTTGTAGGGGAATAGAATTAATCAATGCCTTGCCTTGATGCACTTTCAGTCCTGCCTCCATAGCCACCGGATTGGTTGTATCCAGAGATAGTGGCTTATCAGTAACCTCTTGCACTACATTAACTACCCACTCCATCAACTCGTCCCCTGCTTTCCGAGCCGGACCAATATTGAGGTCAAGATAATCCATGCCGGCATCAACCTCAGCCTTCGCCAGCTCTTGAATAGGTTTAGGGTTCCGTTCCCTCAATGCGGGGCCGATAATTTTCGACATAATATTTATGTTTTCACCGATAAGAATCATCACTCCCCCTTATGGTTTCCATGTTTTCAGGTAGGCTGGGATATGAGCTCCCTCTCGAGGACCGACCATAATCTCCCAGCCCGGTAATTCCTCTTCTAAACCACCACTTTCAGCAGCAATATAGCCCGGGATTATCAATTTTTTGTGTTTAACCTTATCCGCAATACCAGACTTCTTAACGAAGGGGGCGATAGTATCAGCGACAAATTTCCCGGCTGCCCATGAGGTCATAACCGAAAGCCCCTCAGTATCCCTGACTAAGAGCCAAGTGGGAACCTTGCTAGTTTCTATCTCACTGGAGACAATGAAGTAGGTAAGGGAGAAGTTGGAGGTAATAAGCACCGGAGAGTTTTCATCGGGTCCACCGATTTCGTAGATTCCCTCGGTGGTAGCTAGTGGTCGCTGGGGGTCAGTATAGATATTCAGCCTTTCTAGAAGCAGAGGGAATAGGCTATGCCCCTGAAAATCGGAGAGAACGATGATACCACCGTATTTAGCCACAAAAATAGAGGCAAACACCGCCTCCTTCATGGGATTATTGGTCATCTCACCGGGAAAAACGATAGTAGGGAAGCCTAAGGGACGAAACTTTTTGGTTAAGGCAGCGCTCCTGATGATTACCTGGTCTTCAAATGCCTGGCGAATAGTTCTCGCCCCCGAATCAAGAATGATATCTTTAACACCAGCCTCAGTTACCTTATTAGTCAGCTCAGTCAGCCCGTCAAGACTAGAGGCTCTTACGACTAGCGGGCACGAATTCTCTTTAGCCAAATTCACCATGCCATCCAGGTTTTCCTCGGTAGCGGCATATATCAGTGGTCTCCGTTCAGCACAGATTCCTAGGCCAGCAGCCAGAATATCGTAGTTATTGCTCATCAGGATAATGCCGCAATCACTATTCTGCATTACTTTATTAACCAGTACCTCAAATTTCTTGGCATCTCCTGACTCATCCCTGAGGGCTACCAGCTCAGGACGAAGGGTAAGCCCTACCCTATCAAACTGGAACTGTTTAAACCTCTTCAGCCGAGCATCAATCTCAGGTTCCTCCATAGTATCGGTGATAAGAATAGCCAAACCAGGAGGGTTCTCAAACCGTTTTTCATGACGAAACATAACCGTTTCACCACCAACCTTTAATGCTCGGTCACCAATCCCGATAGTAACTGGTCTAATGGGGGGTGCTGATGCCTCCTCTAAGCTAGCTTTTGCCTCCTCAGAGACATAGGGGCAGGCGGCTAACTCCGCCTTCCCTGCAGCCAGACTCATGGCAAAGGCAAGGCAGGTAGGCACCCCGCATTCACCACAGTTCGTCTTAGGGAGCAACTTAAATATCTCTATTCCAGTAAGTGGCATTTTTATTTAACCCCTTTCTTAGTCTATCATTAGACCCACGGTAAGAGCGGCGTGTCATCCATTATTGCCATACATAAGTTCTGACACTCTTTGTCTAGCCTAGTATTGGCTCCATAGTTAAGGCTGGGTGCCCCTTCTCCTGCAGGAAGGAAAGAATCTCCTCCTCGGTAGTGCCGATTGTCTCATCGGCAATCTTGTCAAGAAGATCAGGGATGCCAATCTCCTCGGCTCTAGCCTTGAAACGGTCGGCAATCTCCTCCTTCAGCATCTTGGGCATCCAGACCAATCTTTTTATACCACCATCGCCACTAATGAATTTCCTTTGCGTGATATTGTACTTGCCATGACCAACAAAGCCAGGGGAGCTCAAGCCACCGCCGATAGTCCCGGCAAGGGTAGTGAACTTCATGCCGCAAGGAGTCATCCCTATATATTCCCGATTTACTATCATCACTCCATTACTCAGGGGAAGAACAGTGGCAATACACTCGCAGCAGCCACAGGTAGTCATCGGGTCGTTCACTATGCTGTAGAAGTTATAATGGTCTATCTTCCCACGGGAAGCCTTATATATAAACTCGTTCACCCCTTTCCATTGCCCGAGTTTGGCATCAATGGTCCCCCCTTTTTCCACAGGTTGATTAGGGCCGGTAGGGTTAATCTCAGAAGAGGCTTTACAGTCCATCCAGTTATAGGACCCACAGAGGCCGGTTCTCTCCGGGCTAATGACACAAACATGGCCGGGGGCAAAGGACTGACACAAGGTGCAGGAGTAGTATATATCAGTAGTTTCGTCGGTCATACCTTCAATTCGGGTATCCCGAACTCCATATACCGCTTTGGCTTTGCCTACTATCTCCTTTACTTTGTCCTCCTCGGTATAGAGCTTTACCTGTATTTTATCAAATATTCGACCAAAATCTTGATGCAGTTTGGCATGAAGTAGAGCACCGATGTGGTGCAGCTTAAAGTCTTTTTCCACGGCAGATTTACTAACTCGCAACCAGGCAATATCTCTCTGCCCGATGTGCATTAACCCCTGTGCATAGTTTATAAGATGGTGAATTTGCCGCTCCAGAATAGGTTCATAGTCCTCCTGCATCTCCCTGCCAGCTACCTCAACAGCTATGGCTAGGGGCAATCTGGAACCGGCAGGGATATCAGTTATCTCCGGGCCAATCACTTCAATCTTTCCATCCTCAATCTCTTCCATCCGCTTAGAAGTAACCCATTCAACCATCGCTGTTCGGCCACCGCCACACTCCAGATAGATATCTTCTCCCCGCACCCTCTCCCCCTCAAAGGCTGGACCATAGGCTACTGGAACCGGCACCTCAGCCACGGTAACCTTCAACCCTCTTACCTCTATTGCCCTGGCTACTATTTTATCGTGGGGGATATTGGAGACAACATGCTCGTAGGTGCAAACCCCCGTAGGCAGAATTTCAGGTATTGGGGTATCGGCAATAACTGGGAAGCCAAAATTGACACAACCCAGAGCGTTGGCATACCACTCGTCAGTAACATAGCCCAGGGGCAGGGCGAAGGCAAAGATGCGGTCTTTATTATAGATAAGCACCTTTCGGTAATCGCCCGGCTCAATGCCGCCGAAGGTGAGGGCAGCCCTGGTAGCAAAGCCAGCAGCAAATACAGCGGCGCTTATATCAGGACCGAAGGAGACCAAACGAGTTGGCCAGCCGACCTGTACTCCCGCCTCTACAAGCTGCTCTGAGAATCTTTTTCCGTTATGCTCAGCACACATAAAGATGTAAAGGTTCTTCTGCTGGAGTTCCTGAGCGATTTTCACTGCTATCTCACTGGTAGGCGCGGCACCAAGGACGGCAGCAAAGCCCGGGGCAGTGCCACTAACAAATTCAATCCCGCGCTTTCTCAGGATTACATCATCGGCAGCACCCAACCAGATATTATTATCAGTCGGGTTTTCCTGTTTGGTATAAAAGTTGGGCTCTTCCAGATACCTTATGGCTTCCAGTAATTCCTCAGCGAAGAATGTTGCCATTCCGGCGTCAAGGGCTGGCGCCAGATAGGGCAAAGGATGCTCTTCCTTTACTGGTGGTGGGAGCAGTGATTTACACCTCTTTAATATCGGCTCCATATCACCCAATTTTTCAACTTTAAGGCCTAGAATCCCGTAGATTACCGGTAAATAATAAGCAGTATTGGGAAAGCCCACTGGCTCATTGGCTCCCCACTTGTCCATTGCCTGCTGCCACTTTTTCTCTGCCTGCTCAACAATTTTATACGCCCCTCTAATTGCTGCCGAGGCAATAATTTTAGACATTTCTAACCTCCTATCTCTCTAGCTCTAGCGCTTAGACTGACTCCAACTCCCGTCTCATTGTCATATCGTAGAGTATCCTCTCTCTAGCCTTGTCAATACCCAAGGCCTTACGCTTCTTGTCAATGTGCTCAATCATAAGCTTAGCTGCCTTCAGCGGGTCTGGTTCAAAGGCCCACATGCCACCATACATATCTTCAAAGTCCTTGAACAGAAAGTCGGTTACCTCTTTGTTACCGCTGGTAGGCCAGTTAACACCGAAGACAGTAAATACCCCTGAGCCAACAAAGTATTGGCCAATAGCAAGTGCCTTCTCGCTCATCCACTCAGGAGCCGCCCCAACGGCCGGCAGGTCGCTAATATCATCACCTAAGCCACCATCCTTGACCATAGCTGTCGCCGCCATCAAGATACGGCTGTTATCAATGCAGGCGCCCATGTGCAATACCGGTGGAATACCAACGGCTTCACATACTGAGGCTAGTCCCTCACCGGCGTACTTGGCAGCTTCAGGGACCATCAGCCCGGCTTTGGCACTAGCCATAGCCATACAACCAGTCTGCAGAACTAAGACATCGTTCTTGATGAGTTCTTTGACCATCACTAGCTGGCTATCATGGGTAACCCGGGGATTATTACAGCCGACAACGCCAGCTACCCCCCTGATGCGACCATTAATTATATTGTCATTTAACGGTCGGTAGGAGGCACGAAACATTCCGCCAAGTAGATAGTTAATAGTTTCATGGCTGAACCCGGCGACCAGGTCAGTTTTGTCCTGCGGAATACGGACATTCTTCCCCCTATTAGGGAAGTTATCAATAGCGGTTCTAACTATAGTCTTAGCTGACTCCACAGCCTTACGCTCATCAAACTCAATATGAGTAGCACCCTGGATTTTGGCTCGGGGGTCAGTAGTGATAATCTTGGTATGGTAGCACTGGGCGACATCGGCCAGTCCCTGCATAATACACTGGACATCAACTACCATCGCCTCTACTGCCCCGGTGACTATCACCAGCTCCTGCTGCAGGAAATTACCGGCGATGGGCACCCCGTGACGCATCAATATCTCGTTGGCAGTACAGCACATACCTGCCAGGTTTATCCCCTTTGCCCCCTTGGACTTAGCGTACTCAATCATCTTGGAGTCTCGAGCCACAACGACTATCATCTCAGCCAGTTGGGGCTCATGACCATGAATGATAATATTGACCTCATCCTCTTTGAGCACCCCAAGGTTTATCTGGCTTAATACCGGTGAGGGGGTACCAAAGAGGACATCCTGGATTTCAGTGGCGCCCGTCTTAAGAACAGGAGTTCCCCCTCTTGTTTACCAAACTCGTTGAGGAGAGCTTCACCAATATCAATGGCTATCTCCTCATTGCTGCGGTCACCAATCTTAATGTCAAGGTCCAGGGCTAGTTGCAATAACTTCTGCTCATCCTTAATCTCATAGCCGGGCGCTTCTCCCTTAGCTGTTAACAAAAAAGCCTCAGCCATGCGGCGGCCATGGTCACCGTGAGCTGCTACCCCGGCAGCTATCTTACGGAGAAAGTTACGAGCGGCTATAGTTTCCGGAGTGGCGCCACAAACAC
>SDBT01007763.1_pt1 | contig 17610 bp, 18 predicted proteins | sample 2277101 | NCBI WGS metagenome assembly SDBT01 (sample SAMN10404973, study PRJNA504765) | marine sediment metagenome | isolation source: marine sediment core GS10_PC15, 103 cmbsf | place: Arctic Ocean: Southern Knipovich Ridge | collected 2010 | reverse complement strand
TTCTGTTGGTTGTGAAATTACTGATAATAGTCCCGCAGACCAAAGAACGGTACCAACTTGGTTATCGTCCCATGGTGCAATATCCCAACCAACATCATCACCACAAGCACACGTTTGTTGTGCTTGTAGAACTTGTAGATACACATTAAGTGAAATATCACCATCAATTGTTGTTGTGTTAGAAATTGTTTCACTAACTATTATCGTCGTTTGATCAAGAGTAGTATCGTATGAAGACGAAACAGTTGTAAAAAATGAAGAGTTTATTGAAGCGTTTGTACTGTTGGTTACAAAAAGAACATATCCTTCTGTGAAGACATCTGTTAAGTCATCATCAATTATAATTGAATTTGTGCCTAGTCCTACTATAGGTTGTAAATCACCAAACATGTCAATTGTTTCTTGAAAAGCGCCCACACGTTGCATAGCCTCAATACATGGATTTTCAATTGTAATATATTGAGGTGGGTCTGTTGGATCGTCAGCATCAAACCAAAAGTAATCACGAAAATTTACAAGTTTGTCAATTTCGATAGGAGGCGCCCAATTAAACTTGAGAGCATTTCCCCAAAGTGGTAAACGACATTCTTCTATTCCTAAGCGAGCTGTTTCGTTAAGAATATCAACATACGAGGCTAGATGATTTATTGCTCCAACTTGGGTGAATAGTAGTGGTTGTAATTGAAAAGCTTGACGATGTGGAGTAGGCTCGGTGATCTGCCGTTGTTGCACAGCATTATTAAAAGGCTCACCCGCAAACCCATCCACCAACTCAATTTGTGGTTTGGACAGATACCTGTTAAAAACATCTTCGAAGACCGCCTCATTGGTCTGAGACTGAAATACTTCTGGAAGAAGTTCAAACAGATTGGTACGAGGATTTCTATAATCCGATTTATTAGCCAACTTTTTACCTCATTTCACACACGAATGCGCGTATTTATGAAGGGTCAACTAATGGAAATTCACGTATTTGAGGGTATTAAGCAGGATCTTGCTGAAGAACATCCGTTGTCAAAGATGTAACAATTAAAATATCATCTACATCTATATCTGGTTGGAATACTTCATCTTCTCGCGCTTCGACTTGAAACAAATCACCAAACTGGTTAGCTGGTAAAGTAGGCACAAGTACAACTGAATCGATATCAGACTTTAACTCTTCGTGTATTGCTGCAGCTAATTCAGTAAAATAGAATGTTTCGCCAAACTCCCACAAATCAATATTAAAGAATGCCTGAATAACATCTACGATCCGTGTTTTGATTTGATTATCTGTTAACGGAGTTAATGGGTTCTTGATGACCTTAAATTCACCACGTAATTCAGGTTCTGCTTTATTACCAAATAACAATCGAATTAACCCAGTTCGAATAACAACGGTATCTGAAATCATTTTGTTTCTGAGCAAGTCTCCATAATCACTACGTAACTGTAATGGTGTTGGAGCTGCTGGCTCAGTTGATGTCACACCAGTAATCCATAATTTCAACGCTTCAATATATCCACGAGTTAATAAAAAGATGTCAATAATATTTGACGATGCTGGATCAACAAGATTACGATCCACAGTGAAATGGAACCAAGCAAAGTTGAATGGTGCCGTTAGGGCTACCGTTCTACTAGGAGCAATTAAATCATTTACACTAACAACGGTGCCATCAATTATTTTACAGAAATCCGGAACACCATCAGTATTATCATCTTCAGGTATTACTGAAAGTCGATTAATATCTGGTAAACCATTTGCATCATTTTCTTGTTGTAAAACAATTAATGGTACGTTACCAGGTAAGATCTCTCCTGCATTAAGTTCAGCTGGTGAGCCACACACATCTGTTGTATCATAATCAGGATTAACGTTGGCTTGTAAAATAACAATTCGATCTTCTGCATTATTAAGAGCATCGAATGTAACGATCTGATTACCGTCATTTGTATTCCAGAATCTTGAAGTTTGGCTTTCTGCAATTAACCGCTGAGTTTTCCAAACTATGGTCCAACCAATAGATGAATCAAACTCAACTTGAATAATACCTTCGGTAGCATACTCTGCCCATTCTGTTGGAGAACCGCCTACTGGAGAACCACCACCAAGAGGACTATTGCCTATAGTTGTTAATGTTGGTGAGCCAGTTCCTGATACAGCTTCAAAAAATTTGATTGTGCCAGAATCATTAATACTAACAATTGATCCAAGTCCATATGCCACAGTGATATCCCAAACAGATGAGATTGGAGAACCTGTTTGAACAAGATCATCCTCTGGATCCTTTAGTGGTAACCACAAAGGATCTGTGTTTTGAGGTGGGTCAGTAAGTACAAGATTATCACTACCAATAGTTTGGCCAGTCCGGAAATCCCACGAGTCGTCTCGAATTGAATAAAATAAATGAACAGTTGTTGGACTTGACAACGATGCATTTGTTAGTGCAGTTGTTAGCGTAGTTACTTCAGCTGATGTAAATTCTCGACGAACATCTTGATAGGCTACACCTTCGCTGTTAAGAATATTTGAAAAATCAGCAGTGGAAAGTATCGGTTCAATAAAGCTATTAATAACGATACTAATTGCCGTTGATGCGTTTGTAGATGTTGCTGCTTCATCTACATTATAATAAAGCAGCAAATCATTACCAAAAATCTTTACGTTCTCATATGATTCGCTTGGATCATGCCATGCAATAAACTTGGAATCACCAGCAAATGTTCTATTGACCGCTCGTAGTTTTGCAATCGTAGGATCTTGTAATAAAAATGTATTATAATCCTGACCATTAACCATTCGATCTTGTGTGTAATAAACCGACGGCGCTGTTCTACGAATGTGGTCGATTGTTTCTGTAGCTGACGCATTTTGTAGCGTATTAATCAACGAGAACGTAAAGGTTACGGTTTGGACATTACCATTTACATCTGTGTAGGTGAATGTCGCCACCTGACCTTGAATTGAGTTTTGAGGAACAACTACAGGATCTGTTAGTGACGTTCGATTCCAAAAATCAAACGTACCAGAAGGTATCGTAGCAAATTCACCATCGCCAAAAATTATCCGTACACCATCTGCATCTAAAGTTTCAACTTCAAATTTGTTTCGTGTTTCGGAAGTATTAAAAATAATGTTTTGAGAAGCAGCTATATCAACTTCTTCCCACAAACCATCTGTGACAATCACTCCAGTATCTGAATCAACATTATTTACCCAGACATCTACATCATTAATACCAACATTTGCTAGTTCAAATGTTTGGTTAGGTGTGACACCATCAAATGAAGAAACTTGACGATTTAGTTTGCCTTGCTTGACAAAAAACATAAATCCGGTTGTATCAGATCCATCACCAAGTCCATCTGAAGCATGGGTAATTGCCATTGGCTGACTTCGTTGTGGGCGACGTTCTTGTGGACCAAACTCTTCAAGTTCCTGTGGAACAACTTCCATGTTAATAGATTGTCCCGAAACAAGTGTTGAGAAGGGTTGGACACCAGAAATATTTGGAATATTATTAAAGTCATATAATTCAAATACAACATCCTGCACTTGAATACGGTCTTCGGGTGACACAGAGCCAAACGGTTGTGAGAGAACTCTGTTAATAACCAAAAGAAACTGATCTTTCCAGTTTGCGTTATTTCGATCATTCCATCGAATGCGTGTATTCGACAGATTAATGCCGTTTGCATCTGTGACTGCTTCAGTAGTTTGAATTGATTGTATTTTTGCTAGACCTCGAGCCGGAATGTTTCTCGAAGCCTTATAAGAAATTAGTTTTGCTAGTCGTAAAACAGACTCTTTTCTTTGAGCTGTTGTTAAGAAATTTTCGTGAGCATTTAAGTCAAGACGATAGGCAAGAAGTTCAGCCGCATAAGCAAACAATTCGAGAAGAGCAATAAATTCACTCGATTCAATATAATCATTAAAATCTTCAGGAAAGTACAACTTCATGTACTCGATCATACTTTCCTTAATTGATACAAAATCAAACGCAGAAAAATTTACTTGTTGGAAAACTTCGTAGGCTCTCTCCCATCCTTCTGCTTTACTAATTATTCTACTCATGCTGACTCAAACTCAATATTAAGATTCATTAATTCAACCGTATCTAATTCTATGCATTTTATACTAATTTCTGCCGTAACTGTATTATTGATATTGGGAGTTACCAGTAGGTCAAGAAGTTCGACGCGTGGATCAAAGTTAATTACAAAACGAAGCTCTGATTCAAGAATATCTAACATTTCTTCATCCATTGGTTCAAATACTAGATCAGGTATAATTGTGCCAAATCGTGGCATCATTACTCGTTCACCACGACGGGTAAAAATGTGGTTAAGAAGATCTAGCTTAATAAGCTCCACGTCATTAATTTTAAAAGAACCAGTTCTTTCAAATTCAAATGATGAAAATCCTTTATATAACCCGTTACGCGCTGTCATTTAATACTCCTTCATGATATTTATCAAAGGTACCTTGGCTTATCTTCGCCACTTAGACCCACGAGTTATAGGAATTTCTACGTCGTTAACACCATCCGTTGCTGTAATTCGTCGCTCCCTACCAACTTTTTCACTACCATAATCAGTATCTGAAAGATCATCTTCTGTGTCATCAGCTCGCGTATCACTACGTGCCCAAGGCTCGTGATCTGGTATTCTGTTTGTAAAGTATGAGAGAAAATCAGCTGCTTTTGATTCTGTTGCTTCACCCGCAGAATCTGCTGTTCCACCGGGAGCTAAATTCACTTTCGCACCATTAATGTTTGTATCACCACTGGCCGATATCTCCATAGTGCCACCTGAGGCTTTTAAATGTGTTGCTGAACCATCAAGGAATAACGTAGAGCCGCTTTTAATTTTTATGACGGCGCCAGCTGTCGCCGCTAAATCTTCTGTTGCCTTTAAATGAATATCTTTGGTAGATTCTAGCAATATGTTGCTGCCTGATTTTGCTCGCAAAACAGCTGATGTGTTTATAGATATATCATTCTCGGCTGTTATTCGAATTTCTTGGTCTGATTTTAAATGTATGCCGGCTTTTCCGTACATACGAATTGATCTATCAGATGTAAAATTAATATCGTGAGCGGCGTGCGCACTTATCTTTCCTGATGTATAAATGTCTATATTACCTTGCTGATCCAACTCAATCCAATTTTCACCGGATGCGGTGGCAAGATAAATTCGTTCGTTAGTATCATCAAAAATAATTTGATGTCCACCTGTTGTTCTTAATCGAATTCTACAATTTTCTTGCCGATCATCCATTGACATAGCATGAAAACCCGGAGAAACGAGTGCTGTAACCATATTATCAAGATTTCTTGGTGTATAGTCTGAAAATTGGTCAGGAGCAATTCGGCTTGTTTGGTATCCCTGACGACTACCCTTTGCTTCTTCACCATCTTTATTCGTCGCTTTTAAATCTGTGTCGGCTAATGATCCAGCTTCCTTTTCGTCCTGATCGTCTTCAACTTCAGATAGCGTAACTTCATCTTGTCCCAAACCTAAACCTGCTGCTTGAAAATCTGCTCCACGAGATTGAAACTCAAAATTATCTTCACCAGTGTGGCCTGCATCAAACGCTGTCCTAAGATTTGTATGAAGAGGTTCGATATTATTTTCAAATGTTGAAATAGGTCCTACTGGTTTATCATCATCATCTGGAAGTCCGGTATTATCTGTGTACGCAAATCGACCATGAGGAAGTGTGTGCGTTGCTAAATTTGTATGAAGGCAACCAATCCAAACTCGTGTTTGGGGATTACCATCTAAACACATAATTAGGACATGAGTATTAACTTTAGGAATACCCCACATACCATACGCTGTTGGTCCAGTTATTTTATCATCCTCAGATCCACGTGTTCCTGCTTGCAACGTGCCTCCAAATGGGGCGCCATACTGAGCCCACGGAACGTGTTTGATTAATCCATCTTCTGAGTCGTTTAGACCGAGACACCTTGCTCGAACTCTTCCCATTTGTTGTGGATCGTTCGTATCAACAACAATACCAATAGTAACACCATAAAAGGCCCACTCTTGTGGTGTTAGATGTGCTTGTCTTGTAAAAAATGGCATTTATTCTTATTCCGTAGTTGCAGATTGACTTGCTATTGCTTCAGTGCTAGTTGCTCCACGATTCTCATCACTGCTTGTTGTCGATGATTTATCTTTACCTTTTTCTTTATCCACACCACATTCTGTTATATCTGTTTCTTGTTTCTCTAACACAAGTGATTCGTTTGGTAAACTCAATAGATGTAAGTCTTGTGTAAATTGTCCATCACTAAATTTATGATCGATGCCATACAAATAATAATATCCATCATACCAAAATCGTTCTCGATCAAATCGTGCTGATGAAGAAGGAGTGGCGCTTGTTGATGGCATGAAAATATTTACTCTACATAGTCCTGGAATAAAATCCCAGTTTTGCATAATTGTTGCTTGTCTTGTTGGATCGTTCACATCAACAGGCGCTCGTCGATCTCTATCCGCTCCTCGTCTGTTAGTTATGCTCATCAAATATGGATTACCGTGAATAGTAAGTTTTGCTTCAACGCTTTCGAGTGCAGCATGTTTAGAAAGCATTGATTGAAATAATGTCGAATCTAATGCACCACGTATGTTTTTAGTGCGAACATTATTTTCGTTAGTTGCTGGGAAAATTGGTGTTTTGGAGCGAATAAGAATTGCTGGTTTTGGTGGTTCAGTAGTATCTGAGGTACCATCCTTTCGTGATATACCTGGAGTTCCTTTTGCACTTTCGTTTGCCGCCATGGCCGCAGCATTTTCAACTCTTGTTCCTGCTATTTGATTAGTACCAGTACCAATTGTATTTGTTGAAGCAATGGTTTGAAGAAATGCTAATCCCATTTCCATTTTTAAATCAAAGTTAATTATATCCGTATTTTTTCCTGTAAAGAAATAATCAAATGTAATCAAATTATCTTCTATTGCTTGAGGTGTTACTTCGTCATTCGATTCATCTTTTCCTGCTAAAACGAGCTCAACTACTCGGTTCGTTACTTCAGCATGTCGTCTAATACGATACACTACTTGAATAATATCCTTTTCGGAAGCTGTATTATTAAGTGGATTTGCTGTACCTTTACCAACCATTGTTATTTCTGAATGAACCTTCCATGTGTATTTTGTTTTATCATCTCCCTCTGTTCGATCTTTAAGAACACGATTACAACGATCCATTATATGACGAATAGCTTGTTCAACCGTAGATTTAACACCAAACGTAAGGGGGCCTGTTCCAGTTGCAACGTTTCTTTCCTGATCTGTCCAACCATCAATTATATATTCGTCGTTTTCATACGGGTTTTCTAGCACAATTGCATATTCAACTAATCGAAATTCTTCTAATTTTACTGGATCAATATCACTATAGGTTTTCTTTAGTGCTTCTATAACACATTCTCGATTTTTGGATGACTTTTTGTTCATTTGTAAAATTAGCTCAGCAAACGAAGTCGAAAGTTTTGCATCGTCTGGAGTGAAAGAAATTGTTTGAGCAATTCGACTGAATTGAGGGAAACGTGCTCCGCCATTATTAGCACCCGCAAACGAAATCTCATATACGCCACCGGTAACATCAAACGCACCAGTAACATCATATATCAGAAACTCTAATGGACGCAGGTCGGTAATATAATCTGAAAACTCAGTACCCATTGCGTCTACACCGTGACCAACAAAAATAGTTTTAAGCAACCAAATAACACCAGTTGGGTCTGATTGAAGTTTATCACATGCACCATTAAGTGCGTTCAAAAAACGGATTCCTCTTGGTTCTTCAATCGTCATCTTGCCTTCTACAGCGACTGAAGTGAATCTATCATGCTTATCTGTTGATGCTGCTGTGGTCGTAAAATACTCCACGTCTCGAATAACGAAGGCTGTGTCGATCATACCGTTAAGAATGGTAACATATGAACCAGTACCAACTTTCTCTATTTTACCAGTAGATTCATTAAACTCATCAATTGATATGACTTTGTCTTCTTCTGTAATTACAACGGCACGTGCTTCAGCAATCTCTCGAAAAACACTTAATCGATTTGCTTCACGAATATAACGCGCAGACGCTTCATTATCACAAGCAATTAAAATGTGATGATAAGCGTATGAACGATACTTGGCTAAAATATTTTGAGGGTTTGACATTTATTTTTATTATTGTCGTGTACGATTTGGCACGCCTCCTACGGGTCTATTTAGCATGTCAAAAAATACCCTATCAGGTGTTGGTAATCGGATTTCGGTGCCGGCTTGTAGCTCTAGATTTATATCAACAATATTATTGAACTGTAATACAATCCAAGCTAAATCTGGTTTACCATATACATCATCAGCAATTATATCTGCTCGACGATCTTGACGATTTGTTACAGTGTGGAAAATATCGTCGTCATCAGATAACATTGCAAGCCGCTCCCAAAATCCTAATCGTAATGGGAAAGTTGTGGTGGTTCCACCTTGTACATATCGTGAATTTCGTTTGTTTACGGATGATGTTGCCATTAGAATGTATCCAATATACCCTGCCTATATTTTTTAAGATCAAACTTAGCAAATTCAGCTGGTGAGTGTGTTTCTAGTAATACTAGATCTATAGTCATGATTGTTGGGAATGGAACACCGCCCTCGATTACAGTTCCATCAAGAAAAGGTTTTAATTTGACGGTATCGATATAATCCGTATCACTTGGATATGGAATACTAATTTGTTGTAGGACGACAGGAATATTATGAATATTGGTTGCTCTAGCTCGTTTTAGTGATGCTCTTGCGTCAGCTGGATTACCGCCTTCATCATCACTACTTGCAATTCGGCTTTGGCTATTTGCCAGGTCTTGTCTACCAGATGCATAAGCCGTCAATGCAAGAACATCCGGTGGTGCACCCACTAGGGATGTGTTTTTTGTACCAAAGTAAGGCATTGCCCAACTTCGCATTACGTTAAGTCGGTATAGATTTTTTGAAGCTTCTTCACGAGTTCGTGAAACTAAACGAATATTATTAACGTTAAAAATACGCGATGATGTATTACCATAAACATGAATACCACCCGGCATATGGACAGGTTCTAACGTCTTATAATTAACGTTTCGTGTCTCAGTAATTTCTGGTGTTACATCAAATGCTATAACTGTGTTTGTGACTTGTGATCGTAATTTTACTTTAAATTGATTGAACGCCATCCGTTTCCATACCATCTACGAGCAATTTAATTAACGTTCTAGAATCATCATCATCCAGTCCTGTCATTGCTCTAAACGCGGCAATATTACCTTCCATCGCTGCTTCGCGTGCCTTTGTTGCACTAATCCCCGCAATATCATTTTCTGCGTCTGGATTTCTATACAACACTTCAGAATGGTATTCGTTCATTATTTGTTCACCAAAAATGCGTCCCACCATTCCTTTATAGTTGCTACCTCTATCAGCGCCAGCGACCCCTCCAACGGGAATCAATTTTTCGGTTTCTGATAGGTGCTCAACTCCTTCGTAAGGATTCTTATAAACTTCGTATCGCATCTCCGGAAACATTTTCTCTAAATAGGCTTTACGAACCTCACCTGTTAGAGGGTTCTTTGGACCGTATTTGCCTGAATCAATGATTAATACTACCGGTTGTGCATCTAGTTTTTCGCCTAGTGTAACAAGTTTATCAATAACTAATTTATGCCCACGATGTGGAGGGTTAAACCGTCCAGGTGCTATGACAATCGGTGTGTGTTCCGAAAAGTCTTTCACCTTATCTGCTTCCGCAATAAACTTAGCTAATTTGTTCACTATGCATCCTCACTTAATGGTATTTATCAACGTTGCCTTTGGTGTGAAAACGCGTATAATCCCATAATTAGGAGAAAAAATAAACAATGCCCTATAATAATAAGAATAGGGGCACGGAAAAACCTCCAATCGTACAATGGTTGAATAAGAAAACTGATAGCTACGAGAAGATTGAGCGCGCAACTGGTGAAGTTGTGTCTGTGAAGGTTACACCTGGCCCATACAAAAAATTAGAGTTAGTTAAGCGGCGACCACGCCGTAGAACAGTTAAGTCACCTGTAAGAAAGCTGACGAAAACCACCCGAAAGAAGATAGAAAAAGCCGTAAAAGCCGTAAAAGCAGCAAAACCTGCTAAAAAGAAGCCTGTCAAAAAGAAGAAGAAAAAGGCTAAAAAGAAAGTAGTAGTTAAGAAAAAACGGAAAGTTAACTATCTAAACAACAAAGATCTGCTCGCTGAAGTTATAATGAGTAAAGAGCAAGATCAAATGACTGACAAATTAGCAAGGATGTTAATGATGCTTTGTGCTCGCTATGGTCGCAGAGGAAACTTTGCTAACTATACGTACAACGAAGATATGCAAGCGTATGCTATGATGATGTTAGTCCGAACGTGGCGATCGTTTAAACCAGAAAAGAGTAATAATCCTTTTGCATTCTTTACTCAATGTGTTAAGAACTCTTTTATTCAATTCCTTAATCAAGAAAAGCGTCACAGAAACTTACGTGATGAGTTGATGGTAGATAAAGGATTGAATCCATCGTATACTTACCAACTCGAGCACGAACAAAGGAATACAGATCGAAGAAAGGAACTAGCTGAGGAAAGAGCAAACCCTCTTACAGAACCCAGAGAAGTAAAAAAAGACGATGAACTCGTCGGATACTAAAAACAATAATAAAAAAGGTATTCGCTATGTTAAAGAAAGCTGGTGTATGCACAGACATACACTTTGGAAAGAAGTCTAACGATAGAACGCACAATGAAGATTGTATTGCGTTTCTTGAGTGGTTTAAAGGTCAGGTTGAATCTGATCCAGAAATTGATCATGTTATGTTTCTTGGAGATTGGAATGAAAATCGTTCCGCTCTCAATATTGAAACATTAAACTATTCATATAAAGGTGCTAAAATTCTTGATAGTATAGGCTTACCTGTATTCTTTATTATTGGTAATCATGACCTATATCGTCGACATACTAGAGATGTTCACTCGGTAATTCCTTATCAAGAACTCGACAACTTTAAATTAATTACAGAACCACAAATTATTCCTGAAATAGGAAATGGTGGAGCGTTAGTATGTCCTTACCTCTTTCATCATGAATATCCTGACCTTAAACAATATCTCAATTTAGAAACATGGTGGGGTCATTTTGAATTTAAAGGATTTGTTATTACTGGCTATTCAATTACTATGCCATCTGGTCCTGATCCTCTAGATTATAAAGGTCCCAAACATATATTTTCAGGCCACTTTCATAAACGTCAAGCACACGAACAAGTCATTTATATAGGCAACACGTTTCCGATGGATTTTGGTGATGCTGGTGATGTAGAGCGTGGTATGATCACACATGATCATAGAGACGACAAAACGATATTTTATAACTGGCCTAACTGTCCAAAATATATAAAGACTACCCTAACAGATTTACTTGATAAGACCGTTGAATTACAGCAAGGAGCTCGCGTAAAATGTATCATTGATGTTCCTATAACTTTCGAAGAGAGTATGGAGCTTCGAACTGCGTTTATGGAGCGCTTTAAACTAAGAGAGTTTACACTTGAAGAATCTCGAGAAATTAAAAGTGCCCTATCAGATACAGAAACAAACGTTGACTGGGATAATACGAAATTAAAAGGAGTCAATGAACTTGTTGTAGAAATGTTACAGAACATTGAAACAGATCATATCAATAGTGAACTCCTTGTAGAAATTTATCACGGTCTACATACGTAAGGAGTTAGTATGGAAGTTTATAAAATTCGTCGCAAAATAGACGGACTTTTTTCTACGGGTGGTAGTCGACCCTCGTTTAGTGCGAACGGAAAAATATGGAAGCAAAAAGGCCATTTAACAAGTCATTTTAATTTAGTTGCTCAACAACGTCCCTATCTACGCGACGATAAACTTACATATGATGATTGTGAGCTCGTTACATTTGAATTAACAGAAACGGAAGTTGATTCGATTACTGTCTCACAGTACGTTAAAGAACGGAAAGAACTACAACTAGAACGAGAGCGAGCTCAAGAACGAGCTTGGGAAAAACGACAAAAAACAGTGCGCCGTAAGAAATTTGAAGAACTAAAAAAAGAGTTCGATATTGATTAAGTTTACGTTATTATCAATTAAAAACTTTCTGTCGTATGGTGCAGATCCTACAATATTGCCCTTAGATCGTCCTGGAACAACTTTGATTCTTGGTGAGGATCTTGACAATACTGCAAACGGAGCAGGTGCAAACGGTGTTGGTAAAACCGTCATCATTAATGCGCTTGCGTACGGTGTATATGATAAAGCCGTTTCTAACATTTCCAAAGACAATCTTGTCAATAACATCAACAAAAGACATATGGAAGTAATTGTTGAGTTCGAGAAAGGTGGCAACAAATATCGAATTCGAAGAGTAAGAAAGGCTAAAAGTTATGCTGCCGGAAACTATGTTGAACTATTTGAAAACGATGTTGATATCACTCCTGATAGTGTCGCAAATACAAACAAATTAATCGAAACAATAATAGGCCTACCGTATGAATTATTTGTACGAATTGTAGTTTTCTCTGCAACACATATTCCCTTCTTAGATCTACCTGTTCGCAGTCAGAATGGTCCTAATCAAACTGATATTATCGAAGAGTTGTTCGATCTTAAAACGCTATCCGAAAAATCTGCGATCCTCCAAGAGCAACGTAAAGAAGAAGAAGTTGATTTAGAAAAACACAAAGATCGTGTGAAACTTCTTGAGCAGGAATTAGAACGGCACCAGAAACAACTCGAATCTGCTAAGCAACGTGTAATCAATTGGGAACAAGAAAATGAGCAAGAAATCGACAAACTACGAAGAAAGTTGGATCGAGTAAAATCAATTGATATAGAAGAACAAAAGGAACTACAAGAGCAACTAACTGCTGCAGAAGATGAAGTTGCAGAAGCCGTAAGCAGATTAACAGAAATCAAAAAACAAATTAGTTTATCAACAGCAAGCCTAGAACAAGCAGAAAAAGAACTTGAGCACCTTGCTAATGAAAAATGTCCATATTGTTTACAGCAATACGATGACAGTAAAGAAAAGATTAACGATACAGAAAAATCGATTAAAACAATAACTGGTGATCTAAGCCAACTAAACGAACAAGATAAACAAATTCGTAGACTTGTAACTCGTCTCGAAACGGAACGCGAAAATCTTAATAAGAAGATTACAGTTTCGGATATTGAAGAGTTGTTGGAAATTCAAAATAAGAGTCACGACTTCGAGCGTCGAATTGCTGAACTCGAAAATGCTGTTAATCCTTATCTTGAACCTTTAGATGAACTAGAGGAAGTCAAGCTCGAAGATATTAAATATGACAAGATTAACGAACTAACAGAACGTGTAGAACATATGAGATTTCTATATAAGATTCTAACGAAGAAAGACAGTTTTGTTCGTAAGGTATTACTTAATAAGAATCTACCATTCCTAAATCAACGCCTACAAGAGTACTTAACAAATCTTGGTCTATCTCATCAAGTTGAATTTACACATGAGATGACAGCATCAATTACTCAGTTTGGACGTGAGATGGATTTCGGTAATCTTTCGAATGGACAACGAGCTCGCGTAAATCTAGCGTTATCATTTGCGTTCAGAGACGTTCTGCAGAACTTACACGGCTTTATCAATATATGCATGCTTGATGAGGTTTTGGATGTTGGACTTGATGGTCCAGGAGTAACAGCTGCAGCAAGAATGCTAAAGCGAAAGGCTAGAGATGAGAGTTTATCACTATATATTATTAGTCACAGAGACGAAATCGACAGCGCATTTGACAACACAATGATGGTGCAAATGAGCGAAGGATTTAGCACAATTTCAGAGGAATGATGGATATTCAACAAGAATTCAAAGATAATGCTGCAAAAATCATAGCGTTAGACTTAGATCGACAAATAATGGAAGCTGTTGACCCAAACTATGAAAGCAGGTACGATTCTATGCATGAAACTAGTGAAATTAGGAGTAATGCAATGAGTGACGAAATTATGTCTGATGACGAAATGACAGGAATTTTTGAGACCGAAAAAACATTGACGGTTCGAGGCTTCCTATCAAAACTCGAGACTTTTCTCGAGGAAACCCTCGATGATACTACGCGTGGAAACGTGTTCATGGCTGAAAATGGTAACGGTGTTTCATTGAACGTTGTTGTTGGTGCTGCATTCGCAGACAACAGTGACGAAGAAATCAACCAAGTTAACATTCTCATTTCACCAACTGACAAGACATTGCTTGGTTCAGACGGTGTTAGCATGAGCGAAGATGACGCTGAGTTCGTAGACGAGGATTACGACGATGAGGACGGCGAAATAGACTTCGCTGGATTGCCTCTTTAACGGGAACCTTAAATGCAAAAAGAACAACCTATTGAAATAGGGGAATTAATAAAACAGGCTAAAGAACTTAATTGTAGCATTAGCCTTAACTTTGCTCAGCACGTTCATAGTGAAACTGTTGAGGCTGATGGTGTTTTTATCGCCAATTTTATACCAATTGACGATGAACAACATCCAATAAAAACTACTTGGGGATATTGGACCGAAGGTTATCGACTTTCTGGTGGCACTACTCTAAGACTGTTTACATTAGCCGATGAACTAGAGCAAATAAGCGATTGTGAATTCGCTCCTCTCGGGTGGTATGAAGAAGAAAAACTAGATTTATTAATTACTGACGATTGGCTAAGGGAAAAAATTAATGACGATGAGCCAGAGATTTGTGAAGCTGGTGGATTAAATGGATTAACTTTTCCTAATAGGCCGATCATGCCACCATTATTTGATGGTTGTAACGGTCTAACCGAAACAGATTTGGATAATCTTCAACTTCTTATAGAAGGCGAAGATTACACTTTAGAACTATCTAAAGAAGATCAACAGGCGCTTGAAGATATTATTGTTCAACTCGATTCACTTCAGGAATATCAAGTTGAGCACGAAAAGAAAAATGATTCATTTGATGCTTATGATCGAGCAAAACAGGATCTAGAAGAGTGATCCTAAAACCAACACACGATAAAGTTATCGTCAAGCGAAGAGATTCTAATAAGGTATCTCGAGGCGGAATTGTTATTGTAAGCGAACACGAAAAGCCATCAAAAGGTGACGTAGTTGCTGTTGGTCCAGGTAGATATCTTGGTGAAACTCTTATCGAGACAACCTTAAAAGAAGGTGATGTTGTTATATTCGGGGAAAATGCCGGAGATGAAGTTGAAGTCGATGACACCACTTACGTTGTTATGAACGAACGAGAAGTTTTGGCTGTCATTGATGAGCAGTAACGAAGCGGCACAAAAAACAATGCATGATGTTTTCGTTGAACAAATCAATGAAGCATTAGACGACATAGACGTTATCGAAGACTTTTACGTTGATGACGTTGACGCTGATCCAGACTTAGTTGATATCGTTATCAGAGGTAGACTTAAAAGCGATATCGGTAAAGGTGATGTTGGTAAACGATTCAGAAAAGAAAAAGATGATGATCACACAACTTACGACAGGGCAATGAAAGGAATAACGTGACAACGTTATTTGAATCATCAATTCCTAATTTAGATTTAATTAATCGTGGTAAAGTACGAGACATTTATAATATTGATGACACTTGTTTGTTAATCGTAACAACCGATCGTTTATCAGCATACGATGTTATTTTACCAGATCCTGTGCCATTTAAAGGTGAAGTATTAACCCAGATCTCTAACTTCTGGTTCAACATGATGTCGGACCTAATTCCAAATCATCTAACAAACATCGAACTCGAATCCGTTATTGAAGACACAACACTACTTAAAAAACGTGCAATTATCGTTAAACGACTCAAGCCGTTACCAATAGAAGCTGTTGTTCGTGGGTATCTTATTGGATCAGGCTGGCGTGATTATAAACAAACAGGTCGAATCCATGACATAGAGTTGCCATCGGGACTAGAACAGGCTGCTAAGTTACCTAATGTCTTGTTTACACCAACTACGAAAGCACAAATTGGTGAACATGATAAGAGCACTAGTTTTGGCGACGTTAAAGAAATGATTGGTAGTGAACTTGCAAATCGTGTCCGAAATATATCGATCGCCATTTACGAGCGTGCATTTAACTTTGCATTCAAACGCGGCATTATTATTGCTGACACAAAATTCGAATTCGGTCTAGATGAAAATGACCAACTGTTTATAATTGATGAGGTGTTAACACCTGACTCCTCTAGGTTTTGGCAACAAACCAAATATCGTACTGGTATTAGTCCACCAAGTCTCGACAAGCAGTTCGTTCGTGATTATCTCGACACACTAGATTGGGACAAAACTTCACCAGGACCGTCATTGCCACCCGACATAATTCAACAAATAAGTAATAAGTATCAGGAAGTTTATTCCTTGCTAGTTAAGTAAAGAGGTATATCATGCCAAGTAAATCAAAATCAAAGGGTAACAAATTTGAAAACGATATGTGTAAAATATTCAACCGTCTTTATGAGACGGAGGAGTTTTCACGCACGCCGAATTCTGGTGCTATGATGGGTCGATCGAATTGGGCTAAGAAGCAAGGATTATCAGAAAGCGTTAAACGTACTTTGGGATCTGATATTATTGTTCCTGATTGGTTTCGGTTCTCCGTAGAGTGCAAACACTACGCTGATACACCTACCTATGAAGCACTTATAAAAGAGCCAGGCGATAAGACGTTGGATCATTGGTTAGGTGAAACTTTGTTTGATGCAGGCAATCTTGGTCTTCATCCTATGTTGATATTTAAAACGAACCACAAAGGAACTCATGTCGTTTTACCAAACTATTTCCTTGAAATGATGCAACCTAATTATTATGTAAATTATGGGGCATTTATAATTGTGGGGTTGGATGTTCTTGAAGAAAATGCTGTGCTGATTAAAGACGCTGGACTTTCTGAACAATTAGATTTTAAGCGAATAGAGTTCATGTTGTGTAATCACGCCCTCAAACTCATATTAACGCTCGAAAAATAATTAGTCTATATCTTGAATCAATGGAATAGTTTCGATATTCCATCCTGAAAACTCACCACCTTCAAATTCATTTCGTTTTGCTGTTAAAATAGCTTTTGCTTTTTTTGCCTCAGATAATGTGTATGGTCCAAAAGCTGGAGATCGAATATTAGGTCCAGGTCTCGGAAGCACAATATAAAGATCTGGACCGGAATACTTAGCTTCCGTGATACCCGCTAAATCTAATAGTCTTTGTTTATCCATATTTGTATTTAGTTTGATCGGTAAGACCCAACTTTTCCTATCATAAATTCTTTACATAATTTGAAGATTGATACCGTTCTCATAATAGTAAAAACTAGTAAAACCAAGGAGCAGAACGCGAAGCGGTCTGCGACTTATCCCCAATCTCTCCGGTTGCCGACTGGCACACCTGTTTGATCTTCTGGTTCACCGTATCTCTCGATGTCTTCTTTATCTAAATTACCCTCAACAAAATCCTGTGCAGAGCCAGGATCTGCTTTTAAGAGTCGCCAAATCAGATCGTGTACTGCATCTTGCCAAACATCAT
>SDBT01007762.1_pt1 | contig 17614 bp, 22 predicted proteins | sample 2277101 | NCBI WGS metagenome assembly SDBT01 (sample SAMN10404973, study PRJNA504765) | marine sediment metagenome | isolation source: marine sediment core GS10_PC15, 103 cmbsf | place: Arctic Ocean: Southern Knipovich Ridge | collected 2010 | reverse complement strand
GCGAGATTAAACTATATCAGATCATTTCATTTTAAAAAAACAAATTGGACGATCTCAGAAAAGGCAAAATACTATCATCCAAGAATCGGATGGCAAAATGCAAGCTAGCAGGATGCTAAGATGTGTAATGCCGAAGCAGCATGGCTACTTGGGACTTTGGGAAGTTTTTTTTTGGTGAATATCTCGAGCTCCAGCGTCAATTTCGTCTCCTATTTAGAATTGTCCTTATGGGATCTCGACATGGTCAACTTCACTCATGGTTGGACCGTGGGGGGTTCTGGGCATATTGTTCATACCCAGGATGGATGGCAAACCTTTGAAGATCAGAGTTATGGACAATCAAAGAGTTTTAGGGATGTTTTTTTCTGGGATTATAATAAAGGGTGGGTAATAGGAACTGGTGCTACTATCCTTGCCACATCTAATGGAGGAAAAACGTGGCGAGTTCAATACAGCCCTCCTTTCTCTCTTTCCTCCTATTGGGGAAGTAATGCTATTACTGATATTGTCTTCATAACCGAACACAAAGGATGGACAGTTGGTAGTGGTATTCATGCTACAGAGGATGGGGGGAAATGTTGGATGAATTTTGGATCAAAAACCCCGGGGCCTTTAAAAATTGCATTTGCAAATGAAACACATGGATGGGCTGTATCTTCACGAAAAGATAGGAGTTATATCACGACAACTGGAGGATTTCATCCTCTAAGTGAAACAACAATAAACTTTGGAGTTTTTCTAATCACAATTTTTGGAATGTTACTTTTTATACTCCTTTTAAGGGTAATAAGCAGTCCTAAATTCAATTCGATGATGAAGTGGAAGTGGCAGTAGTATGAAGTCATATCCATTCGGTTTCCCTGGTTTGAAACGGAGTGAATTAAGTAGGGATGAAGTTGCTTTATCTTATTATGTCAAATATGTTAAATTAGAAGGACAAGAAATCCCTCTTGCTGATTATTTAGCATGTGAATATCATAGAGGTTATTTACAGAATAATGATCCTCTCAGGATTGTTTGTAAGTTGTTATTAGATAATCTGAAATTAAGGGACGAATGGCAGAAAGAAAAAAATACATCGGTAACTGGAAAAAGAATAAGACATATTGGATAAGCAGGTGAAAGCTTAGTGGTCTTGGATATATTCGATTTTGATAAAAAACTAGAACATTATCCTGCGTCTTATCTTACTCCCAAAGAGCAAGAAGCATTTGATTTGATATTGGAATATCTAAAAGGTTTTTTTGGAGATAAAATATCAAAATCAAGTAGAAAAACTCAAATTAATATCGTTAAAGATGTTGTTTCTTCAGTAGTCAAAAATCTACAAAAAGAACAATAATCAAACTTTTAACTTATCTTGCCAAGCTTTTTAATATCCCAAATAACTGACTCTTCATAGTGAGAATAATGTCTGGGAGACCGAGGAGAAGAAGAAGAAACGAATCTTGGCTGTCGTTATACAAGAAATATAGAGGATTTGAGAAAGAAGGAGAACTAAAGGGGTAATTTCATCCTTTTACCACCCTTTTCCACCTTTTTACTAGTCGGGGTATCCTTAAGATACATATATTTTTCCTAATATAACCAACGAATTATTCCGAAAAAATTTGATAGTCAAAATAATTCTATTCAACCTTAATCTTATCGCTTGTGAAAATTATTTAAAGAATGAAGATTACGATTTATTTGACGATTATGACAGAAGTTATCGAAACTAATCCCGAAATTCTAAATGGAAAACCTGTATTTAAAGGGACAAGAATACCAGTGGGACTAATTTATGAGTTAATCAGTCTCAATTACACTATCAATCAAATTTTAGATGAATATCCCACGTTATCAAAAGAGAAGATAGTTTTAGCTCTGAAATTGGGGAAAGAGGCAATTGATAATATTGGAAAACGCGATTTAACTAAGTCTTTCCAAGAGGAGAAAATCAAGACTTGAGATTTCTCCTTTATCATCATCCTAATCGATAAATTATTTTTAAAAGAAAAACTTGAGAAAAATCTACTTTCAGGAGATCAATGAATATGGAAAATGGTGAACCAGAAAAAGAAGATATCCCTCCTCGCGGTATGTGGAATTCACTACGGCTTTACAGTATTACCTCATTTTTAATATTTCACATCTATACATTTTTCATCGTAATAGGATTAAATATTTTATTTGCTATTGCGCAATTTAGACCTTTTGGTGACGTAAATATCGTTTTTGTTGGTTTATTAGTTCTTTCTTCCATTTATACTTTTATTACTTGGATATATGTTTATTTTGCGATTATTAAACCTATTTTTTATGACAAAGAAAAAGACTGGTCCTTAGGATGGTATGTAGAAAGTTGGTTTGTAATGATGATGATATTTTTCATTCCTGCCATTTTAATTGTCCAACTACTACCGTTTAGAGATAGGAATGTTCCGTATACATCTGAGATCAAGCTGAGATCATTCCAATAGAAGGATGATATCAAAAAAATCTTAAGGGGGGAGGATTATTTTTTCCTCCGTAAACGGAAAAATTGCTTGTAAGATATCTCTAGAATACCTTCACTTTCGATTAATCGTCCTGCAAACCAAATTCCAATAAGAGTCCATCCTAATTGTCCAACTAAACTAAGCCAGGAAATTAATGTTAGTTCTCCAGATGTTAAAGAAAGATAAATTGCGAAAAGGTAACCGAGGAGGGGGAGTAAAACTAAGATGATTTGAAAAGATTCAGCTATGGCGCTTATGGGTAAGAATGCTATTAAGAAGGTACTTACCATGGGAATGATTACTAATGCCGACACTACCATGTTAGCTTCACGCTCATCTTTAGCCATTAGTGAAAATAATACCGCTGCAGTTATAACAAGCAAAGATACGAGCAAAAGACCAATTAACATGAATAAGATGAAAAGCCAGACAGTTATGTCGGCAGCTTCTACTACATCTTCTATTATCGGAATTAATTCACTTCTTAATGATTCTGGTAGTGAAATCATTCCAAGAACAACAATCGCTATCATGGTAACCAACGTAATTGCAGTGTTGAACGCAACAAGGATAGATCCATAAAACAATTTCCCAGCTATGATACTTTTTCTTTCTATGGGTTGGAGGATCAAACTTTCCAAAGTTTTTTGTTCTCTTTCAATCGTGACGGATATAAGTACAAGCGATAATGAAGGAACAACAAGTAATAAAATAGCATAAAGTGGAACAAGAGTGATATAAGAAGCAATAAAACTTTCCATCCCTTCATCGTCGCCACCCAATATCTCTGGTATGGTATAGATATTTGTAAAGTTGATAACTCCATGATAATAATAAATAATCTGAATATTATAACTTTGAGATACTGTTAGGATGTTAGCAACCATTCCCTGGCTAGCTGGACGAGAATTATCGTAATGAATAAAAAACTGAGCTGGTACTGATTGATTGATCGTTTGACTAAAATTCGCTGGAATATAAAGCAAAATTGAGTAATTATTATCTTGTAAAATAGCATTCAAGTTGCTACCACTTTCATTTTTATATATATAATCCTTTGTTAAATTATGGGACCTTAATAGGGTGTAAAATCCTTCTCCCCAATTAATCCCATTATGACCCTCATCATTTTGGATCACAGTTATTTCTAGGGGTTTTTCAACTTCAGCTACAACCAAAGCAGAGACAATTATAATTAACGCAAGCATTACGAACATAATTATCGGTGTGGTAAACAGAAGTAAAATTCTTCTAGTAGATTTAAAGAGTAAACGAATCTCCTTCTTTGCGATAATCCAAGCACTTGTTATCATAATGAATCCTCCTCATCTTTGTCTCCTTTCCAACCTATGATGTTGACAACCGCATCTTCTAAATCCCCATTTTCTGTTGCATGTCGTTCAATGATTGAGGCAGGAGTGTCCTCTGCGACCAATACTCCTCTATGAAGAATACCAACTCTATCACATAATCGTTCCGCACTAATCATATCATGTGTTGAAAGCAATACTGTAATACCCTTTTCTGTTGCTAATTTCTTAATTATCCCTCTAAGCCGTCTAGAAACTAAGACATCAATACCCGCAGTTGGTTCATCTAAAAATAATATTTGTGGATTACCTATCATTGCACGAGCAATCATCAATCGACGCTTCATTCCTCCCGAATAAGTTTCAACCCGATCTTTTTGTCTTTCTTCCAATCCTACTAATTGGATTAGACTTTCGACTTGTGAAGGAATTTCTTCAGGATGTATACCTCGGAGTTTCGCAATAAAATTCAAATTTTCAATTGCTGAAAATTCTTCATATAATCCCGCGTCTTGTGGTAAACAACCAATATATTTTCTCACTATGTCTGATTGAGTCACTATGTCATGACCGAAGATTTTAGCAGTTCCAAAAGAAGCTTTAATCATAGTTGTTAATAGCCGTACTGTGGTTGTTTTTCCTGCACCATTTTCACCCAATAAACCGTAGATCTCACCTTTTCTGATTGTTAAATCTAGATCACTAACTGCGTGAACTTCATTCTTTTTCCCCAAGTTGTAAATCTTTGATAATTTGTCGGTTGAAATTGCAACTGCTTCCATTTTTCATTCCCAAGAAATATTTGTTCTTATATGATGTTTAAATAACGATAAGGCTTGAATTCGTAGAATCAAATCCAATATTTTAGTTATTATGTGTTCCAAGACCTTAATGCTTGTGTAATTAATAGCAATAGAATTTTTTTAAGGCTTTACAACGCGGAAAAAGACAACAGATTATAAAAACTCAAGAAATAAAGGGAAAAAACGAAAGCTTACGGAAGAAATAGGTAAAAAAAAATGACTGATCTACAAATTGAACAGGAGCTTTACCTAACAAAGGAGATAGTTGTACCGTTCATTATACTGGATGGTTAACTAATGGCACTAAATTTGATAGTAGTGTTGATCGTGGGGAACCATTTGTGTTTAACGTAGGAGTTGGAAACGTAATAAAAGGTTGGGATAAAGGAATTTTAACAATGAAAGTAGGTAGTAAAGTGAAATTAACCATACCACCAGAATTAGGATATGGTTCAGGAGGAGCAGGTGGAATAATCCCACCAAATGCTACACTAATCTTCGAAGTAGAATTACTCAAAATCGGTTGATTTGAGAATAAACTTCAGTTAGTGTAATTCCAAATGTTCTTATGCTCTATTACCAGATTTCAGCATAAGATCTACTTTGTTATCAAATATAGTAAGGAAAACATCTTTTATCGAATCATTTTGTTTTAACTCTTAAGTACTCATGTCTTTTCCAAATAATGTGATTCCTGGATAGTCAGAAGGATCTTCGATTTGTTGTTTGAGAGGAGCCCATTTAATATTTTGAGTACCCATTGTGTCTGAACCAGATTTTAATTCAAATGGAATTGGAACGATTAATTTTTTATCATCATTATAGTTAAATGTGAAAATAGCATTATAATTGCGATTTTCGGGTATTTTTTTCTTTTTTCCTTCTGTAAATTCCATAATCACTGAAACAGACTTGTGACCTTCTATTAAAATTGGAAATAAGGGTAAAATACTTTTTATTTCAGATAATTTTCTTCCTTCGACATTCTTGGTTATATAGAAAGGAAAATTTTCTTTTGTTTCTACATCCTCAAAATTTAAATCAATCCATTCTAGATTAGCTGGCTTTGAACCAACATTGCTCAGGAATAGGGGAAAATAAAAAATTTGTTTCCCGAATAAGTTTCGGTTTATAGCACCTATTTCTATTGGCGGGGATAATTGTAATTTTGCTGATTCTCGAGCTTTATAAAAATTATAAAGTGCTAGAGCAATAGCGAATAAACTACTTGCGTAACTGCCTATTATAGCAGGATCAATTGCAGACATATAATTCTCCTCTTTTAGTTTACATAAACATGGAATATTAACAAAATTAATCTTGTATGCCTGATTTTTAAATGTTTGTGATTAATTCAATATTAAGAATTGAAAATAGCAAAAAATAACGTAGAAAAATGCAGATTAGAATTCTTTGAAAGGTTTAAATTCTTCTAATTCTCTCTAAGGTCTATTTTTCTTCCCTATATCTTAATTTGTAGGATGCAACGTTGATCTTTGAGATAGAACTACTAACAATTTGTTAAACAATAAAAAAAGAGTAAAGTTCAAGAAGAACGTCTTTCTTGAACCTAGAATAATTTAGTTAATTATTTATCTCCAGAGCTAACTTTTGTTTCTTCTTTCTTCCGAAGCCAACCAAGAGTAAGAACACTGACTAGTTTTTTCCAAGTTATTTTATCTGATTCTAGAAAGCCAAAGTACATAAACGTTACACCTATAGCTTCCGCTAAATAGAGAATACCTGCTCCAAAAATTTCTTCTAATGCTTCTAAACCAAGTAAAGATGTGATTGAGATACCAAAACCAGATAATGTACCACCAATTGCTAAAACCAAGGCTCCACCACCTATATAAAGATTAAAAATTCCTGTTTTTGGTTCATAGGCCCCTTTCTTCTTTTTGAGGGCTCTTTGCCATGCGTAGTACGAATAGAAAGCACCACCAATTAATGCGATTCCACCTGAAATAGTGTTTAATGGTGAAAAGAGTCTGATAGTTGCTCTAGGACCATTAGAGCTAGTTAAATCATTTACCCATCCATGACCAGCTACTTCTTTACCACCACTAGCAGTTAAATAGGCTAGGTCTAGTTCGGCACCAAGAGCCACAATCATCATTAATATGAACATATAAAACGTAAATAGTACAAAAATATGAGATAATTGCTTTCCAGAAAAACTGACTGTTTTTTCAGAGTCTCGAATATAATTCTGAAGCCACGTTCCCAGTCCTATTAGTGTTAAAACTATTGCTGGGATAAGTACCAATAGTAAAACAGGAGCCATTCTTTGAAACATCATTGGAAAAAAAGCCCATGAAACTCCAAACAACGTAAGTGCTTTTCCTGAATTGCGTTTATTGATAATGTCCCGAGATGCAAATAGATATAACGCTCCAGCACCCATCAGTGCCACTTGAACGGCTGCAAAAACATAATAAATTCTGTAAATGAAAGGATCCCAGGATCCAACAGAATAACTGTATCCTTCAACTCCTGCTGTTACTAAGAACAAAAACATGCTGATAGCCCAAACTAGTTGATGCATTTTTCGCTTTCGAATGTATTGTTCTGAAACTGAGAGGAAGAAGAGAAGACTCATCACTACAGTGATTACTGGAAAGATAAAATCGATTCCTATTGTTACCATTTTCTAATTCTCCTATTTGTCTTGTTTTTTATCCAAGAGGATAAATTGGGAAAATAAGAAAAAAATTTGTTAAGTTTTTTTGACATGGTGTCCGTACGCAAGCGTACAGTTTCTTTCTTGGAAAACAAATAAAGATCGTCGTTTTTTTTAAAAAAGGAAATTGTTGGAAACAATTAGCGTCTTGTGAAATGACATAAGATCAGATGACTTGGGAATCATCCAATAGAAATAGCTATTGATCCAACAATTGTAAAGATTAATCCTAGCAATTGAATTTTGTTTAATTCATCCTTAAATAAAACTAATCCAATAATAACCGTGAAAAGGGGGTTTACTGAAGAGATTGGAGTAGCTTTTGCTGCTCCAATTAGACGGATAGACTCATAAAATGCAATACTTCCTATTCCCCAGGTGAGAATTCCCCCTAGGGATAAGATACCTATATTTTTCGCAGAAATTGATTTTTTACTAATGACTTTTTTTGAATCATTGTTCTGAAATGAGTTGAATACTAAAACGCTTACCCAACAACTAGCTGCAAACATAGTTAATGTTGCTAATCTAACTGCAGCCAAAGAATTTGTGTTTATTGATGGAAAAACATAGACTAAACGTAGAGCAAAAAACCCTAATGCCCAGAGAAATGCAGTAATTATCGAGAGAAGAATCCCAATTAAGAGATCTTTTTTTTCTTGTTTATTATTTCCTTTGCCTTCTTCTTTAGACCGCGTTATTAAAATAACTCCTAGAATTATAAAACTAGTTCCTATAATCATTAATCCAGAGATTGGTTCAATCCCAGTTAAGAAAACTAGTATTGTCAAGAATAAAGGAGTACTAGATGAAACAGCCTGTACAATTGAAGCTTTAGTTATTCTAAGGGAAAAAAAGTAAGTTATTTCAGCGAAAATTTGTGTAAACGTGGAGAATACTATCAAAAAGAATATTGATTGGGAGAATAGGATCGTTAAAGTATTCAGTCCTCCCGTTACAATAACAATAACAAATACAAAAATTGTTGCAGCCACGCTTCTAATCAGATTAGAAGTTACTAATGATTCAGTTTTCAAAACTGATTTGAATAAGAATACCGCAGAGCCCCAGATCGATGCTGTAAAAATGGCTAATAATACTCCAATAAATATGTCATCCATTTTATGTTCGGCTATCCTGTTTCGGCTTTTTTTGTTCGATTGCATCGTTAAGAAGAGCGAAAAACTTCTCCTGTGCCTGCTTTTCTACCCATGGATTATGACCGCAATTCTCTATAAGATGAAATTCAAAATGCTCCAAATTAATAGATAGGGGTTTTTGAACCCCTTCTGATGGATGAGGATCATAATCACCATGAATTGCAAATACTGGACAATCAATACTTTTTACTTGTTCTAGAAGATATCCGCTTTTTCTCATTTCCGCAGCTTCATTCCAAACGTTTTGAAAGATATCACCTGATGTTTTAATCAAGTTTTGTGACTCAGTTTTATGATCAACAAGGTCAAAATTATCAGTTTTTGAAACTAATTTCCCAAGACGTTTCATTGCCGCATCTTTGTCTTTAAAAGAAGAATCACTCAATTTCATTAAAAGGGTATCATATTTTATCCTTTCTTCTTTATTGAGCCGATTCATCCTGGTTTGTTGAATGTTTTCTGCATATTGTGGTTCAAAAGGGCCACTTCCTATTAGAATTAGTTTTTCTACAAGAATAGGATGTTTACTAGATAGTAAAACACTAAGCCAAGCTCCCCAAGAATGTCCAATCAATACACACGGAGTATCACCATTTAATTCGAGTATAGCTTTTAATTCTTTGATTTGACCAGTGATAGAGAGTGCAGTTTGTATGGGTTCTAATACACCATATTTTGATGAAAGTTTAATTGCTATTGGAGCCATTTCTCCTCCAGCACCAGGCCCTCCATGTATTACAGCAATTGTATATGGTTCATTACCATATTTTCTAGGGTTGATCAACTTAACACCAGTTATGCTAAGTTTCTTAGATCTAGTTCATTAAAAGAACTAATTACTAAATCTGCATTTTCCAGTTTATTTTTCAAAAATGTCGTTGTTATAGCTATTACATACATTCCAGCTTCTTTTGCGGCCTGTATTCCATTTGGTGTGTCTTCAATCGCAATACAGTGATCAGGATTGATTCCAATCCGAGATGCAGATTCAATAAATATATCTGGATGTGGTTTACCCCTTAATCGTTCATCTGATCCTATCAAAGCATCAAATTGACCTTCTAATCCAACTTGTTTTAATGAAAACTGGATTTTAGACTTTATACCAGAGGATGCGACTGCTATTTTCCAACCGAGGGATCGGGCATCTTGGATTACGTTTTCAATATCTAAAATTGGTCTTAAATTATCAGTTGCTAGTTCAATATAGGCCTTTTCTTTTAATTCACCAAGTTTATTTAGAACTTTCTCAGATATTTTTAAATCATTTTTATTTAAGTAGAACTCTGCTGCAAATCTTGTGTTTGTACCCAATATTTCTTCGTAACCAGTTCCAATATCAATCTTGTACTCTTTTCTAAATACGACATTCCAAGCTTTGCATGACAGCGGTTCGGAATCTACAATCACCCCATCGCAATCGAGAATCAAAGCTGAATATTCTAGGTGTTTAATCACTGATAAATCCTCTTGATTTCTGACTTTGTGTAGTAGCTATCCGCTGGATATATTCTACTTATCTTATTATAAATTTAATCACTGGAAACCAGATGCTGTCTGATCAGAAAAGACGATAATTCGATTATTCGATTAGACTTAGGACAACTTCAAACTTTGCTCCTCCCAAATTAGATTTACCGACAGAAATAATTCCCTGGTAATTTTTTATGATCCTATTACATAAATACAAGCCAATTCCTAAACCATTTGAATTTCCTCCTTTTGTCCCCCTTTCAAAAATAGATCCTGTTATATTTGAAGAAATCCCCTTTCCGTCATCTTCAACAGAAATAGCTAATCTCTTGTTTTTCTGTCTAGCAGCTATAACAATTTTTGTGCAATTGGCATGATTTATAGCATTTTCTAATAAATTAAAAAACAATTCTTCTAATAATGGTCCACCAAGAACTTTTGTGTGGTTTTCATTGTAAATAACTTTAATACCAAGTGATTGGGTATTATTTTTCGTTTTTTCAATTGCTCCTAGTACTTGTTGATGTATCTTCGTAGGTATAGGCTGTATAGTGCCTTCAATATCTTCTAGCATGGTTATTTTATCAAGTAACTGTTGACTGTTTTTCACAAGGTTTATTGTTTTTGAAATCATCTCTTTTTTTTCTTCATCGGCTGTCTCTGACAACTGAATTAGATGAAGATTAAGCTGAATTCTTTGCATTATATTACGGATATCATGTCTTAGTAAATCATGGAGAAAATTAACGTTCTCTTGTGCTTTTTTACGTTCTGTAATGTCTTCGATTATTCCATCCCAAATAGCTATTCCTGTTTCTTCGTCCTGTACGACCACTCCAGTAACAGATCCTACAAAGGTCGTACCATCTTTTCTCCTGAAGTTAATTTCCATTTCGGATACACTACGATGTTTTTGCAGCGATTCATTAAAAAGTAGACGATCTTTGTTTGAGGCATACAGTAAATCTCGGTCAACACTTGTAAGTTCTTTTAATGAGTCGTACCCGAACATTTGTAGGTATGCAGGATTAACTTCAATGATTTCCGCGTTTAAATATCCGTATATGTGGCCTCGATACACTGCTACATTAAGATTATTTGTTAGTGTACGATACTTCCTCTCACTTTTACGAAGTGATTCTTTCATTAGGTTTTGTGCCACCATAATTGATTAAGTTCTCTAGTAGCTTAAGATTTACTACCGATCATTTAATTTTAATCTTTTATTTATTGATGTTTCTAGTAATCAATTCGAGAATACTCCTAATATCTTTTTACAAAATTAGAGTTAGGTTAAAAAGCGACAAATAAACAATGTGAGAATAAATTCTAGAATTCCTAGCATGAAATTACTGTAATATTACTTAGATATTCTCAGGATATTTTCTTATATTATGTTTACCCTCATCCCAATATTTTTATTGTCGGATTATTTCACCCAATCTTTGGAGATTAAAGTAATATGAACCACAGTTTCTATTTGGAGAGAAAAACAGAAGAAAAGAAGCCACAGATAATTTCACTAGGGATTTTTACAGGAAATACGTTTTATCCTACAATGTCTTATGATATATTTGAAATTCTGGTTAAGGAAAATAGCTTTATGATTACCGATCATTCTAGTAATAAGTTCTCTTTGGATGAATTTGAAATTACAATAAATAACACTTTTACGAATAATCCTCCTATTATATCACTGAATAAAGCATCTTAGGATATTTCCCTTTCCACTTCATCCCCATATATTTCACCTTCTACCGCTATTTGATTTGGTTCTCGGTCATCCAGATATACTCTGGCATTGACTATTTCCATCCCACGAGGATTTAATTAATTATTAGAGGGATTAAGAAGAAGCTTTTGTCAGAACGGGATTTCTCTTCACCAAAACGCTTTACTGAATAGAACTGACAAACGTATAATTCTAGTACTACTGCCCTAGCAGTAAAGAATTATACAATACTGTATGCATCACATCTTTATACTTTGAATAACTTTTTCTATAATTTCTTTAGTTAATCCTAGATAGGATTCTGGATCTTGGTGACTATATTCTTTTTTCTTAGCCTTATTATATGCTTCTTGCCTTCCATGTCCTTCTTTAATCAGTTGCATCATTTTTTTCTCCATATATATGTTCTGAGAACTCAGAAGGTTTTTCTTTATATTTTCCTCAAAGAATTCCAAGCCTTCTACAATAAAATTCATTTGTTGAATCAAATAATGTGTTAAAATGATTGTTTCGGGTATTACAATTCGTTCATTTGCACTATTTGTTAAATCTCTCTCATGTTCTAATGAAATATTCTCTAAAATTGGAAGAATATTAGTTCGTAATCGTTTAGCTAATGAGCATAAATTCTCACATTTATGGGGATTTCTTTTCTGAGGCATTGTTGACGAGCCAGTTTGCATTGATGTAAATGGTTCTGCTACCTCAAATATCTCTGATCTTTGTAAATTTCGAATTTCTTTCGCTATTTTTTCAATTACACAAGCAACTGATATAATGTAGAAGAGATATTTTGAATGATATATCCGAGAAACGACTTGGTTTGTAATTAATGGAATTGATAATCCTAGGTCTCTCAAGACTTCAGTTTGAAGTTTAAAACCATTAATTCCAATTTCTTTAAAGCTTGCGAAAGTTCCTATTGCTCCATTTATTTTTCCGTAAAACTTCGTTCGATTTAATTCCTGATAACTCTCATATAATTCGTTTGCCCATAATGAGAATTTCAATCCATAAGTCATTGGAACAGCATGTTGACCGTGAGTTCTTCCAATACACATTAACTCTCTCGTTTTTTTAGCTTGACTAAGTAATGTCACGATAAGAGCCTTTAAATCACGCAGAATAATTTTATTAGCATCTTTTAGTTGAAGTGCCAATGTGGTATCTTTAATATCATTTGAGGTTATACCAATATGCACTTTATCACAGGAAACGTCTGTTAATGCCTGAACCATTGCCATGACATCATGATGTGTTTTATTTTCAATGGCATTAACAATTTCACTAGTGATTTTTTCTTTACCAAATGAAATTAGCTCAAATTCATTATGTGAAATTATTCCTGATCTAGAAAGTGCTTTGGCTAATCTTACCTCAACTTCAAGCATTTTCTGCAATTTAGTTTCTTCTTCAAAGATGTCGGCCACCTCAGTCCTATAGCGGCCTTCTATCGGATGTACCATATGAATAACCTACAATAAAAGAAAAATTGTTATTTATTATAAACAATTCGTGGTAAGGTAATTTTAAATTTTGCTCCTCTATCCAATCCATCACTGTATGCTGTGATTTCTCCCCCATGTTCATTAATTATAATTTTACACAAATATAGACCAATTCCCGATCCTTTCGTTGAATATTTTGTAGGAAGGGTAACAAATTGATCGAAAATTCTCTGCAGATTTTCGGATTCGATACCTGCTCCGTTATCTTCTATTAATATTTCGAAGTTCTCTAATTTTACTTTGGAAGTGAATTTTATCCTACGATTCTGATGATCTGAGTTCTTAACCGCATTATCTATAATATTGGCTATAACTTGTCCAATTCGCTCTTTATCCATATCGATATAGATTTTTTCTTCGTCATTACAGAGATCGGCTTCTATTTGATCCTCTAAAATACTTTTATAACCAACTAGTTCTTCTTTTAAAAAATCACATATATTTGTTACTTGTTTGTCTAAATCGAACACCTTTCTATCAATTTTAGAAATGTTCAATAAATCATGAACTAATCTCTCTAATCTATTTAAACTATTATTGACAATTTTAATTAAAATGGTTTTTTCCTCGTGGATTTTATCTGAATCTATTCTTTCCAAAAAATCTACTACGCCTTTTATAGTTGTTAATGGGGTTCGTAATTCATGTGATACAACTTGGATAAACCTTTTCCTCTGTTTATCGGCTTCTTTTTTAGCAAGTTCTATTATTTTCTTTTCCGTAACATTTTGAGAAGTACCAACCGCACGTATTGGATTACCGTACGTGTCTCGTTCAACAACTTTTCCTCTATCATGAATCCATGTATACTTCCCAGATCCAGTCCTTAATCTATGTTCTGCTTCATAAATGGCTGTTTTACCTTCAAGAAACTCTTGAACTACATTCTCAATACGTTCTTTATCTTCTGGATGGATTAATTCCTGCCACAAATTAATATGTCCATCCAAATCAGATAAATCATACCCAAATAAAGCATACCAGACCGGTCCATATGTAACGGTGTTATTTACTAAATTCCAATCCCACATTCCCTCCTCTGCTCCCCATAGGGCTAATTCTAACTGTTCTTCGCTTTTACGGAGTTTTTCTTCCATCATTTTCCTTGCAGAAATATCAATTGTAGAATTAAGGATTAATTTTTTGCCTCCCCTCTCTATGACTTCTAAATTAGTCAGAGTATAACATATGCTACCATCTTTACGTTTTCGTACAACTTCTAAATTTTTAATTTCTTTTTTTTCCAATAGTTGTTTTAAGAAATTACTTCTATTTTCAGGATTGACAAAAGTATCTTTTAGATCTACCTCTTTTAACTCATCTAGAGTATAGCCAAGAATTTCAGCGATTCCGTTATTACTATTAATCACATTACCTTCAAAATCTGAGGTTCCTATACCAATTGGAGCATTCTCAAACAAAAATCGATAAAGATATTCTGATTCCTGTAATATCTTACGGGTTTTTATCAGGTTTGCAATTAGCAAGGTGAATAAACCTATAAATAGCGATAAAACTATTCCTACAACTATATTAAACTTTTCTATAGGCTCTATTCCAGTTTTTCTTCCAATAAATATTATATAAGAATAAATCAAAATGTTATAAGAAACATAAAACCCCGCTAAAAATGTATGAATCTCTAATCCTTTGAAAGTTTTAATAAAGTTGTCTGTAAGAATAAACCCAATAAATAATGAAAGAAAAAAGCCTGATATCCAAATAGGAATATCAAATCCCCTCGGAAAATTAATTAATCGTGTAAAATTTTGGTAAAGATTGTACCAAGCGAGGTGAGATAAATAAAATCCAGTATTGTAGAATAATATGAAAGTGATAGAGTTTTTTAACCTTCATCTAGTGAAGAGATGATAAAATGCGAAAGCTATTGTGAGAACAGCTAATATAGGCCAGAGATACCAGTTTAAAACAAAAATCTCTGCTGGATAATACTCGATTGCTAAATTAAAATTATTTAAAACGAATGAGATAGAAAGAGATAGCAAGAAGGTGATTGTTCCCAACAGAATGTAGGTTGAAACCTCTATTTCATGGAAAAACAAACGAATTTTCTGTTGGAGTGACATAAAGTTTCCGGTCAATTTTTTACTTCTTTAAACAATATCACTATTGCAGCTTCATTTTCCTTGTCATATTTACGTGATCTTGATGATCAAAGACGCACCCTCATAATGGAAAGATCAGTTCTTTTAAATATTGAAAATATCCAAGATGATTTTGATGAAATCAATCTTGATTACTCTTTCTTAATCAAAAGTGATGTAGCTATTTCAGAATCAATGATCGATTATTTAGAAACAAAATACTCAGTCGAAGTCACCTCTTTCCACGATACAATCAACATATTGAAGAATCGGGTTGATTGGGATACAACAGAGAAAATATTGGACATAAATACATATTTTTCTATCTTACTTGCCACTTGTTCTCTAATTATCTATGGAATTTTTCAGGTATCAATCCGATTAAGAGAACATGCGGTTGAACAAGTTCTCGGTTTGAAAAAAAGTGAAATCTTCCAACTAACAATACTGGAGAAATTAGTAATTCTTGCTTCAGCAATCTTTATTGGAGGTATTATGGGAATTATTTATGCTTGGATAGGTACCTTGTGGTTTTTATCAAATATTGTTAGACTTGCTCATCCTTATTATATCAGGATTCTGTTTCCAATTGATAAATACTTGATTTATATGGCCCTTTTACTAATATTTATGATAATAGCAGTTATTCCTTCTATATACATACAACAGAGATATGAAATCGGAATTTTATTAAAACAAGCCGATATAGAGGTATGAAATGATGGGTGAATTTATAAAATGTGATGATATCATCAAAATTTACCCACAACCTAGAGGAATAGATACTTTTGCCACCTTTTAGAGAATTAATGCAAAACCCTAGATTCGATAACTTTCCAATGATACTTGAAACACCAAAAGAGAATATCAATAGTGATAAACTGAACCTAGATCTTTTAAGAAAGATACTAAAAATAAGAATAAAGGAGTTCTCAAAAATGAATGATTACAAAATACATGAACAAGATTTTCACACAATTTTAAAATGGTTAGATAAACGTTAACTAAGATCTTAATTTCTAAGAGAGTATCCGACAAAATATGTGGATAGATTCTCTAGGTAGATTCTTATACCTATTTTACGGATCAGCCACAGAGTTGGGAAGTGAATGCATAAAAATGAATATCTATTAAAGGTTATGGTATTAGGCCATTCTACAAAACTAAAAGAGCAATTAATGGAAAAATTTACTTCTATTAGTATGGAGAACGATCCATATTTCAGTGGATTTGATATTATAACTTATACGATCAGTTTTGACAATAATAATGTCAAATTGATCTTAGTAATAACAAATGAAGATTCTTTATTCGATTATTCTACATCAAGACCATCTGGTTATCGTGGTGCTTCAGCAGGGGTTGTATTCTTTGATAAAGAAGATAGAGAAACCTTTAATGTCGTACCTTTAATGTCGAACTAGAAGAGCTTTAGAAGAGAAATAAAAAGGGAGTTGGTAAGCATGTCTGAGAGTAAAAACGAATATTTACTAAAAATCTCTATTATAGGTAGTCCTGATAAATTAAAGACCGAATTCATTAAGAGTTTTGCAGAATATCAATTACCTGATCATTCTTATATGCATGGTGTGATTATTAATACCAAAAAGATTCAAGTAGATGATAATAATGTCAAATTAATTTTGGCTGAAACATCAGAAAAAGAATTCTATCGTAAATTACGACTAAGCTATTATAGAGGGGCATCTGGGGCTGTTATTTGTTATGAGAAAACGAATGATGGTTTAAAAGCTGCTACTTATTGGTATAATGATTTTCGTAAGCATATAACTAGCTCTAATATTCCAGTAACATTAGTGTGCATTAATACAGGATCGGATGAACTAATAACATCAGCAGGACAGCTTCTAGCAAAACAATTCAATGCTAAATATTACGAATTGACACCACGACCGAAACCACCAAAATCACGTTATTTAGATGAAAGGAGAAAAAGAAAACGATTTTTAATTTTCAACAAAGATGAATGTGAGAATATCTTCCGAGATATAACTAGAAGAGCTTTAGAAACAAAATAATAAAAACGCATTCTTTTCGCTCATAGGGGAGTTCTTTTTTTATTCATTGATAGCATGTCTCCATGGTGGTTACATCTCAAACCCTATCACCGCATTTACTACCCTCTTAGACTTGTCAACTTCAAACTGAATTATTCCCATTACAAAGACCCTCGAATGCTACTAATACCTGATCAAACGCGTCTTGTTCGACTGGCGTCAGATAACTCCTTGGATAATCTTTTAACCGTTCATAAAATTGGAGTAGATTAATTCCCATACGTTCACTTCTCTTTTTTTGTCCTTCTTGTGATTGGTTAAAATAACTGAATTCCTTTGAAG
>SDBT01007761.1_pt1 | contig 17617 bp, 21 predicted proteins | sample 2277101 | NCBI WGS metagenome assembly SDBT01 (sample SAMN10404973, study PRJNA504765) | marine sediment metagenome | isolation source: marine sediment core GS10_PC15, 103 cmbsf | place: Arctic Ocean: Southern Knipovich Ridge | collected 2010 | reverse complement strand
TACAATAGTAAGATATTATCGGCAAAGCGAACTTATCGACATCATGGAAAATGGTAACTCTTCTTGACAAAGTGCAAAAGATCGAGGATCAGTAAACTCCTTCATGAATGCCTCAATCACAGCATCGTTAGAATCCTCAATCGAAATATCAAGTCCATCAGCTAAACGACTCAACGCTTCTTTAAATGTCAATCCTTCCAACCCGGCAACTAAATTAATGATGTTATAGCCACGCTGACAACCATAACACCAGAAATTCTGGTACGTGGCATTCGTATATACCATAAAACTAGGTTTAGTTTCAGCATGATCGGGAAACGGACAATAGTATGATATCTTACCGCCAGACAATATTTTTACCGGCACTATGTTGCGTTTCTCAAAATAGTCAGTTATGGTCCTCTGTTTGAGTATGTGTTCTATTGGAGAAGGCATGTCAGACATTCACAATATCCTTATATATCTCATCTTCACCATACTCTTTCTTAGAAAGACCATTAGCCGCCTTCTTAATGGCCCATTGTAATCCATATCGGCCAATCTTAAACCTAAAGTCGATATAGGAACCCTTTGTAAACCAAAACTTAGTTAACAGAGTGTGGTCTTTTCCCAGAAAAACATTCGTCAATATCTGACACATAAACGGGTGAGACACGACTAGCGTATTGACTCCCTCGTTTTTACAGATTGCTGTGATCTGACTTATGCCTCTTTCTTTGCATTGCCGTATTGATTCTCCTCTCTCGGCACATATTCTCGTATGCCGAAACAGATCTGAGTCCATCGAGTAAGAACACCCTTGTAAAACACCAAAACTTCTCTCAGCCAGGGCATTGGAATATTCTATCTTCTTATTGAGTAAACCGGGGCACTTAACGCGTAATAAATGCAACAGCTTCTTTAACCTAAGAGCAGGACTGCTATAAACAGCACTGACCGATATCTTATCGTACAAGTAGTTAACTATCTCGTCTGCCTGATTCTCACCGGATGCGTTCGCCGCAACATCCCTAGAACCCACAATCAAATGGGATTTATCGAGGTCCGTATCAACATCGTTTAATAGAACTATTTTAGCCATTATTCACCAACAGATAACAAGTCATCATCTAAGTTAACTCCCTCAAAATCTGGCAACGATTGTTCTTCAGCTTCAACAATAGTAGCGGTGGGAATACTTAGGTCTGATTCAAGAGCACCAGGATCACTGGTCATAGACATCATGGGATTAGTACTCGTAATTCTACAGAAGGGAGCTTCTACTTTTAATTCGAGGTTACTCGCTTTAGGCCCATATCGAGACTTTATCACAATAAGCCTGATTTTATCATCCTCTCCAGAAACAGGAGTAAGAGCAAAGATTGTATCTGCATCAGCAGCATATTGATGAGAACCACCAATGGATGTTGAATCAACTGTATCAGACTTCCCTTCACGGAGCAGCTTAATAGCAGCCCGGCTCATCTGAGCCGCAGATATAGTGTGAAAGCCATATTTCTTACCGAGGAACCGCAACGATTTGAGAATCTCGCCTATCTCAAGGTCATTACGTCCTGCAAATCGTACTTCTGGTTGCAAATTGGCTATGTAATCGATGATCACTACCTTTGGTTTAAACACAAACGCATATTTATCTATCTCACGCTTTAGACTACCAACACTCGTTCTTTCATCGGCATCCAAAATACAAAACTTCTTGCCACTTTGCTCTTTCCATATCTCATGCTGTTCTATACGTTCCCATTCATCTGGTGTAAGCATCTCCGGACGTGCCAATTTACTATAATGGACATTGGCTTTGTTGGCCATAATCCTATTCGCCAAACTGAATCTGTGCATTTCCAAGGGGATAAACAGAACACTATGGCCAGCCTCATAAATATTCAAGGCCACGTTTAACATTGCATTAGTCTTATGACCGCCAACATCAGCTATAAAAAGAGTCAGGTTCATGGGCAAGAACCCAACATTAATCGCATCATCGATCTCAGAGATACCACAACGTATTATCGTTTCCGGGTTCTCTGCTTTCATTTTTAGATCTTTTATATATTCATCGTAGGTTTCAGACAGAGACGCAAAGACGCTCCGTCTGGTGTCAACCAACCCGACTGCCTGTTGAATCTTATCAGCCAGATTTCTCCCAGCAACAACAAAACCTTTCTTCTTCGATGTGCGTCTAAACTCTTCTAGATACTGGTATATTTCCTTTCCCATAAACCCTTCAGAGAGACGCTTCGTTAGATATCCTAAATCATCTGTATCAGCATGTACGCCAACTGAGCACTTATCATAGATAGTGATCATCGGCATCAGATTCTTCTGGTCTAATTCAACGATGACCTGTCGATACGATTCTCTAGTCAGAAGCCTCTTACTATTGTTAGACAGGTACTCTTGGAATATAGCATCAACAAGAGGTTTGTGTGTGCTATCGAAAAAGTCTGAGCTGAAACCAGCCTCTAGCATATCCTCTATCGCACTATGCGATTTCAACATTAAGTGGATGATCTTCCGCTCAGTGTCTATGTGGTGTTCAATATTTTTGTTGGACTCATCTGTCATAAAAACGCTCTGCCTCGACACGCTCCGCGATCTGACGCACCTGGGACTGAAGGATGTCGTCAGCGTGATCGAATTGAGTTTTCTCTTTTTTAAGGCTAATACGAAAAGTGCCGGGCCGTGTAATTAATCTCAGGAACTCATCTCCCCATTGTCGCCTGATATTATCATGATATCGGGCTCCTGAGTTGCTGCCTGATACCATACTAGCAAAACTGTCAGAACAAAGAATTATGGTAGGTTTATACTCGGATAGTCGTTTACCAAATAATACATCCATTGCTATCATATCAGGTGGAGTATTATGGCCAATATCCCGTGTATCGATATCATCTATCACGAGAAAATCGATTTCCGCTAGTTCTTCTAAGAAGGCATTGTCTATACTTTTGTCACCAGTCCACCTAGCGGCATTTTGTAGAATGCTGCTCTTTACACATTTGAAACTCAACCGTAGTTTGTGTAGGTTACATGCATGGATTACTTCTTTGATAATCAACACCGCTAGAAGCGTTTTACCTGTTCCTGATGCGCCACTGATGACAACATTGCGGCCTTCATTGTATCGCAGATGGATTATTAAGTGCTTTGCTCTATCATTGACCAAAGATGGATCTGGTTGACCGAAACAATAAGTTAAACATTCTTGTTTAGCCTTTAACCAACTTGCCTGTGATAGTTTCAGAAGGTCTGTATTTTTTACATCTGTCTTAGCACCAGCCAAGAGCCCACTGAAGTCATCCCATGTCTTATTCTTTAGTTCTGGTGGCGTTACCTCAAATTGCTCCAACCTATACCTGACTGTTGCAGTATATTGACATCTACAGGCAGACCATCCCTCATCTGTCTTTATACGTTTGACTCCTTTACATACTGGGCACCTCTTCGCAAAGAAGTCATTACACTGAGTAATAGTCAATTTCTGCATTAAAGGTCATCTTCTGACAAAGGATCTGATATAGATATGCTACGAGCAGATTTTACAGTAGAGTAATCAACCTGCTCTGTAACAGAATTGGCTTTTCGAGCACGACCGCCGCCCTCACCATCACCAAGAGCCCACTGACGCATGCCCTCTATGTCCTCGCGTCTGCTATTATACAGCGGTTGAAATTTCTTCATCTCACTTATTATATCTATACTAGTTACGGCACGACCACCATCAGAAAACGCTACGAACATGCCATTGGAAATGCCCTTCTCTATTTCAGCAGGACTGTAGTTCTCTGTGATATGAGCAATACCATCAATGTCGAAATTGGCAGGATCTCTTTTGTTCTTCAACAGGAGACGAGCAGTCACATCTTTACGCTGACCCTCATCTGGTAGGTCAAGAAAGAATATCTCATCAAATCGACCTGCACGCATAAATTCAGGCGGGATAGCTAATATATTGTTCGCTGTGCATATTACAAACACAGGAGTCTGCTTTTCTTGCATCCAAGTTAACAATGTGCCGAATACTCTGTTGGTTACACCGCCGTCAGTCTGGTTACTGCTCTGTACACCACCTATACCCTTTTCAATTTCGTCGATCCATAAAACGCAAGGAGCCACTGCCTCAGAGGTTTGAATCACTCTACGCATGTTCTGCTCCGATTCACCCACATGAGCAGAAAACACAGCTCCCATATCCAATTTTAATAACGGCATCTCCCATAACGATGCCACAGCATCACATGACATGCTCTTGCCTGTGCCGGGAATCCCGATCAATAAAACACCCTTTGGGGCCGGTAGCCCATAAGCACGAGCATCAGAAGTAAAGGCCAACTTTCGGGTTTCCAACCAGTCACGCAAACAGTCTAATCCGCCAACATCATCAAACGTAAATCGTGAATCTCGAAACTCCAGGATACCAGACTTGCGGATCAGTTGTTTCTTTTCACCAAGAATTGTGGGGATATCAAAGTCACGAGTTTTTATGAGCGACAGAGCATAGGCGTTTTCTGCCTCAACTAGAGTAAGACCACGAGCAGCATGTAACAAATCCTCATAGCGGCTGTCAATGCTCTTTTGTGCCTTGGGGAAATTCATGGTGATTTCGGCCTTAATCTTATCTAAGGTCACGGCCAGTTCATCCTTAGATGGAAACGGGAAATCTACCAGTGTAAATTCTTTTTCCAAAGACGCAGGGCAATTGAAGACTGGGGCGATAATGATGATACAGCATACAGATGTAATCTCGGAGAACCGTTTGAATTTTCTCTGCAACTCTGCACTACCAGCATCTGACCCCTCAAAGAATAGATGAAAGTCCAAAAGCATGAATAGATGGCCTTCATCTGATATTTTTTCGTCCTTTGCTATCCTGCCATTGTCATCCATAGCCTGGCTTAAGATGTGTGACAAAATGGCTTCAGGACTATCGTGTATCTCATTTGCTGCTCCCTTGACAGCCTTCTGGCTTAGACCATCAAGTAATCCTCTATCACAATCCCACTGAAACAAATCAAAGCCAGTCCAGAGGGCTATGTTCTTAAAGCACTCACGAACTCTGGCTTCTTCGTTAGTGCGAACATAGATTATCTTGTATCTACTTTTGATAAGCTGAAAAAGATCGATGCCGATCCTGCCATCACCGATGGTTTTCAGCTCGTTGTAGATTTCCTTTTTGCGATCCTTCGAGATCGTTTCCGTTTTTGTTTTTGCCATTGGTGTCCTTTACGGGGTGTACCAGCCTGCTAATAGATGATCTGCTTGCTTTTGTCTTATCTTCTACTTTGCAAGTACCATTCAAAGATTCAACTATTTCGTTCATCTTCAGAGTAGCATTTCTAGGGAATACTCGCTCTCTGCCTCTCATTTCTACAACTAACCGTACATCATGGCCTTTTGAAAGAAACTTCTTAATATGATTGATTTTAATATCCTGATCATGAGAGTCTATTCTCATGCCAAATTTGACTTCTTTAATACTAAGATTAACCTGCCTGTTTTCTCTCTTCTTCTTCTTTTGTTCGTATTTCCACTTACCCTGGTCCATCATGCGACATACAGATGTGCCGTTCTGTCGATGTACCTCGAATAAATCTAATCCCTTTTCAGTTGCAAGATGTTCTGCTTCAGAACTCCTCATCCTACCAACATTATTACCGCTGTCATCAATAATCAGCACTTCTGGGCTGAGTCGATTATTAGTAATCATCCTTTTTAAAGAACTCCTCATAGTTTAAGTCTATATATTCATTCAATCCATAAGATTTGCATGATGGTCTCGCTAACACAACGAAATCCACTAAATCCGATTCATCATAAGGGGCGTGTTTTAGGGTCATCTCCATAGTATGATGAATAGCCTGCTTGGAAAAAGTATTTAATACTCGCACTATCGCATTACTCAAAGATGACTCATTAGCCTCCTTCAGAACCCTGCGGGCAGTTACTATGCCATAGGACATTAGTAGCATTGGCAACCCACCCAATTTATAGAGTGTGTAACAATCTACTTCCTCATCATCGCAGAGCAACTCAGTCGATGGCACTTGTTTGACAACTCCACTTTCATCGATAAGGCGTCTGAGAAATATAGTTAACTGTCTGGTGTTTAAGAGCATACCAGTATAAATGGTTCTGGTTTTCATGGTCCTACAATACATGGCCACCCACCAGTCGATATAGTCCCGCAAGATTCTGTGATTCATTTCTTGTTGTAGGACACTGGCAAGATCGTCATACAATCTCCCTAGATTTTCCGCATCAAGAATACCACGATCTTCTCTGTTAATCCCATAGGGTGAGATCAATCCATCGAGGTAGCGTAAAAAATCAATATTACGCCAGGCGCTAAGCGATCTAGGCGTAGGTTTATTGTTCTTTCTTTTAATGAGTTTGAGTAATCTGTCAGCCTTCTCCGGAAGTGGAGAAGATTCAATCTCCTGCATGACCTTACGGCGGCGAGGAGTAGGAGTGTCTTTGAGCATCGCTGAAAGAATCAGTTTAGTCTCGTCCATCACTATATTCTACTTAACGATTCTTATCATGTCAACTCTATTATACCAACTTCCTGCCCCATTATCCTGCAACCCTCGCAGGACCCATAATCCCACTGCACTGGACAAAACGGCACTCCCCGTGGTAATATAGCAATACCTTTTTCTCACTCAAGAGATCAAAGGACCACAAGTCCAACGAACAACACAGATTCAACGCTACTAGCAAAGCAGGTAGATTAGGAGTAAAACTCTAAATTAATAGAGCACCACTTTGGAGCAGGATGCCGCCGTTATCGGGAACAACTATCCCTCAGATGCCTGCATTAGGGACTACCTCCAGCCGTGCTCACCTAGAATACTAGGCTGCTCCTGCTGGCCCCTTATAACTCCTGCCTTTTTACGAGCAAGCCCTCGCTCAATTTAACGTCATGAGTAGACTTCCCGTTTTTATTGCGTGGTCAAAACGGAGAACCGAAACCACCTAGTAGCTATGTCGCCACTCACAGCCATGAATGTAGTTGTGAATGACACTTCTTACACAACGGTACTATGTTCCAGGGATCATTAGTACCACCACGAGATACCATGATAATATGGTGTCTAAGAGATGCAACTACACCACAACACCAACACTTGAGTCCTTGAGGTAAGTAGAATTTTTTTATCTCGTTAAACTCTTGCCTTCTTTCTCTGTAACTGCTTTTGTTATTATATTTACCTTTTAATATCTTCTTTAGGGCAGCAACTTTGCGAGCCGTCTCTTCTTTGATTGTAAGAGATCTATTATGGTCATTTTTTTTGGTGTGTGACGCCTTCTTGCCAACCCAGTTCACTTTGGTTTTTGGTTTGTAATCTTTATATCGTTTTAGCCAGTCAGATACAAGTTTAGTTGGGTAATGCGATTCATGAAACATTCCCCAAAAATAGATAAGGGACTGTTCTATTTTATCTGCGTCCTTTATCTCTCGTCTTGCCAGCCGTTTTTGCCTGACAAAATTGCTTTCTAGTTTTTTGGCCATATTTATCTCGCAATAATCAAATACTCAGAACTCTTGTTGACTCTCCCCTGCTTCTTTCTGTACAAATACCTATAACTATCAGTTAATACTTCTGTTATAACTTCATCCTTATACTCTTTTATTAGATCTACGATATAGTCTATGTCTTTCCATGAATTATCATTGTAACTGAAGAGCCATAGTGGTATATGTCTCGATGCACTTAGCATGTCCCGAAAATTGGACTCATATCCTCGCTTTGCAGCAAACTTCTTGGCGTGCTTGATGTGATCTAATTCCTCCAGAGGAGTAGAATAAATATACTCTTCCAGGAACCGATAGATTGTGGCATAATCGGACGATTGGCCGCCGTAGGGTGGATCAAAATAAACGCAATCTACTTTACAGAATGGATTATTAAGCAAATCAATCACATCCATGTTTACACCCACACAGCAGCCAGGGAGATCAATACTAGCAAACGTATGCCATTTCAGGCCCTGTCCAGGCTTCCCAGTCTGCGTGAAGAAGTCCATTTCTGTACTACCCAGGTTTGAAACCGAGGCTTTGAGTTGATTCTTCTGGTGTTTAAGTCTGACTCCTACCTCAGCAAGAGCTTGCCCTTGGTGCATTCGACCCTGTACCATGCAATCTCTCAAGACATGTTGTTGTAGATTTACCAGAAAGGCCGCTCGTTTGATCTTTTTCTCATCAACCTCTAATCCATCCATTCCTCGTGTGAAATCGGTGACATACTTGTTAAACCATTTATCGAACTTCAGATTGAAGTCATCGTCATAATAAATTCCAATACGCCGATCATGTTTCTTGGTTCCCTTACCATAGGTATCTTGTTGTTTTTTACGATGCTTTAAAATATCTATACTCTGATCAACATTTCCAAATGGTAGTCGCATGACTACTGATGCATTAGCTGCGAGTCCTACAGACTGTTTATGGATTCCGCAAAGCTCGTCAATATTAGCTCTAAAATTATCAAGATGTCGGCATTCCTTCAGTGTGAATTTTTTAAACCGGCACTTAGAGTCTTCTGTCCCCAAATAATTGTCTTCTACAAAAGTCCCTTTATCTAAGTTTTGGTTGTAGAGTAGGAACCGTTTTTCGTCGTCAGTAAGTTTTATCCCCGGATTCTCCACAAACGCTACTGCATTAAGATAGGAGGAGGTTAGGATATCATTTGCAAGAACACGTTTACCCATTAACTTCAACAGATAGGCGACTGTTGCACTACCAGTGAAGGCATCGAGAACCGTATCAAATTCCAGATTATATTTCAGTATAACATCGTGTATTTTATGCGCAAGCTTCTTTTTATTACCAGTGTATGGCAGCGGCATCTTTTCTAGACGCCTGATAGATGTAACTGCTGACGGTATTAATCGACCAGCATCATCAGAGAATTCTTGTAGTCTTTTCATGGTGTCGGATCATCAAACAAACAATAATCACATCCAGGACAATCATCAGAGTGTTTCTTTTTGGATTGTACCCAATTATCAACAGCGGCCCATAACTCAGTGTGATCCGGAACGTCTTCACATCCACATGGTATAGCTCCACATGTGTCTGCCAATACGTAAGCTTCTGCTGCATCAACAATAGCTCGCATATGAACAACTTTATTTTTTAGGGTTCTTACCTCACCGGGCGGTAGCCATCCCTTCTTGCGCATTGCCCAGTTACGTTCGTCTCTGTCTATTGCTCTTTGATCTCTGAAATCACTCTGCATTAGTACGTCCTTTCATACCGGCCCACTTTTTCATGCCAGGTATAAACGCGTTCATACCCGTGACAAGCCAAAAACCAACGGAAAATCCTTGTAGTCCGGTATTGCCGAGATGAATTTTGACTAAATAAGTTAATATACACAACAGCCCAAAACAGAATGTTATAACTATTGCGGATTTTTTCCAGTTCATTTAACTATCCCTCTGTGGATCAATATCTTCAATCATGTATTCAGGTTCAGTACGGTACATCTTTTCTCGTTCAACAGAATGTGCCTTGAGATACTTCTGGTGTATACAAAAATCAATAGCGGTGGCTTTTTCTTTTCCTTCAAATGGCCTAATAATACGACCTATACGTTGCATTGCTCTAGTTCGAGATTTTCCACCACCTGCTAAAATTACTGTGTCTAGAGGTTTGATATCTATACCCTCGTCGAAGATAGTGGTAGAGATAATACACGAGATATACTTATTCCTGAGATTCTTTATACCAGCTTCGCGTTTTTTCTTTGGGCTCTGACCGGATAAGAATTGAGAATCAGGTATAAGTTCTTCCAATCTCTTGCCGTGGTTTATCTGCTGTACCAAAATAAGAACAAGTCTACCATTCTCGATATATGCATTTGCGATATTAGCGATGATACCGTTATAGTGATCGTTTTCGACCACCTGATCTTTGTATATGGCCTGCCATTGCTTGTAGATAGTTTTAGGGGTCCTGATATGGATCATCTTAATATCAGGTTTCATCAGCCATCCCTGTTTTATAAGTTGGCTAGCAGTGATCTCTGCGATTTTTCGTCCAAAACATGCTTGGATCATCATGTCATCGCCTGCATCCCGATAAGGCGTAGCTGACATTCCATATGTGTAATAGCCGCTTTCCAATCCTCGTGCTACCAACTGACAAGTATCTGCTCTCCAATGCTGTACCTCATCACAAATAGATCCTTTGGCGGTTCTTATTAGTTCCTGTATATCTTCTTTTCTTTCTTCGATAGGAGTCTTATCATCCGAGTCGTCGGCATCAAACTTGTATTTATTCCATTTTCCGCCTAAAGCTCGAACGGCAGTTTGTACCGTCATCACAGTGATATCTTGGATGTCTATAATCCCACCACCGACTTGTCCTATCATCGGGTGTTTACCATCAACTAAGAGTGCCTGTTCTAGGCTTTCTTTTGCTTGAGTCAATAGGTCTATTGATGTGACAAAGAATATGAATGGTACAACCTTAAGTTCATTTATAATACCAGAAGCTATTATGGTTTTCCCAGATCCAGTTGCCGCGTGAATAATTCCTCTGGTAACACTACAAGCATCGTTAATAACCTTAGCCTGGTAGTCACGATGGGAAAAAACCCCGGAATCTGAGATATCTATATTCTGTTCGGGCTTAATTCTGATATCTTCTATTTGGTACTCTATGCCTTGTTCTTGAAAATATTCTTGTGCTAAGGAATACAGACCTGTGGGGAAATAGATTCGTTTCTTGCCTTTCCAAAACTGTCTTTTCCAGCCATCCCATATTCGTCTTACGACTTTCCCGTTGCTATATATGAACTTATTATAGGCTGGTGAAAATAGATAGCCCTGTGGCCGGAAGGATAATTTCTTTTCGAGACCTTTCCACTGTTGAGGAGTAAGATCTCCACCGATCATGTCTACGTAGATATTACCTATTCTTAGGATCAGCATTTTTCATGCATTCATGACAAATACAGGTTTTTCGTTCAGTTTCAATACTTCCAGTTTTTGATAATCTTCCCAAAACAGGTTTACCGCAGATGGAGCACCGCGTCAGGCTCGAACTCACCTGGGCGTTGACTGATGTTGGAGCGCCTTTTTTTACGAACATTTTTCTTCTTCCTTTTGCCTCCAGGCTCATCTGTGAATAGAGTGCCTTGTCCGTTTATATCAGATTTACCGCCAATGCCTTGGCCTCCATCAAAGGTGCCACCTGGCTGGCCATAACTACTGTACGGACTCTCCGACTTCTTCTGTAGTCTTGTTAACCACGTTTCCATCAGACAATTCCTGTAAGTTTCCAAGTAGATTTGATAGTTTTACAAGTGCACCCTGTAATCTACGAGAGCACAACACTTCTTTTCCATCATCTACTAAACCTTTCGCCCCGATTATCAAGACCCCAATGTCTCGTACCTGAGCTATTATATCTACACTTTCCATACCCTTTTATCCTTCAACATGTGTTCAACGATATTGCCTGGTTCTATCGCTTTATAGGCATGAATATCTCTATATGTTTCAAGCAATTCTTCAAAGTTTAGTTCGTTCTTATTTTTTTCCTTAGCTCTCTCTCTTTGAAATCTACGAAATCGATCCTCAAATGGTTTCACACTCTCTGTTGTAGGCCACATTGAACCTCGCATTGGTCCCAGTTGCTTTTCTATCAACCCCATTAACATCGACCATTGAGACCATTGCTTAAACACTTGCCTGTTAGAGTTCGAGTCTGCGGCAACCTTCATATGCTTCTTTAAATAACTATCTGATTGTATGATTGATTTCTGTAATTGTAAAGACAATAATTCTTCTTCTCCGGTGAGAAATACACTCGTTTCAAAGAAATCCAGGAAATCTAAAACAAATTGTGGATCTCCTTCAAGTGTCTTTAGTATAGTTACCAGATTACTGACCAGACCACCATCTCCACCTAATAGAATATTTTTTGTTACCTTATGGGACTTCTCTCGCCCCAAGGCCATTTCCAGCATCGTAACAGTCAAATCGGCTGCATCGGCAGCCTTATTGTGGATATTTGTGTTCAACAGTATTATCGGAAACTCATATCCACTCACGGGCATTCTAGGCAGATCATATTGTCTTGTCAACTGCTCGTAGTGTGTTATAGGCCGACATACATCGGTAAATCTACAAGGATAGTATAGAATCTGTATCTCTGGAATATCCCCAACAAGGGGTTCTACAAGTTCACGAATAATCATTGTGGGAACGCACATCTTATCAGACTGTATTAATACTGGGATGTTTTTAGTTCCTTCACAACATTGTGTATTATAATTTTCATAGACGTATCGCTTACATGTAAATAGCAAGCCCAAGCCCAATTTGTCTCTATATACACCGTTTGTAACAAGTGTACTGAGAACCCCATATAGTACATTGAATAAGAACCGTGTTATGGAAGATGGGTTTTGAATGATCAGTGTATTGTTTCTGAGAACGGTAGTATCTGGTTCCCCATTTTTGACAATTTCTATATCAAAATTTAGAAATTCTTTTACCCTATCATTTGATAGGTCTATTTCATTCAGGAGAAAGTATCTGGGAAACTGAAGATCTCTAACTTTTATCTTTATTATGTTCATTCTTTTTGTTTTTTGGCTGGTATTGATCCGCTTTGATATGCTTCATAAAGTCATCATGTGATTCGAAGTTATTTAGATTTTTTAAGAATTCATTGACTTCATTATTAGTCATTTGTTTATTCTGCTTACTGCCGAATTGTTTAGTCATGCTCTGTGACTTTTCTATGCTCCGCTTTTTTTGTATCTCATCGAGGAGCATAAAACACATTTCCTCTAACGACCCGTTAGCGTGATTAGCTAAACTAGTGGTTTCTCGATATTGACAACCATCGCATTGATGTTCTAGTGTTATATATGTTGTATCTGGCTCTGAGTACCGTAGCCCTATCTGAATGACATTTTCTTTTCTATAAAAAGTTCCACATCGTCCACACTGTCTACCATTTAACTCAGACGCCATCCAAGGAGACACCCAAAAATGGAGAGGCTTCATATTAATCCTCCGCATCTAACTGGATATTATAGGTCCAGGTAACTCCATGCTTTTTGTGAATCCCAAACATTTTTTGTTCAGGAACATCACATCTACGAAGTTGCCTGATAGAATAGAGATCACCACCCATAAAAGATCCATTCATTATAATGCGACCACTATTAGTCTGCATTTCTGCCGGTGAATGGAAATGACCAAGAATGAAATAGTCAGGCTTGTCTTCCATCATTCCCACTACTTGCATTTCAGCTCTCTGTACACCATAGTGAGGAATACCCATTTGTCCTCGGATACCATCACCGTGTGTCAGATAAAAATTGTGCCCTAAAATATCTTTTTGTATAAACCATGCTTTTGGGATTTCCCAATTGATAGTCTCATATTCCTTTAGTGCAACTTTAAGAAAATCATAGGTTATTTTATCCCAGTTTGCATATATTTTTTGTGTCTTTTTCGCCACTCTCCCATGATTACCATATATACCGTAGAAACTAACTTTAGGGAATGCTTTTGTCATGGTAGCAATAAAATCTCTGAGACAACTCCAGCCTTCCACCATCTGGTCATAGATATCCATATCTAGATAACTTGCAGACCACGCACCTGCATCTTCCATGCCAGCCACAATATCGCCTAAACAGAAAATATGCAGTTCAGGAATATTGTACATTAGGCTGTGTCTATCCCTAATCTTCAAAATAGAATTCTTGAGGTTATCCAGTCGTCGTTTGAATATTTCTAAGTTGAATTCACCTAAGCCACCAGTCTCTTCAAGTGTGTGAGCTGCTCCGATATGTAGATCGCTCAATACTAGTCCGATGTGTTCATCAGTGTAGGTCTTCTTTGTAGATGGCGAGTAAGCAAGACTACTAGATTTAGGTTTGGGCAACCTGTAGATAGAACTTTTAATACCCTTAATAATGATATCAGTTCTAGCTAATTCTCGTTTGACCAATCGATCTTGCGTCGATAGTGTGTCTTCGATGATCTTATCTCTCTCGATGTCTTTGTCTTTTGTTTCGAGAGCATCGAATTGCTGTTTTTCAAACTCAGAAAGAACAACATTCCATTCTGTCTGCGACCATTTCTTCTGAAGACTATTTGCTGTGTAATCTCTGCGACCCTGGGAAGTGCGCATAATTTCTACAATTTCAGGGAAAGACTTGTCTGCCTTTTTGAGATTATAGAGGAGAATCATCTCTTCAACTGTCCATTTACTACCGTTATCTGCCGAATTTGCGTCAATAATCATATTTCTCTCCTAGTTCAATTCGTGAACTCGGTGTAAGAATCCTGCATGAAAAGGTCTGGTCGTAAAACAGGATCTACAAAGAGTTTACGGCGAAAACTGGCCCAAACAACATCGGTTGCCTGCACCATTACATCACGTTCAGATCGAGTAATTCCCTGTGAATTAATACGATAATTTATCAGAGGTTCCTGTATATTAGCCATCAGGTGATTTTTCACCAATAGCCTACACCAAAGTTCTAAGTCCATAACAGTCCGAATATCTGGATCCAGAGAATATCCGCCATTATCCACAATTGGCTGTCTTCTAAACATACATGATGGGTTAATTATAGGGTTCAGTTTGTTTTTGATTATCAGTTTAAAGGCTTCTTCTGTAGTTTCGGGTGGATAGGTGTAGCTACCGATAGGGTCGCCAGTGTGAGATATTTTTGTGGCGTGAGTCCCCATAAAAGTAATTTCCGGATGCGAGTCCAAATATTCGATTTCTCGTTCAAATCGATGTGGCATACTCACATCATCTGCATCGTGTATTGCAACATATTCGCCTGTTGCGGTCAGTAACGCTCGGTTACTGCTTATCGGCACTCCCTCATTATACCTATTTTCGAGAAGCCTAACGTTGCTATGTTGGGCATATTCTATAAGAATATCACGGCAACCGTCTGTGCAGCCATCATTTACGAAAATAACTTCAAAATCCCTAAAGGTCTGATTGACCAACGAATCAAGACTTTCTCTCAAATAAGGTTCGGCATTGTACACTGTTGTAATGACCGATAATTTCATTGCTCTATCAGGCTCCGATATTGTGGCAGTATTTTGTTCCAAGATAAACGCTCCGCATTTTCACGTCCTGCCTTCATAATTATAGGATCGTCCCACACTGCAAGTATAGCCCTCGCAAGTAATTTTTTTGCCCTATCATCTATAATACAATTAAATTTAGAATCTTTCGCAGTTTGAACTATCTTACCGCCCGATAGATCTTTTAAGTTCCCAACATTGGCTGACACCCATGGGAGTTCAGCAGCCATAGATTCTAGAACAACAATAGGAGCAACCTCTTTTTCCGTGGGAAATAAAAACACGTTACTTTGTTTAAAGAACCCTATAACCTTCTCTCTTGCTATGTCCTTGAAGAACTTGAAATCTACGGATTTATCCATCTTCATTGTTACATACTTGCGATGATGATTCTCAAGTTTTTGCCCGATAGAATAACCGATCTCAGAGTGTATTTGAATATACACAATCTTCTGTTGTTGCGCGTGCAGTTCAGGGATATGGTTTATGATATCGACAATATGATCTTGACCCTTACCAGGAAAGAAGTTAGACACATTCAATACCCATCTATGACCATCATAGCCGGGCATTAAATCTTTACGGGTCAAGGAATTAGAATCGAATTCATCCAGGTCGATTCCATTAGGGATCACAACAGTTTTGGGTTTTAACACATCATTTGAGCAGAGTTTGTAGTCTCTGTCTAAAGTGGAATGACAAATGAGCCACTCAATACTTTTATTCTCTACTTGTCTATAGAGAAGATTGGCAAATGTTCCAAGTTTATGACACCAATTAGCCCCACAAAGTGCCACCAATAATCTAAACTTGTTCTTTCTAGTTAAAATAACACGAAAGAAATCAAACAAATCACTATATACGAGCATAAGATCTGGATTGATCTTGTTCAGATGTTTGTCGAACATCCTAAGATCACCAGGAGAGTACTCTATGACATTGAATTTGAAATCCCTATGATCCCTATTACGAATACGGCGAGTGATGACAAAGACTTCGTGCCACTGGCTCAGATAATTTGCGATCTGATATACAACATACTCTGAACCGCCGACGAGGGGCAAAAAAGAATTGACGCAAATAACTATCTTCATGATCTAATAATTGATGCCATCTACGTTTCTGACATTCCATCGTTCTTTTATTTTCTTGCCGTGCCATACTTGAAACCATACGATGCTATAGTCACCTAGAAACTGCTCAGCACAGTCTATTTTTGTCACACCATCTATCCCGACCTCAATAACATTATAGTCTGGTTCTGAAGTCCAGCCAATACTCTTTATGGGCCGATCATCAAGCTGTATCATTTGATCCCTCATAATCTCTCCATTTGAATAGGTTCTGGAAAATATGGATGCCACTTTTTCTGAAACGCTGTCCAAGAACGAACAAACTGCTTTCCTTTATCAAACTGTTTTTGGCGTCCTATAGTCTGGTGTTCTAAATGATCAATAGGACAATCATGCTTCCACCCTAACTTGAATCCCGCTTTAATAGCCCTAAAACAAAAATCTGGGTCTTCAAAATAAGCGGGAGAAAAACGTTCATCAAATAGGCCGATAGTGTCAAAAACATCCTTTTTAATCAACATGCCACCACACCCTATATAAGTAAACTTCTCTCCTCTATCCTTGCAGTGTTTAAAAGGGAAATAACCACGATTCATTTCTCGTCCATGCATGATAACTTTGCCGCTCGCTTTTGGTGGTACTAATGACCATGCTTCGCTGCCTACAATATCGTAACCAGATTGCATGAGTTCATGAAGACCTTCTAACCAACCCTTTTTGACGTACTGGTCGTTATCAATATTTAAGAAATAACTGTTTTTTACGTATCGGACGCCTAGATTTCTACCGCCGATAACACCAAGATTTTCGGGAGAATGGACGACATCCCATCTCTCCAGATTACCACTAGACAAAAACTCTGTTGTTTCAGCATCACTGCCATTATTCACAAAAATAAGACTATAGGACCTTGGAGGAGTGTTTGCTTCTAAATGGTCGATAAAACCTTTTGTCACGTCGAGAGCATTATGCACTAGACAAATTATATCTGTCCTTGGCGGCATAGTCTATTAAACATCATTGTATGGTGACAATATTACTATTGGTTGTGACTCCAAGATCTAAACCTTCAAACGGCGTTATTTGAGCCACCCACTGCTCTCCTGCTATCAAAAGATTAGAAGGAACAGATGTCTCTTCTGCGAGAGATGGGACTTCTATGAAGCTGGGCAGCCCAGGTATCGGACCACCACTACCACCGCTATTCTTAAACCATTTAATCTCGGACTGATCTGTTTGTATACCATTATCTATATCCAAATCATTAATAATGAAAGTTAATAGCAAGGTTGATTGTGGAGTAGGGGCACTCGGTTGAATTACGATACTGCTAACTCTAGGCACGCTGTTCTCTACCGTAACAGTAGCAGTCTGCACAATATCGCCTGTGATCGTAAGGGTTTTAGGTGTTATTTCTACAAATACTTGATTACCTATAACATGAGCAATTGTTC
>SDBT01007760.1_pt1 | contig 17617 bp, 8 predicted proteins | sample 2277101 | NCBI WGS metagenome assembly SDBT01 (sample SAMN10404973, study PRJNA504765) | marine sediment metagenome | isolation source: marine sediment core GS10_PC15, 103 cmbsf | place: Arctic Ocean: Southern Knipovich Ridge | collected 2010 | reverse complement strand
TGCGTTACTGCGTAGCTACACTGTAACATGAGCCCTAGTTGGGTCGATCTGAGACAATTCGATTCAGAATGATTGCGTTACTGCGTAGCTACACTGTAACATGAGCCCTAGTTGAGTCGATCTGAGACAATTCGAACATACCCCGGATGCGTTACTGCGTAGCTACACTGTAACATGAGCCCTAGTTGTGCCCAATTGGGGCTGTTCGACATCAAATGTGTCAGGGGGTCCGGTACAAGAGAACCGGTTCTCTTGTATGAATATCTTGGTCTCACCAAGATGTAATTGATGTTGTCTATACAGCACTGTGGGGGAGGCGCAGTGCATCGAGCGCCATACGGACATCTTCTGGCTGTATAGTTTTCCTATCAGCAGCTACTGCATTCCTGGAAGCGGAGCTTACAACCATTGATACCAACTTTTCAATGAGACCAGAAGCGTCTTCGAAAAAGGTCCCGCCACGCCTCTTAACACCCGCACGGTAGCTTGCGCGTTCCAGCTCAGGCTTCTTCAAGATTTGCTCTTTCTTATTGAACGACTGATCCAAGAAGAGATTCCTGTGCTTGAGCTGGAATGCCAATCTCACATCCTGCCCATTGGTAGTGGTGCGACCAGCATGAAGAGTAAGTGTTACGGCGTCAGATAAGGCTGATACAAGCTCATCCTCAAGGAAGTTGTGGATTGCGATGTGCGCAGGCTTCGACACCCTCTTTATGGCACCACTTGCACTTCCGATGATGGCGCGGCTTGCTGCCATCGTCACGATGTTCTCGTCACTCCTCTGGTACTTGCGAATCTGTCTCAGGCTTACTGTGCCGGGACGGAATCTGTGCGGTGGCTTGATGCCGGCTCCTTGCCCGGTCCTTTTGGTCTTTGTATGCTTCTTGTCAACTGGAACCAGCCCAGAGCGGATGTTAGGGATGGCGCCGCCTGTTCTCATGGTGAATCCAAGGACATTTAGTAGGTAAACCATCTCTTCGTCATTATAGATGACGAGGAAGACGTGACGCGGCGAAATAGTTGCTTTATTGCTTTCCCTAGCTGCATTTTCAGCCAAATCGTAGATGTTCACAAGCACAGTCTCCACAATTGCTGCTAGAGCGATGGGTGCCTCTTCTGACATCCTGTAACCGGGAGACTTGTAGAATTCAATGTAGGATCTACAGAGCGACACAGACACTACAAGCCCAGCCTTGGCCTCCATACGACTACCCTTATCACCGTTGTAAGCTTTATAGTCACGAATCGCCCTTTTAGCATAAGAAACACTGTTTGCAACTACGTGAAGGTCGCCTCTGAGTGACATTGCATTCAGGATGCTCTTTGCGCTGATTGTCTTGCGTCCCTGTGCTTCAACGATCTTTCTGGCGGCCCTTGATAGGCTGTCAGCGATCACCACAGCTATCTCGTTCAGTTCATCCAGAGCCACTGCAGAGAACCGGGTGCCGTTCTTGGCCATTGCTTTGATGTAGCTCTTGAATGTTCTCATGGTAGCTTCTTTTATGTGAGCGTGAGGCTAGTTGCCAGTTTTGTACCCACCAGAACTTAGGGTAGCTTGCGCAGCAGATCTGAAGAAGTGAAATCTGTGGTAGTGCATTTTCATTTCACTTCTCGGCTACTGCACCGCAACGAAATGGTGGCCTCTCTGGGTGATGGGCCTACAGCCCAATGCAGGAAAGTGGTTGCGTGGCTAGAGTAAGGCTCAAATCATGGACCCATTCAACGTTGTAAGATCAGCCGGACTAAGCGCCATTCTTCTCTATTTCACCACCTTCCCCTCCGAAATGAAGAGCGCAAACCTTTACACTGCATTCTTGTTGGCACTTGCCACCATAACAGCCTCCATAATATCTCAAATCATCGTATACGGAATGGCGACCATGGATTCGCCCATAGCAAATAGGGTTTCGATCCTCTTCGCGACTCGCCCATTCAAGAAGAGAAACCTCACGAAGCTCCCACAGAACATAGCAGTGTCAATTTGCACGTTCCCTATTCTGTCGTGTGGCGGTAAGGCGCTCCTCATACTCACGACAGATCGTTTCCTGTCACACTTTGCACCTAGCTCGGCGCCATTGATCAAGGGGGTCGCTCTCGGACTCAATGCCCTCTACTTTGGCGCAAAGTACAACATGTTCCTGTTTTCAATTATCTGTGAAGGCCTATTCTTCATCCTGAGTATGCAACTTCCTCTTGCGACAGTTGTTGTCTCCCAAATGATCTCGTCGGCCCTTTCCATCATGCTTTCGACCTTTGAGAAAAGGGGGGACGCTGACAAGGGAACTTCTTTGATGGCAGTGAATCTTGCAGTCCCGCTTGTGGGATTCTGGTGTATACTTGCCCACTTTACGCACTACAGCGACCAGTTAAGCGAATTCAGCCTCTTGGTTGTTCTTAAGTACGTTGTCGTCATGTACACCGGGTTACATCTCCTAGAGCCTTCTGGAATGAAGCTCTTGGGCGTTTTCGGGATAGATGTTCACATGAAAGGCGATAACGACTATCCTGTCATCAAGGGCATACTTTCAGGTGGATATCTTGCTATGCTGAGTTGCATGGCCGAAGAGGCGTTCTTTATACCCCTATACATCGACAATCCGATACTCCCCAAGTGGCAAATGGCGATTCTTGCTGGTTCCATCTTTTCCGCCATGCACATAATGGGGAGATCGCCGATTGTGATCATTCAGTACCTCCCTGTCACACTTATCCAGCTCTACCTGAACCATGGTATGCTCAATTCGATGATCGGTCACTACATATATAACGCATCCCAGCTCTATCTCTACCAACGTCACTTCGGTAAGATATAGAAGCACGCCAACACCCTAATCACTGTTGTATTGAATACAACTACCCAGGTCTGTCACTTACACGCGAACGCTACCCATGAACTTGTCAACCACCATAGTGTGAGATGAGCTTATTTAAGATCAGGTCGGCGCTTTAAGTGTAACAATTACACTTTTACTGTTCGCTTAGTCGAAGATCAACAGCATTCATTCCCAACTGTCACCCAAGAACGGGGATGCCCGTGAAGAGCATCTCCAGGTTGTTTAAGAGGTCAAATAACTCTTTACGCTTTCCATTCAGCGCCTTTCGCCTATCAGGACTCTCCTGGCAGACTTGGGAAGCGCTTTGGTGAATGCCTCTTCAGCGGCCAGAATAAGCATTCGAGTAAATGACGCCAAGATGAATGCAACAAGATGAAGCCTAGTGAAGCTGATCTGAGAGAGAAAATATATCCCAAAGTCACCAAGGTGAATGCGGTAAGATGAAGCCTAGTGAAGCTGATCTGAGAGAGAAAATATATCCCAAAGTCACCAAGGTGATTGCGTTAAGATGAAGCCTAGTGAAGCTGATCTGAGAGAGAAAATATATCCCAAAGTCACCAAGGTGATTGCGTTAAGATGAAGCCTAATGAAGCTGATCTGGCGGTCATAACATACCACATGAACACAAAGGCGAATGCTTACTGGTTCCTAGAAAGCTGCGCTAGTAGTTGCGCCGACTGAGAGAGAAAATGTTCCCAGCGACCTCAAGACAAATCCATGCAACAACTCTGAACTTTCGAGTTAACAACTCCCCAACAAAAGATCACGGTAAAGGGTGAAGAGGGACACCGAAGCGCTCGATTCTTGGGACAAAGCTGACAAATCGGTCACCCTCTCATGACTGTACATGACCCAAAGTGTTCCCTGAGAGAATCCCAGTAGTGGTTATTTACTTCCGAATGACTGCTCTCATAGACCTTTCTGTTATTCGCATGCTTGCTGCTAAAAAGCGATACCCCACCCATCGGCAACGGAAATGGAGTCGCAAGGAAAAGAGAACAAGGCACAACTTGGTGTCCTTCTAGAGAAGTTCACCAACCCAACAAAAATAACACAGGCACTGTATGGAGAGAAGGGTGGCGCCGGTGATCTTCTGGAAAGGGTAGCGAGCGCTGGGACCTTGGAGCTTCAGAGCTTTTGTGATATTGCGGAAGACCTATGTATGGAGAGCAGCTTCTGGCGCTCTCTCTACGAGCTCGTCTTTCCCGATCTCTACAATCTGTTCTCGGACCACGTAGAGCCCTTTGTGCCAGTGGAAGAAGACGAAAAGGCACCCTTGGTTATTGTGGAGTCGCAGCGCCGAGAGCCGGCCTTCTGGAGGGACATTTACACGGACACTCTGGCAGTCTCCGAGAACGAAAACCAGCACTCCGCATTTGAGAGGCTCATCAATGAAGAGCCGCCTCTGATGGCTGAGGTACCACCAGGTTCACCACGGCCTTACCCGAAAGAGTTCGCATTCGAGAGCTTTGATGAGGATACCCCACTAGAAGGTGACGAGTACGTGCTAGCGGAGTTCCCCCAATACTACCCTACCCTTTCCGTCATCATAGCAAGATCACAGGGGGTGCCGCGACACTTCTCGAGGATTGTGGTGTCCTGGGGAAACCTAGGGAGCTTTTTGAGTCTCACAGCCGAAGATGAGAAACGTCTTTTCCCTTACATGAGTAAGACTGGAGTCCTGGCTGTCCTTGTTGGCGGCGGAATTGACAACCTCCTTAGCGACGGCCTCATACGGGCTGTCAAAAATGGATGGATTGATATCACAAAGGAGATACTCACCCTAACAAACTTCAACTTTCATCCAAAAGTCTACAGTATGGCTCTAGACGATGCGTACGACAGGAATATCCTCTTAATGCTTTTGCGGGATCGAAGATCTGATCTAGAGGATGCGATCCCTGTTATGCTAGATGAGGCTCTCGAACGAAGTAATGAAGAGGCTATCGAGCTCCTACTCGATGAGGTGGAGGAACTAGAAGTCTGGTGTGATCTCAACGTGATAGGTGCCTTCAATTCCAGTGTCTCCCTTGAAATCTTAGGGAGAGTGTTCAGGAGGGTCAACGAATGTATGGAAAAGCATGAAGGGTCCTATAGTCCCGACTTATATACTGGAACAGCTCTGCGGTTTCCCCCGAGTGAGAAATTCGAGCACACAGAAAGGGAGCTGGAGCTGGCAAAGCTTTTCGTCAGCGTGTTTGATACCATAAGCGTCAGGGACCTAACTCTGTATATTACAGTGGTCGCCGAGGAGGAAACACTTCGTTTTCTATTCTCCGCCAGCGACAAGTCCCTGTTTGGAAAAGGAAACGTCGACTACATCTTTGGAGAGCTGGACAGAAGGGGGATGATGGGTATGATCCTCTGGCTTATCAAGAATGGCGGGGACAGCTTCAAGGGGGTTGCCGCAACATCCTTTGCCGTTAGTTCGCTATCACCCCTCGTATTCGCTGCACTTGTGGAAGCGGGCGTAGAACTATCTTATACATCGGAGTTATGGATGCATATCGCCAATGGCGACACCGAAGAGCTTTCAGAGTTTTTGGCGGACAACAAGGATGACATGGATCCCATGGACTTGGATCGTGCTCTCTACCACGCTGTTACCAGGGGGTTAGTTGAAAGTGCGAGGATCCTTCTTCTCAATGGGGCTAATATTGCATTTCTTCAGATCCAACAGAATCAACGCATCGACTACGAGGAGAGCATGATAATAAAGGCGTTCTCGGTCCCTGAAATGGGCGTTCTTCTAATTAAGAGTGGTCTTGACGTTTCGGCATTCCCAGGCGTGGCACTGAACCTCATTGCGAAGAAAGTGGGCATCAAAAAGCCTCGGCGTAAAGCAGACATGATCCAGGCGCTGATGGTTGAGTACAAGAGGCAACTGTCACTGGGCCATGAAGAGGCAACACCGAAGGGGAAGGCGAAAGTGGCAACCAAGGGGAAGGTGGGGCAGAAGAGAAAGGAGAAGGAAGAGGAGAGGTACGAGAACATGACGGTGAGGGTGCTGCAAGGAATCGCCAGAGAGCTGGAGATAAAGGGAAGGTCGAAGATGAGAAAGGCTGAGCTCGTGGCAGCCATCAAGGAGAACGAATCGCATCAGGTGAACGTAAACCCAGACTCGAAAGGTGTGTAGCACATCTTTCGCGAATGCTACCTTGCAAGATGATGAAAGGAGTCGTGAGTATATTCGATATACTATGCAACTCGTTGATGAAATGGCCCAGGTTGAGGTCCATTAACTATGATAACCCCACTCGCGTGGAGCCAGCGCACTTCCCCCGACTTGTTCGCACGTCTATTGATTATAACTCACCTATTGAGATCAACAGGTCGCGACTTTCCTGGTGAGTCTGAGAGCCCAGGTTACAGCTGCCAGAATTGATCGACCCTCACCACCCACAGAAAACAATGCAAGCACAGAACAAATACTTAGCGGGTGGTGATCTAGAGAGTTTGAAGCAAGCAAGGACAGACGGGCTTGTGTGGGATGAGTCAACCAGCGCTCTTATAGCTCAAAGTGGCGCTCTGGCTGCCCTTATGTGGGCTAGGAGTAAGGGGTGTCCTTGGGATGAGAGAACCTGCTCTGCAGCAGCCCGCGGCGGCCACCTGGAAACTCTTATCTGGGCAAGATCCAAGGGGTGCCATTGGAATGGCTTCACCTGTGCCATGGCAGCACGTAGCGGCCACTTAGAGACTCTCGAGTGGGCGATATCGCACGGCTGTCCTTGGGATCGCAGAGTTTCCGTCACCTTCGCTGAAAAAGGTAATTGGGAAATGCTTAAGTGGGCGATAGAGAATGGATGCCCCTGGGATAAGAGGAGTTCCGACATCCTTGCCGAAGAGGGTAATTGGGAGATGCTCGAGTGGGCGATAGAGAGCGGATGCCCCTGGGATCGCAGGGTTCTCGTCACCCTCGCTGAAAAGGGCAATTGGGAGATGCTCAAGTGGGCTGTAGCACACGGCTGCCCTTGGAATGACAGGGTTTGTGTCATCGCAGCTTGTAAAGGGGAACTAGGAATACTTGAGTGGGCAGTGAGCGCAATTACGGATAGCTTTTCGTGGCATCCCCTCACCTGCTCTGAAGCAGCCTACCTCGGCCACTGGGAGATTGTAAAGTGGTTGGTAGATCATGGCTGTCCTTTGGATCACGGTGTTTCTGCCTGTGCAGGCGACGAAGGCAATTGGGAGATGGTTAAGTGGGCAATAGAACATGGCTGCCCTTGGGACGACCTGGATTCCGCTGTCGCAGCTGGCAAAGGGGAACTCGACATCCTGAAGTGGTTATCGACTGAGGTCGCGGAACTCGCCTGGACCCCAGTTATATGTGCCTTCGCAGCTGAAAGTGGCCAGCTGGAGGTGCTGAAATGGTTGAGAGTGGGGCGTGTGGCTGATGGGTACGATCAGTGCCCCTGGGATGAGAGAGTGTTGAATATTGCAGCCAAAGGCGGTCACTTGGAAACCCTTAAATGGGCGATTGCTAACGGCCTGTCCTCCGATAGTGACTAGTAAGAGACTGGTTCGGCGCCAAGCCGTCCAAAGTGTAAGAATTACACTGTTTGAACTGCACATTCCTCATCCTGGGTGAAGCTCACCTCTTTTTCAGGTGACATGCTTAGGTCACCCAAGGACACGAAGGAACCATGGAAACACTGAAGAGGGCTGCCAACTTTCTCGATTCTTGGAACAAAAGGTGACTGGTCAGTCGAACGCTCATGACTGGTCGATGCATTATCCTTGAACAGCCGCTTCTGCGTCTCCGGACACGTGTATTCACGCTCGCAAAGTCTCACAGTTACCAGATACTTACTGGAAATGTTGAGGGTCGCGCCTTTACCAAGTCAATCAGACCTAATGGAAGCATGGAGACATTCTAGTACTTATATTGCATATAAGCATTTGTTACTGGTTTTGGTTGTGCATACAGAAAGATAACACCTCAAACATATCCAGACTCGCGGAACTCCTTCGCACTTCGTCTAGATACTCTTGTTTCTCCTCTAGGTATCCCTTCGGTCCGGAGCTTGCGCAGTAGTCAAACATCTTGCGGCGGTCCACAACCGCATCTTCGATATTGGTGACTTCCGGTCCTGCAGCCAACAGTGCAATCTCCACAGCCTTGTATCCATAGAAGACACTGTGTTGTAGCGCCGTAGCGCCCCTCCCGCTCACTGCATTCACATCTGCCCCAAACCCAAGAAGAAGAGTGACCATCACGCCCGTTCTTGCGAGCATAAGCGGAGAGGTCCTACCGAGAGGATGGGTGCACATGCTGGGGTCTGCGCCTTCGTCAAGAGACTTCTTGACGGCTTCGATAGGTTCCTAGCTGAACTTTCCTCTGGTTGGGTGCATCATGTCGCATAAAAGATGAATCAAGAAATACAGGAAGTCTTTGATCACTATGCAACTGGGGTTGTGCTTGTCCAAGAATACAGAAAGTATACCAATAAGTTCATACTCACAACTCAAAAGCTAGGGAGGCACGCCTATGGAATCTGGAAATCAATCCATGCCAATATGGAGCCTGTGGAGGATATAGTACTTAGCTATTATCCACGTGCGAACGGGATAGATCTGGACACAACACCAGATGACAGAATTTTCATCGAATTCGTTCCTAGTCCTGAGAATGAGTTTCGTTACAGATCCTCACCCACGGACTATGCTGTGAAAATAGAATCTAGGGGACTACATGAGAAAAACTCAACACTTGGGGGCATGACAACAGCACAAATTGCCGCATCACCATTCGTGGCAATCGGTCATGAAACGGATATTGAGAACCTTGAGCCAATTTTGAAGGCAGGGAAGATTGAACATCGTCTCTCCTTGGCCACACAAAATAAGGTGGCAAGATCGTCATTTGCTGCCGTGCCATCGGGTGAAGTCATTGACTCAGCCCAGGATCAATTACAATTTCCAGGCGTCTATGCATTCTTAAATACGCAGAAAACCTATCTGGAGAAGAAATACATAGATTGGGATGGCGATGTTCCCGAATCACAAGGTGATGAGGTTGCGTATGAGCGCGTAGAACTTATACTGGCACTTTCTCTGCTCAAGCAAGGGAATTACCATGTCAACATCATGGATAACTATGGCGCTATCACGAATCATACCTTCTCAGCAAAGACCCTTGGCCGCTACTTGCATAAGCTTCCTTCTATGTACGGCCTCGGGTACATATATCCTGAAATTGTGTTCCACGATCCGATTCCTCTTGGTTTAGTTGAGGCGATTGTTGTCGGGTCAGAAGAGACCAAAAAACTCGCGAGAGCTCTTCTAAAGAAGCATCAGTTGAGTATACCAGTATATACCGACAGAGAAACTACTTCCTGGGCCGGAAAACAGTTCACAAAAGATATGGAATCCATGGAACTTCTTAGCAGGGAACGTCCGCAACTGTGTTACCATAACCGCGTTTATCTTACAGAAATGGGCTCCCCCCTCTTCAGCACGCTTAACCCATACACAAACCAATATGTTAACATATCAAAGAGTAAATTGCGTAAGGAGAACAAATACCTCTGGGAAATGCAGCTGCAGAACTGTGGTGCGGAAAACTACGCAAAAGGCTACGTACCGAGCAATGAGAACAAGCTGATTAAGCGTATCGAGCAAAAAATGGAGGATATCTATTTCGAAGAGGGTGAGAGATCCCTACCGAAGGAGTATCCACCCTATAAGTATACACCCAGGTACTATGAGACTCTATAGCTCTTGGTCATGTGTGCTCTATCACTGAGCTACACATCCCACATTAGAAAGGGCCGAACAAGGGCTAAAGGACGCGACGGGAATTTACCCCGTGCCCGAAGGCTTAGAGAACTTTCGCACTAATTGAGCTACGCGTCCCACATCTAATGTAGGACTATATAAGAATTGAATGGACGCGGTGGGTTATAAGACCAGGATTCTGCCGCTGAGCTACGCGTCCTACATGGTTAAATCCGAAGAAGAAGGAAGTGTGCCAGCCTTCACGGTTCTTATATGTGATATAAGTGTTTGTCGTTGTCCCAGAGACGAGTCCGATTAAGGTAAAGTGTTTAGGGTGAGTTATACATCCCCAGCCTCGCGGAACTCCTTCGCGATGGGGAAGCGTGGGACACCATCTTCCGTGAGCTCCTGGAACTTCACACAGAGAAGACGCCCATAGTAATCGGCCCTCCTCTCGTATATCTCGAGCTTCGCTTCCCGAGTACCCACCGGCTTCGCCTTGAAGCGTCTCTCTCCCTCCCCGTCGGCACCCTTCGTTGTAACACGACAGATCCAAACGAACTGCTCCGTCGCAACGCCAGGATCCAGCTGTGCTCCAACGACCTCGTACTCGGCATCCATGAAGTTCTTCAGCTTCCGCATGTTGTTAGCACGCTTGGTCTGGTAGAGAAGAGTGTGTGCCCTCAGGATCGCCCCTTCATATCCATCCTCAATGCATCTGTAGTGATAGCCAGACACCTCTTCTGTCGAGCTGAGGACCTCGGTGTCAACACGAACTAGGCGAGCGCTCTCCTCCGACGCCATGCACGCAAAGAGAAGATCCAGACGCCGGAAACGGTCGTGCTGTTCTATCATACCGGTAGAGTCGGCGAGATCGAAGATGTGGTACTGCATCTGGTCCTCCAGCGCGTGTGGCTCAGATCTGGACAGCCCACAGATGCTGCAGATGGCTGAAAAGCGTTCACCCAACGACATTGGGGTTCCTTCTGTGTCAACGATCTCCTTGACATACATCTCACCATCCAGCCCACTGAGCATTGCCTCGGCAAAGACCTCTTCTCCAAGAGCGACTCTGGCCCGATTAAGCCAAGAGAGGAGAAGCAGGCGCATGCTAGCAAACCAAGGGTACTGTTTGCCAGAGTTCGAGGTGATGGCGATCTCGTACTCCCCGTCGCTGTTCTTCTGGTACAGGACACGTGCACGCCAGCCATCAAGCTTCGGCTGTCCATAGAAGTCAGTGGGGAGGAGAGGTGCGGGCTTTCCCTTTGGTTTTGGGCCAAGCCCCGAGAAGTACTTCGCAACACTGTACTTCACTTCCCCTGAGTCGTCCACATCCCAGACTTTCGTCTTCATGGGGATAAAGATGCCCCCGGTGACGTCTGCGACCATTAGAGTCTTCTTCTTCTCTCTCTTTAACGTTTTCTTCTTTCTCGCGCCTGAAATAGCCGAGACGGCGTTGATGTTGTGGCCGCCACTCTTCGCCTGCTCCACCTGCAGCTTATCCAGCATCTCTAGTCCCTCCTCCGACTTGGGAGCGTAGCCCTTCTCGACGCTGTTGATCCAGCACTTCGTTGCTTCAGCCCATGCCTTCTCGTTCGCACTGAGCTGGTTGTTGGCGGCGAAGGTTCGCTCATTGGGTCTGTGATTACCGTCCACGACCCCGTAAATTTTGTGGACAGTGTTGTCGACTGTCCACACCTTCCACACGCGTTCATTTCCAACCGCGTCCGTCTTGTAGAGGGCGGGGTACTCTCTTCTCTCCTTGTAGCTCACTTCTTCATTTGTACTATCTTGTGAAGTAGACATAGTGTGTTTTGGCGACAAGGCACCGTCTTCAATCGTTTTTGGGCAGGGAAGAGTGAGTTGTGTGAGAGCCTCTAGAAGAACCAGAGTCATCTGCATTACAGAAGAAGTGCTTGTAGTGCATGGGCCAATTGTTACAATGGTCAATCTTGGGCCAAATCCGCGGTGCCAGGCGTTATATCCGGCGAAACACTTTGCTCCGAAGCCGACTCAGTGACGAGTTGGAAAAAATCAGACCCAAGCCTGTTATTTTTGCTGATCTGCTTTGTGTTTGACATAAAGACTATTGTGGCGCTTGGCCGTGGCGGAGCCACCTATACCTCTTCCCACCATTTCTCCTTGGAAGAAGGGTCTGGTTCATTGCGCTCCGAGGTCGGTACGGTGTCCTTCTCGATGACCGCAAAGTCGTAGCTTGGAGAAATCTTGTTGGTGGTCTTATCGTATGATGAGACCATTGCACCAGCGTAGAGTACAACAGAGAACTCGTACCCGTTGTCGTTGACCTCGACTGGCACTTCCACACAGCCTGTTGGGATGTCGCCAGTTTCGATGAAACCATAGGGGAAGGGGCCCGTTTCGTGCATGTCCCAAGGGCCTTTCTCTCTAACAACCTTCTTCCCATCGCTGAAGTAGACAAAGAGGTTTATCCAGCCGGAAATAAACGAGGGGCCGCTTCCGCCAGACACATAGTTGCAGATCTGATTCCAAAACTCCTTATCGACCACCCCCTGGTAAGCATCAACGATCTTCCGGATGACAGGGAGTAGGCGGTCGCGCCATTCTTTGATGGGGTGAGTTCCGGCACCTTCTGTCGAAGTGGTACTGTACCACTGGTCGAGGCGCTCCACACGTCTGTATACCTCTTCCCAATCGGCTAGCGTGCCTTGAAGAGTCACAGCGGGCAACCCGCACATTATGTGGACCTGATAGGAATAGTAGTTTTTCATGGATCCCATGAGAACTGCGCCTCCCACCATTCGATCTTTCTGGGTGGTTGTTGAGAAGTTAGGCACGATCCAGTCCTTCACATGCTCCGGTAGGAGCTTTTCGAATTCGTAGACGATGTTGTGCCAGTTCTCATCATTCACAACAACAGCGAGCTTCTTTTTGTTGGCATGGTCAACGAACGAGGTTCGCATCTCTTCAGAGTGCGCGTTAACATAGCACCCGAATGTCGTTGCGATGGAGAGCCAAACGTCATCAGGGCGCATGACAAGGTGGTGATGGTGGCTGTAAGCCGCGAAAGCAGCGCCGATGAACCCGTTGCTGAACTCGGGCACGACAGGGTTCTTGGGCTCTGTGGCGAATCTGACGCTTCCGTTATTCTCCTTGGTGATCTTGTGATCCTTGAGGAACAGCTTGAGGTTGGTGGGACTGGGGCGGTTCTTGCGAGTAGTGTCTGAAATCTGCAGAGTGGTCATTCGTTTCTCAGAAAGGCGAGCTACTGATCAGTTCTGGCTGAGGGCCTAGCTATAACGGTCAACGGATAGATGAGTCATGCAAGGGGAAAGTACAGAGGTCTTTTCATGAATGAGCTTTCCGTTACCAACCTTAGTTCCCATCACTGACTTAACTTCCATTGTGGATCCTGGTGCTTCGCATTCGCAGTGCTTGTTCCGCACTCAGACGAAAAGGATTTCTCGAAGTCGAGACTTAACCAAGAACCAAAGGAAAAGACTAAAGAGGGACGCCGGTATGCTCAATTCTTCGCTCAAAGGTGAGAAGTTGGCCGGACGCTCATGACTACTCACGCCGAAGAGTACCACCTAAAAAGACGACGCTTGTGTCTTAAGCGTGAGGACTCGACGAACCGGCGGCGAATAGGTTTAATGTGGCCATTTCTTCTTCTTTCTTCTCTGGGGCTGAAAAATATCACCCTGAGGGTGGTCCGTAATAGGCCGGCAGGAAAGAGCTATATACAGAATTTCTTCGGCCGGCCTATTACGGACCACCCTCAGGGTGATATTTTTCAGCCCCAGAGAAGAAAGAAGAAGAAAGCAACAATGCCAAGTTATGCCGCAGTTTTTGAGTGAACAAAAGACAATCAGCTGTTCCTAGGGGCCGACCAAGTGCGCTCACTTGAGGCATTCATCTCGATGTTATCGAGATCCTCTAACTGAAGTAGTACACCAAATCGTTCAGTTTACATTTGTTTTGTATTATGTTAACTCTTTCGCCAGCTATTCGTCTTTTTGACATGAAGTCGAGCCGATTGGAAATACCAAAAGAGAAGAGACTCTGTAATCCGCGATTTCGTAGATTTGGTCTCAGTTCATTGAAGCTCTTTTTCCACTTCGTACCGAACACACCGGTGATGAAACTTTGGTGCAGTGCGATCCAATCTACACAAGACTCGAGACTTCCCTCGGCGATCCGTACTTCACTAGCACTCTTGCCCTTCCTCTCTTCTTGTGTTAGTCTCTTGCTCACTCGGGAGACTTCCTTTTCTTCACTCGGACCCTTCAGTCCCAGTAGCTGTGAAATATAGACAATGACTGCTAGCTTTAGGTTGTCATCACCCAACGACATGTCCACACTGGGATTCTTTTCGAAGCGCTCTGTCTCTTTCTTGATCAGTTGGTCTATGCCGGGTTCAACCCTCTTCATCTTCTTGAAGCGCTTCACTTCCTTCTCTAGCTTGCGAAGCCTCACTCCGTCTTTGTGCAGCTCCTCTCTCCATGCCGGCCTGATCAGATTCATTATCCTGCTCTTCTTATAGACCCATCTGTCGGACTCTTTGATGTCGCCAGATCGGTGCGCTCTTCCAAGAAGCTCATACTGTGTCTTTCGATCACCCAATGAGGTGCTTTCGGTCCCGTTCGTCCATTCGTCATCCAGAGCGACAGAACTGTCAGTCTCTTCGTCGACATTCACCCACATGGCAACACTCATATTCAGGGTGATCTGTTTCTCAACCTCCACAGCAGCGGCCTTCTGGCTCTCTTTGATGGCAGCCTTCTCCTGGGGGTGCAGCTCGCTGTTGTCTTCCTTAAAAGTCGTCATTGTGTACCCTTCCGCTTCTATGCGCCATTCGAGCATTTCCTTCAGACAAGTGAGCTTCATATTCTCCGACTGCACCCTATACAGGTAAGACACAACCCAGGGGTCATCCAGGTCGAACAGGGCGCTCTCATGCATCCCTATTCTAGCCGAGCTCGTTATGAGGTGCCGGAGTTCATTCGATGATATAAAGTTCTCTCTGGCAGTCGCGAATATGTCCGGGAGCTCTAAGGGTTCGTCTCGTCTGTAGGGCTTCACGTACCAGTGAAGCACGCTTGATATCCTGACCCTGTTGGTCATCTGCATGCAGATACGGCTATTCACAATTCTTGGGTTAGCAATGAGGTAGCAAGAGGTCGAGTACTCGACCCAGACGTCAGTGCCAACGGAAATGGTCGAAGTGTGTATGAGGAGGCCGTAGTCGTGTATGTTCTTGTTTATGTCCTCCAGCAGCTTCTTTGTCTCCGATGTGTTTGTCTCACTGGTGATCAGCAGAGGATTGAACTCTGAAAAGATCTGCGCTAGCTCATCCGCCTTTTTCTTTGATGGACACACCACATGGGCCTTTTCTCCCCTCTTGAGGCTTCTATGGAGCTCCAATACCATGTCATCGAGCTTTTCGTAGTATATCGCATGGTTGCCAAGCTTCCTTTGGAATGTGTTGTCTAGGAAGCGTATGTTGCCCTCCCGAAGTCTAGACAACCAGTAAAGGGTCTCGGATGTGATGTCGGCGTCCATGCATATGACGTTCTTCGCGTTTGCGACCAGTTCACAGAACTTCTTCCTTGTCTCCTCGATGTTCCTCAGGTGTGGGGAGTAAAGCTGTTCTAGCACACTCGAAATCTCATCTAGGACGATGTAGTCGAACCTGGTATCGCGCGCACACTTCACAAGTGACTCGATGCTGATTATAAGACGCTCCTGGTCAATCATGCCGTTCTCGTCTAGGTATAGGACGAACTCCGGCAGAAGGTCACCGTATTTCGAGTATATGTCTCTGGCGTACGTCCTGCGCGTGCTTATCCACAACACAGACGGCTCTATATCAGGATGAATGGCGTCCAGCGCGTCACTTATCTTCTCTAGAGTCTCTGGCTCAACATAACCGTCACCTTGGAGCGCGTCGAAGAGAAGCATGTTGTTGGGGTCGTCCACGAAGGGGTCCACAGCCAGCAAGGAGTTGTCCTGGACTAAGGTGCCTTCGCTTGTGGGGTTCTTGAAGTAATTGATGTACCCGTCACCGCAGGCTTCACTGTGGTCTTTTCCGTAGATGTCATCAATTTCATCAGTGAGGTCGCTATAGACATCATAGTCTTCTGCCTCGGACTCTTTGATTGCAGGGGCTTCCCACCCAGTGTCCCCAGTGTCCCTAGTGCACATCGCCCTATTGTCGGTGTCAAAGACCTCCCTTATCGAAAGCATCTCAAATGCGACGTCCCTTCTTGATTCGCCATTTAATTTGGCTGTCACGCGCTTGGCGCCATTTATTGGGTTCAGCGCTACATAGCCGCTCAGTCTCTCGTGATAGAACATCTTCTCTCTTAGCCTGGCCTCTAGTAGCAACAGAAAGACGTTGTATGTCTTCCCTGTTCCGCACACGGACTGGATGATGAGGGTGCCGACATGTAATGGTCCCACGGTACCCTTTTGCACCAGCCTCTCAAGGAACCTCCTGTTATACTCCTCGCATGTGAATCGGTGGCTCTCGTCTTTGAAGACCGCGAGAAAGAAGTTCCTCTTCCACTCGTCCATATAGTCCGGAAAGAGCACGCCAAAAACTATATAGAGCTTGATGCACCTTTCCTGATCTAGTGCGGTGAGTCTCCGCTCATCTGTTGTCATCAAGTGGCCGAGTAGGAGAAATGGCTTCGTTGTGTTCTTTGCGACACCACATCTCAGAAAGAACGCACCTGTCTCAGATGCATGCGTCACGAAAATGGGATCTCTGTGTGTATGTGTCTTCTTACAGAGAGGACAGCGCATATCTTTCCATAGGTTGGCGAAGAACGATGCGCCACCGTTGTATGTCACGAGGTCGAACGGCAGAGCCCCTATTTCGAGCCCCAGGAGCTCTGACATGAAGAGTGCGATTTTCAACTCTATTTTCTGTAGAGCTGGCTTTATCTCGCCCCTGAAGAGGCCTATGTATTTGGTTTTCTTTCCCTTTTCGGCGTACCTGCAGCCTATGAAGACTCTTCCGTCGTCCTTTACTACCAAGAACGAGCCGTCTTTGTGGACCCTGGCGCAAAGAGGGCATATTGAGTTATCTTTGCGGTCGTGCAACTTCCACATGCCGTCTTTCGGGGTCCGCGATATGAAGAAATCGTCCATCCGAACCTCGTCTATGTCGTATTCACGCATCAGAAGACATGCGAAGTCTTCTTTCACGACATTGGGCGGTATTGTTGCGGTGGGGTGCTTTTTCTTCTTCAACGGGGCAGTGTCTACGAGTATTGCTTCGTTTGCTGTTTTCTTGTCCATCGTCAACAGGGCGTCTCTCAACAAAATCTCGTAACTTTTAGCACTATGCAAGTCTTCAACGTCGGGGGTCTTACCTATGAAGATCCTTTTCTCTTGTTCCGCATAGTAGACGATCGCGAGAGGGAAACAGTACTGGATGTACGGAAGCTCTATTGGTGCGTACTGTTCGTATATGTCCATCGGGAACACTTCAAAGAGTCTCTCGCGGAACCAAAGATTCTGGTTGAACGGAGTTGGTGCTACTTTGAAGTTTCTAATGACGGCCTTCTGCATAAGTCTCACGGACTCGGCGTTGCAGAAGAGGTAACCAGAAAGTATGATGTCGGCCCTTACAAGCGTACCAAGGCGCTCTACGTCGAAGCAGCGTACATTATTCGTTGCGAACTCTTCCATGGAGCTCTCTTTCAGCATTTCGTATTCTTTCAGAGTGATGTACATCGAATGGGTGAGAAGCATGAGGAGTGCGATTTTGGCTTTTCTAGGATTGTCCAGCACTGCCTTCTCTTTCCTCTTCCTTATACCGCCTAACAAATGCTCAAACAGCTCTTCCGTGATGCTTATTCTCATTCTGAACTTCTGTGGCTCTGCTAGTGTGGTGACTGGTTTGTATATTGAATCGAGCCCACCCTTCTTGTTGTTGATCTCTGCCCAACCCATTTCAGCCAACTGAGCGACGTTCTTGGCAGTGAAGTGCCTACCATCGAACACTCTCTTTCCCAGCAACTTGTTTATGGTTCTGGTCGGGTTCCTCGCATACAATTCGATGCTGTCGTGTATGGTTG
>SDBT01007759.1_pt1 | contig 17619 bp, 29 predicted proteins | sample 2277101 | NCBI WGS metagenome assembly SDBT01 (sample SAMN10404973, study PRJNA504765) | marine sediment metagenome | isolation source: marine sediment core GS10_PC15, 103 cmbsf | place: Arctic Ocean: Southern Knipovich Ridge | collected 2010 | reverse complement strand
CGCATCGCCTGGGCCTGTTCGACGGTCAATTCACCTTCTTGCAACCAAATACGATAGCGAATCACAAGCGGCTGGCCTGGGAGCTAGGGGTGCATGTCTACTGGCAGGATATCATGGCCGATGTCACGTGCAGATCGGGAACGTCTCTTCATGGGTTCAGAATGGCGGGCAGATTAAGTGGGCAGACGGCCATACTGGCGGTAGCGCAGGCTTCTTCCAGGCCCTCTCCGGTGCTGGCATCACGCAGCTCAGCATCAGCGGCTTGCATATTACGGGCACGGGAAACGATCTCACAGACCTGTCGGGTATGGATAATTCGACGGCGCGCACCTTTGCCACGCGTCCGTGATCGCGGATCGCGCGCCGGATTCGTTGTCGTCGGTGATTTTCACAACAAGGCGATCAAAAAAACACGCGCCAATCTCCCGATGCGCGCAAATATCCACAATGGCGGGGTGGAGTTTCATGGCCTCGCTGGCGACATATGCGAGCCTCATTGGTGCGCCTCACGTTTAATCCGCTCCCGAAAGTCTTGATCGCTTTCGCCATACCCACGGGCGAGTAGTCTAATACTCGCCCAGGCATCGAGCTCCGTCGGTGTCGCTGTGTCGATACCCGGCATGATCGGTGGCTCGCGGCGCCGCATGGCGGGTAATAAGCACAGGGAGCGAAACCACCCACTGGTTGCGTAGTAAAATGGCTCCGCTTGCCAATCCAGTAGGCCGAAAAACGCTGCCCCGGCGTCAAGGATTCTGTACTTGAGGGGTTTTATCATTGGTGCGCCTCGCATTTGAAAGTGTCGCCCACTGCGGGCTTGTCGCAGTCCGGCGCGGCGCATGGTGATTCGGCCGGCCGAAGCTCACCCATACGGTCTTTGTAAGCCTCGCGCGCTAGTTTTGTTTCGTCGGGCCGGAGTTGCTTACCTGCCAGATCAGCGCCGACTTCCTTGAGCGACTCGATATCCTCAGCTCCACTGATCGCGTTGATCACGTCCTCAAGTTTTGCGGGCTCACCACCGGCGGCCCATTTGTTGATCAGCATACCGGAACGGGCGGTGACCAACCGATCGGGTAGAAACAACTCGCGATGTTGCTCTTGCAATTTGATCGGTATCGGAAAGCCGGGATTGTCAGGTAGGAGCATTACCGAAACGGTGAGCTCGAATGGTAGCTTTTTTTCGCAGATGGGCTGGAACCCAATATTGGTTGGGACGACCTTTCCCTTGTCATTCTTGAGCATCTTGGTTTTTTCCTCCGCCCTGAGGCAAAGGATTAGGTGAGCGCGTACCTGTAGGAACCGTTGCACCATTCGCTTGTGTGATGCCTTTGGTTTGATCCACGCGGCCTGGGTACATCGCTCACGCTTTTTCCAATCGTCTCCGGCCATGCGTTCCAATTCCTCCTCATGCCAATCGAGTAAACCTCCGTCGCCGTCGTGTGCGTGGCTGATACTGTCAACAACGATCACCGGGTAACCGTCCGCGTCAGCCTGTTTGATTGCTTCCGTGTAGGCATCTGGACGAAATGGCGGTTTGAGATCGCCGTGATCGAAGCGGAACCGATCGGCGTAATGCAACGCGCGCCGCGCCTCGGTATCGATCACCGCAAATGGTTTGTCGCCGGCGATACCCGACGCGAGCTCCATGGCTGTGTAAGTTTTCCCGCCACCGCTCGGGCCAACGAGGCCAATCAAGAGGCCGACGTTTTCGCGAACACCCGGTCTAAATGTAAAACTCATGACTCACCCCCAACGACGTGGGCAACGTCGCGGCTTTCCCAGTCCCAGATTTTGTATTGCGGAAGCTCGGCCCAGTGGACGCGGGATTCATAGCCCGGCCAGGTGCCGGACTCGACACAACGGCGCCACAACGATAGCCCCGCCTCGATTTTACGCCGGGCGAGATCGAGAATATCGGGACCGATACCAACGAAGGAACAAAGGTGAGGCGGTTTGATTTCCTGCAAAAGGAAAAGGAAATCCCGGTCGGCCTTGCCAAACAAAGCGTCAACGCCGCGAAGATACCAAGCGCCGCCAATGTCATAGTTGGAGGACATCAGCGTCCGGCGGATCCACAACGATGGATCCGCGTTCTCCGTGGTCTTATAGTCCACGAGGATCCGCCGGTCCTTGGCGATCCAGTCGTGGCGCGACTTGCCCCAGGCGGAACCGTCCTGCCAAATCATGGTTTGCTCGGTGTCGCCCTCACCCAGCGACTCAAGCAACGGCCCGGACACCGCCAGCATATCCGCGAGCCGTGCTCGATCCCTTTCAAGCATTGGGATCAAACCCTTGGCCCTAGCCGCCGCCTGGAATTGCTGGGCGCCTTTTGATGTCCAGTCCGTGGCGATCTCACCCTTGCGTTTGCCGCTCGCATAGGTGGCGTCGCAATACGTGATCGCCTCGTCACCACCAAGCAACACGGCGTGGCACGCGGATCCGATATCGGCGCGCGGGCTCCAGTCCTCGTTATTGCCGCCAAGGCGCGGGTGTTCATGGTATGCGTGCGCCGGGCTGCGGTGGACGATCGTATCGATCACCCCTTTGGAGATCGAAGGTTCCGGGCATGGATCGTTGACATAGTCTGTCATTGGGATCGCGTCGTGGATCCCCGGGTCGAGGCGCAACGGCGCCGGCACTTCTGTTTCGGTAGACATTGGATTCCCTTCCGGTGTCTGGTTTTCTCTATCATCGCACAGTCTGTGCGGCCTGTCTAGCGACTTGGATCGGTGCCGCCTAGTTGCCCTCTTTTTTGTTCAGTTCTTTCGCCAGATTCTCCGCGAGGCCGACCATCACATCGCCAAGGCCGGGGGCAAGCGGCCAGTGGCAGGGCCCTCCGTTGTGCGACACTAAGAGTTTGTCACTATCGAACCAGCCCCAGCTACGTCGCCCGTGCGCGTTGTCCTCGCGCACGACGGAAATCTCCCAGCTCTCGCTGTCGGGCTTCCCAAAAACCTGTGCAATCCACTTACTCGATTCCACTGCTCTCTCCACGTGCGGGTTATCTAGGGCCCGTGTTATTGTCTGAGTAGTTTCTCAAACGACGTGCCCCACATTTTCGACGGCCGATAACCCATCGCCGAGCAAAGCTCGGCCATCGCTTCCAGCTTTGTTTTGCCGAATCCCGCGAGAGAGGTCGCTAGATTTCTGAATCCGGGACCGGTTGCACACCATTTACCGCCGTCTGGGCTCAGCGTCACGCCGACACGATCGGCGTAAACATCGGCGTCGACGTCATCGCACCCCCAATGGTTAGCAAGGTAATGCACGCGCTCGCGCTCTGCCCCTGCCGCCAGGGACTCAATGACAATCCTCCAGACGCTTTCTCGGTCGCCTGGATCGAATGGCCACATGGCCTTAGCGAATGTAGATTCACGAATATCCGCTGCCGTTCCGCCCAGCTCGCGCTTGTAAATCAGTGAGCCGTTGGTGTGTAAATAATACCAGCCTTCCATCACTCCACCGCCTTTGTATCGGCCCCGACACCTTCGATCGATCCGTCCTCGATAATCACGGTGCACTCGTCGCCTTTACCGACTCGCTCGATCCACACCTGGGCATCGGCGGCGGTCGCCATTTCCGCAATCAGTTTCAGACTGTCCTCGTCGAGCAATGAGCCATCCTTAACAAGTAGGACCTTGAGCTTGGGGTTGAGTGCGAGTCCCATGCCCACCGAGCACCGCAACTGTTCGGCCGAGCTCGCTTGCTCAAACGGGAGATCGTGGAGCTCGACACCGTCGTCCGTGACCTGCAACCCGTCGATCGGATACTTCGCCGATTGGATCGCCTCCGCTTTTTTCTCATCGATCGTTTCAATCTTGCGATTGAGATCGGTAACGGCCTCGGCGTATTTGTTGTATTGCGCCTCCGCCCGTTTCCGGTCAGCCACCGCCCGCACCTTGCGGTTAGCCTCCTCGGCGCCTTCGATTGTGGCTTCGATCTCGGCGGTGTTTTCATCCTTACACGCCTCGACCTTAGCCGCGAGATCCTTCCCGGCGTCGCGCGCCTTCATCCGACGCTGTTCTAACCCGGCGATCTTTTCCAGATGCTCCTTTATGCCCCGCTCGGTTACTTCCTCGTATGATTTCACGAGCCGTTCGAGCTCGGTCTTTTGTGATTTCGTGAAACGATCAAGATCCGTCTTTTGCTGTTTGATGCTTGCGGTCTGGTGGGCATCCTCACCACGGAGATCCACGAGGTCTTGCCGAGCTGCGGCGTTCGAGTCGTTGATGCCTCGCTGCCGCGCCAATTCCTGCATTGCGTCGGCAACGGAAACCTCTGACTCGGGTGCCTCGACGATCGGCAGATTGTCCAACAACGTAACTGCGCTTTTCAAGTCGCGGCCCACCATGGTCCGATCGGTGTAGAGCGTCTCCCGATTTTTATCGAGCTCGGTGAAGTCGAGGCCGACAAGCCGGCGGACAACCTCGGACTGTGCAGGCGGTTTCATCCTGGAAAACTCCAGAGGATCGAAACTCAGCGAGCCAACGAGTTTGTCGAGCATGGCCTGGGGCGATGCGAACGTGGTCCCGTCCTTCGCGGTAACCTCGAGCGCCGTTCCCTTTTTTGAAAACGTCCGCGTTACGGTGAGCTCCTCCGACTCCAGGACGATCTGCGCCTTTTTGGCTCCGCGGCGGATAGGCTCCTCCGGGCAATGCTTTTTGCCGCCCAGGGCGGCGCGGATTGCGTCCAGCGCCGACGACTTGCCGGCGCCGTTTTTACCACCGACGATCACGGTTGAGCCGTCGGGCCTGATCATGATCGCCCGTAGGCGTTTGAAATTCTCAGCAGCAAGGCTAACGATCTTCATTGGGTTTCCCTTTCAGTGTTGGTTTAGTACTATCGCACAGTCGGTGCGCCTCGGCTAGGTGATCTGATGCTCGTTGGGTGGATCGATTCCGGGCCGCATGTCGGTTAGCCCGTGTCTCCGGCCCTCCGACCTCGATAATCGCACCGTCCGCGAAGCCCTTAATCCGTTGCCCATCTATCGTGATCACGACGGATCTGGGGTTGTAATAAATCACATGAACGTTTGCGATGACGGCCAATGGGGTATCAGGAACCAAGTGGAGACGCAGAGCTAGAAGCGCCGCGCCGACACCCTTGATCAGGCTCCGTCGGTTCACGGCGCCTCCGTTAGGTATTCGTGGACGGCGTCGCCGGCGGTTGCATCGAGCTCAAGCCGCTCGGCGTCGGTCAGGTTTTCGACTTCCTCGCGGCACGGGTCGCGGTGATCGTGATCGACGTAGACGCGGCCGATCTCATAATTCGGATCACACCCGGGATCGTTGCGCGTCCGCGGCTCCCCTCGGTCATAGATCTTGACCTCAAACCAACACGAGAGATCGCGGACGGTGGCGAAAGCCTCGATTTGCGCGATCATGGTTCAGCTCCGATCTCTTTCAAGGTGCCCCGCGCGGCCTTGAGGACCCTTTCAGTTTCGTAGGAATCCGCCAGGATGACCTCCGAGACAAACTCCAGGCGGTCGGCGGTTCTCTGGAGCCGGGCGACGAGCTCAAGGACAACCTCCCGAGCGATCCCGAGATCGGTGTTTTTCAAGTAGACGTCGCCAAGCGCCTCGGAATGGGCCGCGGTGAGTTTCTTGGCGATCTCGAAATAGTCGGCGTCGCGGTCAGGCATAATAATCGTCCTCGTAATCGTTGTCGTAATCGAACTTGTCACCATCCCACCCAAGCGCCAGGATTTGCTCATGTGTCCATCTGACCTGGACTTCCGTGTCGGGTTTCGCCCAGCATTGATAGACCGCGCACTCCGACGGCTTTATCTCGTGGACCTCGCAAACCCTGGCCTCGTCGTCGAGAAACACACAGGGCGACTCAATAGAAAACGATTCCTCGGCACTGATCCACTTGCCACCGGTTTGATGTTTTCGCCGGAGGATCACGCATATCCCTCGGTCGAACTCGTCAACGGCGCAATATGTCCTGAAAAACTCGCGCTCCGATACACCCATGGCACCGGCCAAGCGTTTGAGGTCCTCTTGGGTCAGTTGGCCCGGGCGTTTCCAACAGCACACACCGCTACGATTACATGAGGTCGAGCCTCGGGTCCGTTCCGACTCAAGCAAGGCCAGCTTGCTTCTGAATCTGTCGGCCTCGATCATGGACGAAATACTCATTGGATGGCTTCCCCTTTCATCGATCACCAGCATCGCACACCTGGTGCGGTCGTGTCTAGGGCAAACCGCACCCGTTGTGTGAATGTGATTGGCGTGCTAGAATCCGACCATGGCTCGACGTAAACGAAAAAAAATCCCCGCTGGGAAGCGGTTACTTCAGGACGCGATCGAGTCCTCCGACCTCAACAAAACGCAGATCGCGGAATCCGTCGGGATATCCCTGAACCAGTTACGCCATCTTGAGACCGGTCGCCGCAGACCGCTACTACCGGCCGCGGTACGGATTGAGGACGTCCTAGGAATACCCGTATGCTCGTGGCGCTAAGTGCCCCTACCGCCGCCACCGGCGAGACACTCCGCCGGTTGCGCGTGTCGCCGTTGCGTTTCCTACCGCCATCATATCCACGCCCTGGCGGCTTCCGATTGCCAGGACACGCAAACACGTTGCCGGCCGACGAAAAAGCGCCCATGCCCGCCGTGTGAGGCCAAGCGTATGGTCTTGAGCGGTCGGGTCTAGTCGTCGAGCTTGTCGAGGATCCTGGCCTTGCGTTGCTGGACCCGCTTGGGGTCCGGCTTGAGCTCGCCATAGTCGGGGAGCTTGATCGCCTTGCGCGCCGGCGTCGGCGGCGGAGCCCGCTCAACCCGGTTTGACGCCGTGCGTCGTATCCACCGCTGATCGGCGGTGAGGAATTCGATCGCAACCTCGGCCTTGGCGATCCGGGTTTCGAGCTCGGCGATCCGCTCGGCCCGCTCGGCGAGTTCGTTATCCATGGCGCGGAGCGCGCCGGTTGATTCCTCCCATTGGATGGCCTCGAGCTCGGCGCCCGTGGCCTCGACCTGGGCGTCGGCTTGGATTGCGTCATGCTCGGCGCGGTAGTCGAAATAGGCCTTTGTAGCGGTGCCGCCGGTCGTCCCCAGGGCGGTCACGAGCGCGATCAGGATCGCCCGCCGTTGCTTGCGGTGCGCCTTTTCGTGGGCGTCGAGGCGCTCGATCGTCGCACCATGATCCGCGGTCAGTTGGTCGAGGTCGGTCACCCGGTGAATATTAGCCCGGCGTCGTGCAAATGTCTCCGGGCATTGTCGCGGATCAGCGTCGCGACGTCGTCGCGTAGGTGGTTCATATTGAGCAAGTCCCCCGGACACGCCGCGGGCTCGCCGGGTGCTTTCTCCCCGCCGTGGGCCTTTGGGACTTCGCCGTGACCCTTGATGTCACGGTAGGGATCCCACGAAAACGCGTTACAGATCAGGACGAGCAAGTCGGTCAACGAGGCGTATTGCTTGGGGCTCATTTTTTTACCTACACCCTTGCGAAAATCACCGATACACCCGATCCCCAAGTAGGGCGCCGACCACCGCCGGGCATGGCTCCCCACCTCGTCGAGCGTGAGCGTTTGCCAGATTTTCCCGTTGAACCGAGGCGGCCCGCGGTCGCCTCCGATCATTATCGAATAGGCTAGATCGCCCTTGGTCGCCTTTGCTACCGAGGGATAACGCTTGTCCTTGCCGGTGAAGTGATCGGAGATCGAGACCGCGTCAAAGCCCAACGTGATCCCGGTTTGGTCGTCGATCCCGACGCGGTAGACCATGGCGCCGTGGAGTTTTTCCCAATTTCGCTCACGGTCCCGCTTGTCGTGGACCCGATTGATCACGTTTGAGATTTTCATGTTACCAGGCCTATGGTGTGATCAGGCCGTTTGCTCGCATTACCGCCAAGAGCGCGTTAATCGCGGTCCGTGCTTCCGCGTCTACGGTGGCGCCTCCGCTTGCGTCCACAATGGCGGCGGGCTGCGACGCCGGCGGCGTGGCACCGAAGGCCGCGAATCCATTGCTGACTTGGAGCTCCAAAAGCTCTAAGGCCGTTCCGCCGACCTTGCCAATTGTCGCCCGTTGCGCGGCGGTTGTCGCCGCGTCCCGCCCGATCGCTACAGATCCCGCGTGCGCCGTGTTTGCTCCGTGTCCTAAAGCAATCGCACCAACAGATACTGTATTTGTGGTTGAGGTACGCCCAATAGCTATGGAATCGTCCGCTCCCGCCTGCGCTTGCTCACCTATGGCAACAGCTTCCTCTTTCCGGGGCACACCGGAGCCAGTTTTGGCATTGTCGCCAATGGCCACCGATCGGGGACCGGACAGAGCACTGTCGCCTACAGCCGTGCCGGCTATGTCCCCGACGGATTGGCTGCCTATAGCAACAGCAGAATCCGCCGCCGCTGCAATTCTCCCGATCGCAATACCCCGAGGAGCGGAAACAGAAGCGTTGTTACCCATCGCGACACCGCCCAGGCCCACGGTGCTTGCGACACTGCCGATCGCGACCGCACCACCGGCCGAGTCCGCGGAAGCGCCACTACCGACGACGGTTGAGAGCAAGCCAGCACTGGCGGATTTCCCGAGTGCGGTTGCATCGGCGCCGCTCGTAGTGGCTCCGCTTCCTAGTGCTGTCGTATTGTCGCCGGACCCAGTCGCACCTTGACCGACCGCCGTTGAGTCGGTGGAGTTGGCGGCGGCCAGGGCGCCGAGTTGTTCGCTACGCACACCCGGACCCTTGACGCTGATCTTCCCGGTAACGTTAAAGGTCCCTGTCGGTGGTACGTAGGGATCGGTAAATGTGCCGGTTGCTCGAGGGAGCCATGCGCCTGCCTCACGGAAAAAGTATTTGTCGGTGTCCTGGGCGTAGGCGATCGTCCCATCCAAGAGGGTCGACGCCAGCAATCCCACCTCGGTTGGGAATATCGTGACACCCACGCCACCGCCCCCACCCCCGAAAATCTTGAGGATCCGGCCGTCCTGATTGATCGTGATCTGATCGCCACCGCCCGAAAGCACGCCCGGGCCCGGTTCCTTTTTGCCGCGGACTTGTAGGAGTAGGCTGTTTTCGGCCGGGATGGTAAACGGCTTGGGAGATCCACCCGCTGGCGTAAAGAACATCTCCCAGTCGGCAACGCCTTTGATCAGATCGCTAGCGCCCCAATCGAAATGCCCCTTCCCATCGGCCGCTATGTCGACCGTGTGGGCAATGTCGATCGGCTGGAATGTCCCGCGATAGGTTCCTTGCAACTGGATTGTCCAGCCGGTGATGTCCTGGCCGACAAGCTCGAAATTGACCGGCGGCGCCAGGTCCCCCTCGACTCTATGGATGATGTGCGTCGACATTTCGTCTCAACTTACCACAAAGATCCGCCTGGGCGCACCAGAAGGCTTGTTGACGTCTATGTCTGGGATGTTTGTAGTCGTATCCACGCCCTGAATGCTGAGAATGATCTCGTCACCGTCACTGACGTCGGCACCGATGATTTTGAATAACAGGACGAAGTTGGACCGCTCGGATGCTGCATACGCCAGGTTTGGGGTGTCTCCATTCTCGGTCACACCCAAATTAGTGGTGATATAGGTTCCGCCCGACCCAATTCTATCGGAAGCATCCTCTTCGTCTGTGTGATTGGCGGAGTCTACCGCCTGCACCACCGAACTTGACGTACCTACGTTGACGACGCCAGCCCCGTTGAGGTTGTACCTCCATTTGATCTTTCCGAGTTGCCCGGTTCCGCCGATGCTTTCGGTGATGTTTACCCGCGCCTGAAGATCGACATCTACGTCAAGAGTTGTCTGCGCGTTGGTTGACCCTATCTGCGTACTGGTCGCCTCGTTCGCGTCGTCGTCATAGAAAGCATAGTCGGATAAATCGAAGTCCGCCGCGGCGACAAGTGACAGCGGCCCATCGTACCAATAGCCTTCGCGCTTGATGACATTTCCTTGCGCGTCATGCAGGACAAGTGTGTTGATCCAGCGCCGACTCATTTTCCCAAGTTCCACTGGCGCCGGTACTCTTGGACGCGTTTCCGTACGGCGTCAAACTCTACATCAGGGATCCACAACCCCGACTTGACCAAGCCCATTGAGCGGAACAGCGACGAGAGATCGTCAGTGCCCATCGGCTCGCCGTTCTGCATCACGCAGTATTGGTTATGGCTGTCGACAACCTGGAGCTTTCCGTCGTGGCGATGCTTCACGATAGACTGTAGTCCGTCACGCGAGGCACCCAACCAAACACGAGGAACCTTGAATGTGATCTCCACGTCCTCGCCATCGTCCACAACCTCATGCTGTGGGTAGAACATGACAAAACGCGGCGCCATCAATCCTCTGTGTAAAAAATGGTGATCGCGAGCTCGTCTACTGTTCCGGTTTGCGCGGTTGTTTCAAGCCACACAAATGAATCGGCGACGATCGTCGGATCATTGAATGCTGTGACGTCTGAACCGGTCGTCTGACTCGTGGTTGTTGTGCCGCCGGTAACGACCTCAGCACCAACAGCATCCCGATCGGTGCCGTGTCGAATCGTCCAGGTTACGCTCGGTGTGGTGCCCCGAACCACAGAGCGAATTTCGGCGATCGTGATCGCCTTGTTACAGAAAAAAATCGATATGTCTTCTGCCGCGGTCGGATTTTCGACCGTGATCGACTTCAACAAACCGAGATCTGTTTGCGCATGACGCAACATGGATTAACTCACGTAGTATGCGATCAGTGTGTCAGAGGTCTTCATGTTGACCGCCGTTCCGGTTGAGGCGAGCCAAGTGATCGTCGTGCCGCTGATCGAATAGTCGAAACCAGCCCCTTGTCTCTGCTGGATTCCGTTCAAAAACAACAAAAGCGATGCATTGGTTTTTGGTGTCGCGTTGAGCGTGTCGGTCAACGCTGTGTCGCTGTTGGTGATAGTCTCGGTTGTGACGGATTCCTGATTGAAGACTTCCGCGGTCGCCCCGGTCTCGATACCGTCGAGTCTGGTCTTGTCGGCTCCCGTCATGAACCCATCGGCGCCGGCGGCGACCACATCGGCGTGTTGTGTTCCCCCGCCGCGGACACCGTGCTGCGCGTCCGTCGCCAACACGCCCACCTGCATATCGTTTGCATTGACAACCAGCGACCCGTCCGCGTTGGCGACGACATCTAGATCGTTGACGTTGAGAACCAGGCCAGCGCCGGCTCCGCGGGGCGAGCCGTTGCCGATTACGACAACGCTGAGATCGTCCGTCCCGACAACATCGGAGCCGACGTCATTTGTGACCAGCCACGTCCTGTCCCCGTCAACCGTACCTTCGCGCACGGCGAAAAACGCGCCGGCCACACCATCGCCGGATTGGAAATCGGGCTCGCGGGTCCAGGCGCCGGCGGCGGTCAGATAGAAGCCGTCCTCTGTAGTGGTGGTTTGATTGAACAACGCGACACGCGACGCCGAGGTCAACACACCGTCAAGTGTTTGCTCGCCCGACAACGTAGCGATGTCGCCCTGCGCTTTGAGCTGCACGGATTCCTTGAAGTCGCGGAACCGTGGATCGACAATAGAGTCAAGCTTCGTTTTGTCGGCTGCCGACAGGAACCCGTTAACCGCCCCTGTCGCCGCCGCGTGCAGGGCGGCCCCGCCGCGGTTGCCGTGGGCGTGTGAGTGATTGGCGTGGACGAAATTGCCGCCGGAGCCCTCGTTGTTTGTAGAGTCCGTGATCTCGATCGCCGTCGCCGCCGGTACAGCATGGGCGTGAGTCTTGAGCGCCGCACCGTCCCCAGCGCCGTCGCTGCCGGCCTGGCCAACGGTCAGATCGTCACGCGTGCCGGACACGTCCAGCTGTAGGGCCGCGTCGCTACGCAATACCGAGGTTGCGGTACCTATGCCCGCAGCCGCGGCGCTGACGCTGGCCGCCGGTGGTGCCGCCGTTGTGATTTCGTCGGCGCCGTCGGGATCGTGTCGGGTGCCGTGCGCTCCGGGATCGATCGTTGCGCGCGTCGCGATACCGAACGTCAACCCGGTGGTATCGAGTATCAGGGGCGCATTGGTTGTCAGCTGCCAACAAGTGTCAGCGTTGGCCGTCCCCTCCGAGACCGGGAACAGCGAGCCGGAATCGAGATCATCGTCCGTCGCAAAATCCGGCGCGCGCTGCCATGCTCCGGCGGCGGCGAGATAGATGCCGTTCTGGCTCCCGGTGCTCTGGTTTTTCACGAGTACCCGATCATTGGCCACTGGCGTCACGCCATCGCGCGCAGCCAGGCCGCTGAGTGAATCGTCGGCTGTCGTTGCCAAACGGCAGGGATCCTTGGTCGCACCCAAAGGGATATCGGCGTCGAGTTGTGCTCTGCGGATGGGCGCTGACATGGATCGCTCCTACTTGTACTGAACTATCATTTTGTCTTTGGTCTTCAAAGTGAATGGGTCCAACCAGGTGATCGTTGCTCCGCTGATCGTATAGTCAACGCCATCATCGTACTCGACCCCGTTGACCGCGAGCTCAAGGGACGCGAGATCGAATGGAGTCTGCGACAAGACGAACGTTACTTGGCCCGTGGTGGGGATGAATTCATCTTTTGTCCACGCAACCTCGCCCACGGGTTGAGGGAATCCCACTGAGACCGATCGATCATCGACGATGAATGTCACCGACTGATCGAATCCGACAAATGTGGTGCAATCTGTCATGGTGTAGGCGCCGTTGGTTTTGCCCTTGCGCGGACAATGATCGGCGGGATGTGGGACGGCGCGCCGCCGGCGTCCTTGAGGCGGATTGTCAGTTGGGAACAACCCTCGATCCAATCGGTGGCCGTCGGATTGTACTGGGCTTGATTGGCATTCAGCACGGCCAGGATGTTTTCGAAAGCGGTTCCGTCAGGACGCTCAACGATGGCAGCGACTTCCTGGAACGCCGAGATATCGAAAGGGAAGGCAACGACAAATGGCGGAGACTCGTCCCCCTCGGTGTAGATGTGGGGCAATTCGGGAAGCTCGGCCGCCATGGTTGCAACCTATCACCGGCAACAGATAAACGCACCGGCGAGGACCATAGCCAGGATCACCACCGCTGCACGGCCCTCTCGGCTCACTGAGCCGCCCCGCGGACATCTCAAAACCTCAGCCTGACTCCGGCTCGCCCGGCCCCATAGACCTCGTGCGTCCCGGGCAACCACCCGAGATCGGCCCTGACGAAAGCTGCAACCCGATCAGTAATCCGATGGTTGTAGTCGGCAAACCCACCAACAGCAGCGCGACTACCCATGAGGTCGAAGGCCACCCCAAGATCCAGCAGGCCTCGACCAGGCGATAAAGATTCTGCACTATCCAATCCATGGGTCACGTCCTCGCGAAATTTCTCCAGCGCAGCCCGAGCGCGAGTAGGCCCAGACCTCAGACTGCCTAGGAAGGGGGCAGGCTCGTCAAGTTGGCGACGATGCCGTTCTTGACCTCACCCACCTTGGTGTACGCACGGATCGCTCCGTAGCCGAGCGCGGTCAGCCCTGTCAGTGCCAGACCAACGATCTTGTTGTCCCACTCCGTCTCGGTACTCTCGAGAAAACCGCTGGCGAGTACCCAGCCAAGAAGGGCTGAAGCTGACGCCATCCAAAATTCAGTAGTTTTCCATCCGGGTTTGCTTTTCATCTGAGTTTCCTTTTTCAGACCGCCATGCGATCTAGTTTAGCGTCGATGCCTGTCACTTTCGTATCGATGACTGCAACTGTCGTCGTGAGCTCGTTCACATGGTCCGCCAATTTCTCCACCGACTCAGCGGTGCGCTGGTTTTGGTGCAGCATGTCTTTGATGCAGCCTGCGATTTTCGCTGTGCTGTCGCCGCCGTTGCGCTTCTTCGCCATGATCTTCGCGAGCTCAACGAGCCCTGCGGTTACGGCGAGGATCCCGCCAATGATGCTGGCGTCGATGATCGTCATAGTGTTACTGCGGCGCTCCAGGGGTCCAAGCCCCATCCGGCAGCCTTCAAGGCCATGAGTAGGACTTGCATGCGTCAGTCTCCTAGATTCTGTAGTTGCCGGATATAATAACGCGGCCGTCGTCGGTCCACTCCGTGTCTATGAGACTCGTTGTGCCTGCGGTCGAGTCCCAGAGTTGCAGCACAAGACCCACTGCACTGATGTACGCACCCACGGTCTGATCCGCCGAGATTGCGAGGCCCGAAGCAAACCCAACAGTAGCCCCGCCGAACGTGGATGGAGCGAATGGCAGAGCTTCGATTGTTACAAAACCCGTACGTGATGCGATGCTAAGTGTTTCTATGTTGAGTTGAAAAAACACCCTGTTGCCGATTTTTGTATACTGACCAACTTGTGTCGTGTACGTGACCGTACCCGACCCTGCGGAAAAAACCACGGCAGGCGTGAAAGTCCCCTCTTCGTAGTCGTCCAAAGTATTGACGTCAGAACTTGCGACTTGTGTGTCGGGGAAATTGAGGCCGACGGTTAGGACGCCGCCGGTGAAGGGGGTAATCTTCGGGTCGGTGATGCCGGAAATCAGAAAGAGAACAGAGACGATTATTAAAATACCAAGCTCTCGCATTACGGACCCCTCCTAACAAGCAGTACCCTGATCGTGTCACCCGCAGCGCCGCTCGTCGACGTGAACCGCCAACGAACGAATGGAGCGTTGACGTCGTACTCGACAATGGATGCGGTCGACGCCGTGACCGCTTTCTTGCCTTGCTCATTTGAAAGCGTAACGACTCCTGCCGTGCCGGCCTCAGGGCTTTGGAGTATCCCCCAAGGCAAGTCGGCAACACCGTCGCGATTCACATCCACAGCACCGTCTTGAGCTATTTGGATTTCTGTTGAACTGGTCCGCGTGTAATCAATCAGCAACCAGACCTTGGTGAATCCTCTCATGTCGAGCTCGAACGCAGCGCACGTGAGCGATGCCGTTGCCACGACTGTGGGATTCGCCTGGCACGCGGTGTCGATCGATGTCGCGGCCATCACCTCGCTACCAACCTGGTAGCTTTCGAGGGCCGCTGGCTGCGCTAAAGCAACGAACGCAATCCCCGCCACCAACGGAGAGGAAAGCAATACAAGTAGAAGTGTAACTTTTCGCATGACATTTTCCTTCATGGCTGCGCGCCGCCGTCCTTTTTCTCGCACACGAGACCGCGGAAGCTCTTGAGCAACCAGGTCCCGACGGTTTTGGCTATGTCGTTGAGTTTTTCCATTCCCATCTCCTTTGTTTTTTCAAAGAACGTCCACGATAAACATGATCAACCTGGCGGTGTTCCCTGCGTTGGCTGTAACCCAATCGGCAAAAGGCCGCACCCTGAAGCCGCCGCTCAAGTCCTGCGTGCCGCTTTGGATACCGAAAAGATCGGTATTGGCTGCGGCGTTGTCGTCGAAAAACGATCCCTTTAGCACATGGCTCCCGCTCACGCCGGTGGCCGTGATTACGTTGTGCTGCTCAAAGTGAAACGTCGTGTTGGCGGTCGGCGCGGTGAGCGTTCTGCTATTGCTAGCGCCGGGAGCCCCTATGTCGAGACCCAGCGCCACGTCCGATGCCGTGGTGTTGCTTATTATGAAATACAGCGCCCTAGTGCGAATTATCGTTCCGACTTCAAGCCGTGCCGCCGCCACGTCGTGAGTCTCGGCGAAAAGTGTTTTCGCTGCGGTATTGGTGACGTCGTCGGTTAGATTCACGGATGTAAACGCATTGGACCACATACGCTGAAACGCGGTCACGTCCCGGACCTGCATCCCGCCCACGTCGCTGATGTATACGTCGCCCTTTTGTCCCGCGCTGGGCTGGTTGGTTTGTGGGACAACGCGCAAGGAAGATCGGGTAGGCGTCCCGCTATTGGATCCCTGAGCGATTGCACCATAGCCCGTGACACCGCCGCCGACCTCCGAGCCGACGCCGTGAAGGCCAACACCAACTTCGGTTTCTGCGGTGCCCAGGCTTCCACCGGTTACGAGTCCGCGACCGAGGGCCCCCACTCCGTTGGCGTTGGCAGCTTCACCATCGGAGATCAGGCCTCGAAGAATTTGGAACAAACCCAACGCCCGGATCCGAGCGGCGATCGTTGGTGTAGCGCCCTCGACAGTAGCTAAGACAAGCTCACCGTCATCGTCGGCACCGTCTCGCCGGGCGCTGATCTGGGCGAGGGTCTGTTCCCCGCTGACGTCATCCTCGGCGGAAAGGCTCAGGGTCGGTCCGAAGCCGTCGGTCATATTGCCGCTAGTCTTTAGCTTCGCGACGACAGCGGTTTCAGTGACCGCTGTTGCCGAGGTGTTGCGCTCGCCTTTGTAGGCCTCGGCGTCGGTGCTTCTTAGGCTGGCGGGGATGACAGTAGTAGGCAATGGGCTAGAGTTCGTTAGCCCCTTGAGAAAGTCGACAAGCCCCGTCGCGCCGTCGGCAACGACGTAATCCTCCGGAACATTCGGCGCGGCGCCTGTGCTTCCAGCGGTAGAGGCCTTGAGCTTGGCCTTTGACGATCCAGTCCCGGTCCCCTCACCGCCGGACAGCTCGCCGTCGCCGCCTGCAAGATCGGTCCCCACCGAATTGCCGCCGCGGAAAGTGCCCTTGCCTGCAACGCCACTCGCAGGATCCTCCGGGTGTGTCACATAGTCGGTCGGCGTCCCGCCGTCGTCGTGGCGCTCGTCGAGCCACCGGAACCATTGAAAGGCGATATTTTGGAGGAAGTTCATATGCCGCGCGGGCGGCTTGTCATCTACAATCCAGCCGGTGTCCTTCTCGCCGCCGGTCGGTTCGAGGGTTGTCCCCCCATTGGTCGCCCACCTGGCGGTCCGGTTTGGTTTGGTCGAGGCCATGATCTACGCTCCCAACGCGTCCGCGTATTTTCCGCCGGTGGTGCCGGCGTCGTTGGCAAAACCCTTGCTTGTATCCGCTTCCGGGACATCGCCGCTTGCGAATGTGAATAACTCGGCGGCCGGTGATAGGGAATAGTGCAGGTGACCATTGACCGCGGCCGATCTCGCCTCGGCAATTATCGCCGCGAGTTGAGCGGGATCGCCCTGTATGTCGATGATTTCGATCACAAAGCCGGCTGGGTATTTCTCGACCACGTCGGTTATCGGCGCCGCTTCGAGCAACGCAATGATCGTGAGGATTTCATCCAGGAGGCCGCTGGATTTGTTCAGCAGGATCTGAGCCTGGAGCCGGACGCGGTAGAGATCATCCGACAAGCCCCCGCGAGCTCGGCCAACAATGACCCCGATCCCGTCCAACTGAACGCCCACCGCCGTTTCGATAATCGTATCGAGCAACACCTCGAAAGAACCGTCCTCGACGTCCTGGGATTGATCGACAAAGGCGGAGATGAACGCGGCAATCTTTGGTTTGTTCTTGAAAAACTCGATCAGATTCGCGAGCGCCTCGCTCGTGATCGTGATTTTTTTCGTTAGCTCGGTCATACGCTGGTAACCGCTATGTCGCTCGTGTCGAAAGTTGCGATCTCTCGGCTCAAGATTGGGATATTAGCCGAAACCGCGGGGGCCGGTGCGTCGTCGATAAAAAATACCGTAACATCGATCACACCGTCCACCTGGAACGATTCGCATTTTATCACCTCGGCGATCACGTCCTTCCCAATGCCGAGAGTATTGCCTCGGGCCGCCAGAGCCGCGGCGACTTGCGCGTCCCCGTCGACCGGATAGACCGCCCCTTGCTTGGGGTCCGTGTTGGTGACCACCGTTATGATTATGAAAATCGG
>SDBT01007758.1_pt1 | contig 17619 bp, 25 predicted proteins | sample 2277101 | NCBI WGS metagenome assembly SDBT01 (sample SAMN10404973, study PRJNA504765) | marine sediment metagenome | isolation source: marine sediment core GS10_PC15, 103 cmbsf | place: Arctic Ocean: Southern Knipovich Ridge | collected 2010 | reverse complement strand
GATCTATCCTTACCATCGATAGTTAATGTTTCAGAAAACTTAGCCTTAACAGACTTATCTTTATTCTGCTTATATGTTTGAAGGGCATATGTTGCGTTAGGCCAAATCTCGCTTATGTAGTCTGACACTGCCTCGTTAAAGCTATCTACAATAGAGTCCATAACATATGCAGGAGCACCAGTAGTATCGAATATAGATCCTACAGCATCTAATAGGAATTGTTCGTCTAGAAGCTCTGTCTGTTTCTTAGAGAGTACTTGGGCATTAACAACAATCTCTTTAACCTTTAGTTTAATTTCATCATTTCTATTAACCTGCTCTCCGAGGGATTTGGCTTCATTACTTTTGAGTAAGATAGAATTCCTATACTCAGATATAGAAGACTGAGCGCTATAATAGTCTGCAGACTCTTCTTGTTTCTTAATTTTAATTTTCTTAATAAGCTCTTGTATCTCCTGTTCTTTGTCAATATCACGTTGATATTCTTTAATTTGTGTTTGAACAACATGTATTTGCTTTTCAATCTCCGTATTGTTGTCTGCCCTATGAGCATGACCATTGACAATGTTAAGATCTACATTACACTCTGGGCAAGATGTATCCGGTGTCATCGTTCTTAATTGTGTTAACTCATTAATCTTAGCATTACGTAACATTTTGTAAGATTGAATATTCATCAACTTTTCTTGTATTTGCGTTTCTATTTCAGCATACTTAGATAAGTTTGGTTCTTGTACATCTTCTAAGTCTTTTATTGCCTTAGTATATGCCTGAATATCTTTATTGTTCTGATCTATCTTATTTTGAATGTCTACTGGATTAACTAATGATACCTTGTATATTTCTATATTAGACTTATATCCCTCTAACTTAGTCTTAACTAAATTCTTTTCTACTTCTATAGCTTTTAATCTTTCTTGAACTTCATCTTTAGCTTCAGTAAACTTACTCAGATTCATTATCTTAAGGATAAAATTCTTCTTTTGAGTGTCGTTTAGATTGATGAATCTCTCGGGGGTGTCTTGTGCTGTATACATGGTCGTCAAGAACTGATCGTAGTTTAGTCCTATCTTTTCTTCGAACTCTTCTTGGGTGATGTCAATGACACTTCCATTCTTATAAAATGTAGCGGACGTTGGTCGATTACGTTTGACAGTATATTTTCCTTGACTAGTAATGACATCAACAAGGACAAATCCAGATTTGGTACCTTTCCGGAGTATTTCAGATTTCGTAACCTTTCTCGGTACCTTGTCGTATAAAGCAAACGATAAAGCATTAAATATAGCTGACTTACCAGCGCCGTTGGCTCTTCCTGAGTCATAATCAAATCCCTCCACCAGAACAAGACCACTATCACCAAATTTGATAGAAGCATGTTCAATAGATAATATGTTGTGTATTTCTAGACAGTGTATTTTCAATGCTACTTACCACATATCTCTTTATGTCGAGCTTTAGCATAAATCTTAAAATCACTACGCAATACACCGTATGACTCTAGATCATCCATTTGTGCTACACACTCTTTTATATCTGTAATTTTTAACCCATGAATACAAAAATCAGTAATCATGTGTATTTCATGCATAAAAGTAACTTTGTTGTCTTTACATTGTGGTTTAAGATCCATCATTTCCTGTGCAAATGTAACAGATGATAGTAAAAGGGCTGCTAATAATAGTTTTTTCATTTTAATCCTTCATACAAATTTTACCGACCTTCACCGGTATATTCATAATTATACCGTCTCTAATAATACCTATGTTAACCGTAGTTCCTATCGGATAAACATCTTTTATTTCTAGATCGGGTTCTGTTAATATATCTTTAACTTTTATACCGGCCAAATCAGCTGGTCCACCAGGAACCACTGTCGATATCTCATGAAACATTTGCCAATGGGTTATTCCAATTCCTATATAGAACTTCTCACAGTCTTTATCTCGTATAAGTTGTAAACTAGTCTTACCCTTTTGCTTCAAAGCTTTAACCTTATTAAGCGCTTTATTTAACACATACAATTTGTGCTGTTTAAACCCCTTTTCCTCACCTTCCTCTCTTACAGTAACTTGCATATGTGATCTTTTAGTAGATTTATGTTTAGGAACCTTTACTAGATAAAGAGCAGAGGCATGTATTAGTAAACTAATAATTATTGAGTAGATCATTGTTTTTGAGGTGGTTTTGTTCTTGTTACTAACTTACCCTTCTCATTGTAGTAAACCCAGTTTTGCTCAAGCATAGTATATAGTGAGTAGGTTCCAGACCTTACTAGTTCAGGGACTTGTACTTCCCAGTAGTGATCTGCCTTTCTCTCTTTTAGTATATCTTGATGATCTTGAATATGTCGCTTGTTTGTAAACTTATCTGTAGTTTCGGTTACCCTTATACCTCGCAACTTAGGCATGTTGCGATTCATTACATCACCACACTCACAGTCTATTGCTTTACAAGACGTAGGCGCGTATTTTTGATTTGATCTTCCACACTTTCTACAGGTGTAGGTGTACTTTGGCACTTGACTCTCCATTTATTAATTATTTCATTAACTTCTTCTAATGTGATAATCTCACAATCTAATTGATCATAGTTGTCAAGAACTGAACTTATATCTTTCATTTAAAACCTTATACCAATACCAAGACCAATCTCTTTATCATCAAAATGTTTATCTGATTCTAAGTGCAGATCAAGAAACATAGGTCCAAATATGTCGTATGTTACGCTTGAGAAGTAGTTTTTTTCGCTCGTGATCCCCAGTGAGATTCCAAAAGAGCGCTTATTAATTTCAGTCTTTGTTTTCTTGAACGTCTCAGACCTGGTGTTACTGTTGGCTGCGAGTTTCTTTTCGTAGTCCTCTTTAATCTTCCTGATTCGTTTTTCATGTATCTTCATCCATTTTCTTTCTATAGAAGTTACTTTTCTAGTAAACTCCTCTTTGATTTTAGTAACAGTAGAGGAAATAACATCTGTCTCAGATTCCTTAAACCATCTCTCTTCAATAGTCCCATCTGGCCTAACAATCTTGAATCGTTTTTCACTTACTCTTTGTTTTAGTTTGAAATTCTCTTCTCTCAAGGTTTCAGTATTTCTACTTATTTCTTCTCTATATTCTCTATTACTTTGAACTTCCTCGTCATATTGACCTTGATAGAACTCTTGCGTAACTTTCTTTTCATATTCTAATGTAGATATGGCTTGTTCAAACTTAGTTCTTTCCTCTGAGGTAATAGTTTTAGAGGGATAGAATATGGCACCAATGGCCATTCCTATTAATAGGGCTAATCCATAACGAACATAATTATTTTTTAACAACTCTTTCATATAACTCCTTATTGTCCACCACCTGCATCCATCATATCACTAAATGCTTGTTTAGACATAGCAAGTTGATTTTCTAACTGAGAATCTCTAGGAACACAAACAATACCACCACACGTTATAAGAAGTGATGCTACTGATAAAGCATTTCCAATCGATACTCTAACTACTTTGGCTGGTTCAATAATACCAGCTTTATATGGTTCTACAAATTTATGTTGATTGGCATCAAACACTGATCCTTTAGGTTGACTCTTAGACTGCTTAACAATCTCATCATGATCTTCCCCACAGTTAGTTAAAAGTAATTTATATGGTTCTTTAAGGGCATTGATCATAATGTCCCATGAAGGTTTTCTATCTTTATGTTTACTTATAAGTTTTGATAACTCAAGATGAATTAAACATCCACCAGGAACAACACCTTCTGCGATAGCTGATCTAACAGCTTCAACGGCATCTTCAACTCTAGATTTACGTTCTCTAACCTTAAGGTCAGATACACCGCCTACAAATATAGTAGATATACCACCAGTTAATTTAGCAATATTAGCACGAACATGCATCCTATCCATATCGGAAAAACAAGACTCTTCTATTGCTTTAAGTTCTATAATTCTATTTTCTAATACTTCACTTTCAGGTTCAGCCATTATAAATGTTTCATAAGTGTTAGATTTTGCAAAAGTAAAGAAACCGAAGTCATCTTCCTCTATTTCTCCAACAGTAGATGGGTCAAATACTTTACCACCAGTATATGCAGCCATATCTTCTAAGAAAATACTCTTAGAATTTGGTAAACCAGATCTAGGTGTCTTAACAGGGCATATTGTAATACCACCTTTTAAATTTTGGGCAATCTTATCCATAATAGTATCTGCAAAGTCATGTGCAATAAGCATAAGAGGAGAACCATATAATTCTGTTCCCTCAATGGCCTCTTGAACAAATGCCAATGACTTAAGATCATTTATAGTTCCATTGTAAAGGAATACATAGCCGTTGTCCATCTTACATTGTTGATTTACTTTATCATTAATAAACATGGGACCAAGTTGTCCTAAATCTTTTAGACCTGTAGTTATAATATAACCATCAATTGTCTCAACTCTCATCTCATCCCCTTGAGCTTCTTCTAAGATAATATGTCCGTCATCACCGGCAGATATAACTGCGTCGACAACAATATTAGCAATCTTCTTATCTCCGTTTGAAGATATAGTAGCAACATTACGTAATTTCTCATCATCATCTACCCGTGTAGACCTAGATTTAATATAGGGAACTATTACATCATCATATAGATCTTCTAATTCGTTTACAATTCTCTGAGGGTTATATTTAGAGTTACTATTAACGAAGTCTTGACCGTGTTTAGTAATTGCACTGGCCAAAACAATGGCAGTGGTTGTCCCATCACCAGCATCCTTGGCTGTGTTGATACAGATCTCTTTTGCAGCTTCTACAATTATGTTATTCTCTGCCCTATCGACACCAAGTGCCTTGGCAACTGTCACACCATCTTTAGTAGCTAACGGAGGCATTCCCTCTCTCTCTATTAGAACAGAACGTCCACCAGGACCTAATGTTGATCCGACAATGTTTGCCATCTTCTCAATGGTCTCAGATACAATATGGTTAAGCTTTTCTTTATCAGCAATAATTTCTTTAGCTTTTGATCTTTCGTATAACACTAGTCCTCCAACTCTTTAGGTACTCCACCTTCATACACTTCTACTTCAGGTTTTGTTTTTTCTAAATACTCAATGCCTTCTGGCGTAAATATTAAATAAGACATAACTGCTCCACCATCTGGTAAGCCAGTATTTATATTTGCAAATGGTATAAAAATTAATGGCTTTAAATTACCCATTATATAACCCGCATCTACATATTCTTTTATGTATTTATATAACTTTTTAACTTCATCATCTATTTTCAGTCTATCTTTAACTCTAGCACCTAAATATTTAACAAGAGTTACTTCTCTTCTAAAGCCACATGTATTCAACAAACCTTGAAATGAATTAGGATTAAAGAAGTTAAGAAGCACATAATTATTATCCATTGGAATATTAAGTTTTTTAAAAAAACTGTTAAACTTTTCTTTAAATGTAGATTCAATACCTAATTTTTTACATAAAGATATTAAATCAGATAATTCTTCATTACCTAAATCTCTATTATATTCATATGCTGTTTGACTAGTCTGTCGAGCCTCAATGGCATCAACTACATATTTATCAAATGTTCCCTTATAATGATCCCACAAGTCAACAACTTCTATATTTGGGGCGTATAGGTGAACTGGTTCTTTATCTGCATTACCTGAATCTATAAGACCCTTAATCGAATTAGATATATTACATTTCTGCTTTTCTGTCATCTTGATACTCCTGTATGATTTTCTTATACCTACCTAATTTACGCTGGTCAGTGTCGAACCCATAAAATGAGTGACCGTACTTAAGACATGCCTTCATAGTTGCAGAAGTCCCCATATAAGGATCAAATAGTACAGAACCTGGCAAAGTATCAGTCATACGTATTAGTAACTCAGCTAAGTCAGCTGGGTACGATTCTTCTAAAGATCCTGTCTCTACTGTCCAAGAGTTACCTGGGCAACTCATGTCATCGTCTAAACCTAGATATTCTTTAATAGGTAATCTGTCTAGCTTCCATACTTTCCCATTACAAAAGTACAGAGCATACTCATGTGAGTTTACTAGATTAGATTCACTTCTCTTACCTGGAAGCCAGGACTTATTTATAATTATGTTATCTATGTGAGTAAAACCAGCATCTGACATTATCTTAGCTATTTCAAAAGGTCTGGACTTACACTCATTAGGTGCATAGCAAAGTAAGAAAACTATACCATTCTTAACAGTATTAGACTTTAGTTTCTCTGCTAGCTTCTTGATTTTGTCAGGTGAGTAGCCATCTCTCTTCCTTATAGGAACTCTACAAATGGTTACTTCTATATTATTGGGCCAGACGGCATTGGGATCCAGTGGATCCATGTTACCTATCCTGATGTTTGTAGCAAATAAGTTGTGGATATCCATTTAGACATTATACTCATCTTCTTCATATAGCATTTTATCAACTTCTTTATCAAACTTCTTAGACTCAATGGTATATCTTAATTTCTCAGTACCTGCTCTAAATGAATCTATACACTCATCCATGCTACCACCAGTTATATTAAGTCTCACAACACACATGAACCTTGTTTCTATTTCATAAGTAAAATGCGGTATCTTATTGTTAGTTGATCCGTATCCAGCATGTGTATTAATAACAACAGGCTGATATATTCGTTCTTGCCTTATCTCAACTTGTTGTGCAAATGGTCTTAATTGCTCAAATTCATCTTCGCAACAAGTAAACTCTAATTCCACTATTACATTAGTGCCCATATATTGATGCATTGCGTGATAAGATGATGAAGAATCCACAGACATATGATTATGGTCTTGCCTAATATTAACATTATCAATACAGATACCCAGTAAATTAAATTCCCTCTTCATAGTATCAATAACATATGATATGTAACCTGGATCACTTACACATGCCACTAATACCCCCTAGCTTGACGATCAAAGTTCTCTTGATTCTTTGTTACATACAACTTCTCAAATGTCTCGCCGTCTATACCTAAGGCTAGTCCAATATTCATGAAGAAGTGAAACATATCTATATATTCATAGTATGTCTCCAACATGTCCTCATCATCTTTAAAGCCTTGCAATGCTTCTTCAGGGTAAGTCTTCCATTCTTTAAAAGGAAGTCTCTCAAGCAGTTCTGCGAACTCTAAGGTCATGTTACGCCACTGAATAGAGATGTCATCTATCTTCTGTTTATGGGTGGCATTCTCTAGATCAAGGGCTCTGCCAGTTTTAGCTAGAGAGTTCTGTAAGGAACGCTGTAGATTAAACATGTCGACAATAGAGTCGTTTAGTTTTGGTGTGTCTTTAAATAGATCTGCACACTTGTTTTCTGGGTTTAGCATTTTAACTCCGTTATGTGATAACTAATTTCTATATCGTAGTTATCTGTTAATCCTAGACTACCTAGAACTGAAATAGGTGGTATATCAATTCTCTTTTCTGACATTATACTGTAAGGGATATCAAGTTTATAAAATACTTGAATTAGGTTACAGAATATGTTATATTCATCTTCGTTTAGATTCATGCGGTGATTATACAATTAATATTCAGGAATAGGTATCGCCCTTAAGATTTTATATAGTAGAGAAAAGTACAGTACTAGTCTAGTCTAGTTCTGTCGCCGTTGGCGAGGTTATACTGAATTATTTTGAAAAAGAAGTAAAAAAATTTAGTTTTTGAACTATTTCAAGCGGTTAGGATTTATGTCGAAAAGACGAATTAGGGTGAGATACATGAGCATATTGTAATAAACGTCTACTTCGATAAAGAGATGTGACTTGTAGTATCTAGTGTCTTCAGCATCATCTGTTATCATGATCCAGTCATCCTCAACGTCTTCTATGATGTACTTCTTTTCAGGGGTAATGTAAGGATTTGCAGAACTGGGTGAGATTATGATCATTCCTACTTTAAAACTAGGTAGGGTTAAATTATCCACTTATAATCCTATATCTTTCTCTATGTCTTCTAGTTTGATATCTATATCTTCCTCAGTAGGACCTGAAGGTAAGTATTCCTTAGGTTTCCTCTTATCCCAGCGAGCTTGTGATCCTCTAGAGTCAATATGAGTAAATGTATCATATCTTCCTAGACCATCGAACTTCTCACAGGCATCAGCGACCTCATCTGGACTCATATCGGCAACTACTATATCAGTAGCTGAACCTAGCTTATGTTGAGAGAATTTGGAGCCGCCTATTTTAGCATTGTGAGCAGGGCATCTATAAGCGGAGTTAATGCGGATAGATGAGCCTAGATCATGTCTAAGTTGCTGTAATTTAGCTACGTGGTCTACATCGACGAGAGTTTCGTCACATTCAGAACATCTGCACTCCCACTCTTTTAAGTGAAAGTTAGCAGATAACCTAATATCTTCACCCTTCTTAAACTTTCTTATATCAGCCATAAGACTCTCCTGTGGCTATATTATATCAAATTTGGTAGTGAAAGGAGAATTTAATGGATTATTCTAAGTCTTCTTGCATAGCTTCCCACTCTGCACACTCCAAACATATGATAGTATCTTTATTCATAGCTTCTTCACCACACATAAAACATGTACCAGCATCACTTTTGCAAAACGTGTTCCATAATTCTTTTAACCATTTCATATTCATACCTTTATCTGATGGTGGTCGTGACGGGGTTCGAACCCGCGACCAAGAGTTTTAGAGGCTCCTGCTCTACCACTGAGCTTCACGACCATTTCTATTTTACATTAATCTAAAATCTGTAAAGTATTTCTCAGCATCATATCCATATGCAGCTAAAGCTGTCAACTGATTACCGATATCAGGTTCTCTAAAAGAAGTAGTATTAACGTCACCAAGAGGTAATATTACTTCATATCTTTGAATCGTTTCATGATCAGTCTTTAGATATACGATCGTCTGGTTGTTCCATTCTTCAGCCAGATCAGGATAGGACAGCATAAACTGTGCCAGAGCATGACCACCCTGAACCCCTTGCTGAGATTTGCTTAAATCACTACGCACTAATATAAACATCTTCATTGGAGCCCTCCTGTAGTTCAGCAATATCCTTGTTGATAATCTCCCATTTATATTCACATATGAAATTATCTTCTCTGGTCTTTCGCTCAATCTCTAGATACTTTCGCCCTCTAGCGATACAGTATGCAATGTGCTTAAACCTAGCTTTATCGGAATATGGTGTCCAACCACAACCATTGCGCCTTCGGTACTCTCGACCATCTTTGGCCAGCTTTTTAAGTTCTTGTTTTCTTTCTAATAATCTTTGATTTTTCATTATTTCTCCATAATAATTAAGTTTGATTGTTAATTTGACTTATGAAGATTTTAAGGTGGTATGTGGATCTATAGCATGATTACTCCTTTTGTGTGCTTGGTTCTATTATACCAGATCTGTCTTTCGGCCACAGTCTATAGTATATAATAACACCAACAAAAACAGTATTTACAAGACAATTGAATATAATAGGTAGTTGGGCCAGTCCAAATCCATATACGAGACCAGTTAACTCACCTATTATCCACAGTGCGAGAGTTCCGTCTGCTACACCCCTAGAATGACCATCTTTTATAGATCTTAATGATTGGGGTAATGCCGATAATGCGAATGCACCAGAGTAGATCCAGCCAAAGGCCTGAACCCAACCTAGTTTAGCAAAAGTAACTATAATTATTGGTATCGACACTGCTACGAGTATACAGTATGCTAGTCTTCTAGAGTTCCATGATTTGAAAATATGCTTATATAACCACGACATCATCTGTTATCTCTTTATAAAAATTAACTCTACCCTTCGCATGACGGGACAACATAGACGAACCCTTAGGTATGTAGTCCTTGATGATACATTCATCTTTATCCCCATAGATTCTGAGACCTCTTCCAACTGCTTGAATGACAGGACCTTTAGACGCGACAAAGTTAGCAAGAATAAGAACATCAACCCGCTTGGTGTCTGTGCCCTCTCCAATTTTTCCACCAGTTCCGATGAGCCCAGTGATCTTACCGCTATTGAGGTCTTCAACATATTTTTGAGACTGCTTATTCTTTCCTTGTGCAAAGGGGATTCCAAGCTTCTTAGACAATTCTTCTCCATGTGCAACCTCAGCAACCAAACAGAGTACAAACTTGCCCTCATCCATGTATTTCTTTACATCAACCTGTATCTGATTCTTCATTGTATCATCATTTAGGATATGAGCTTTATAATTCTTTAGCTTATCATTAGGATAATCTGGGCCCTGTGTATCAATTTCTTGAATGATAAACTTAGGCTTAGCTAGATATCCATTCTCGATACCCCATTTAATATCTCTCTTAATTATAACCTGGCCACAACCCGCATTAATAAGTAGATCTTTACCGTCTGATCTATAGTCAGTAGCTGTGAGTCCATATATTCTGCCTGTATCTCCCAGGCCAACAGCGATCTCGTAAAATGTATTAGCAGCTATATGATGTACCTCGTCAAAGATGATGACACCGATATCTGCTTCTTTAAATGCATCTACATTCTTAACCACAGATGCAGCTATACCTACAGTTATATCTTTAATCTTCTTCTTGCCTCCCCCATAATATCCAATACGTTTCTCACCAAATGCATCTGACAATTGTTCATAGAATTGTTTTGCTATACTTTCAGAAGGAACTACTATGAGACTCTTTTTTCTTAACTTCCTCAATAGATGTATGGCAACCAAAGTTTTTCCTAAGCCTGTGGCAAGGTTAATAATCCCACGCCAATTACTCATAGCCACATCAACAGCTTCTTCCTGATAAGGTCTAAGGTCAAAGGGTTTCTTGCGCCACGGTAGTGCTATTGTTGCGCCAGTCTCGTTTCTTTTGTCATCAATTGATACCCTCAGGGCATCAACTTGATAAGACAGACCCGAGTTAAACGCAACATGGCCTCCGGGGAGCTCATGTAATAGACAGCAATTTACCTCTTTCTTTAACTTCTTAATCCAACCAGTGTTTTTATTGAACGTATTTCGCTCAGCACGTCTCAATTGATATTGCTTTTGTTTATCAGTGTATGACATCAACATTTTTAACGAATGTACAACATCTTCAGACGGATTTTGAATAACTGTGAATTTGTTTGTTATAATCGTCTTCATTAACTTATTATACGTATGAGTGTAATTAATAATATTTCGTATAAAATATATATGGAATATCGAATACAAACGTTTTTTAGGAGAATCGATGGAACAGTCTTACAAGGACAAACTTCAAAACACCTTAACTTGGTGGTTGGGTAAGAAAAAGCCCTTTGTAATCAACGACGAATATGAGATTAAGTTGTTGTTTATTGATAAGGTGAATCACTCAGCGAAGATAGAAATCACAAACATAAAGACCAGAGAAAAAAACACTATGGAGGTAGGTAATGCAAAATAAAGCAGACCTTATCTTTATGAAGTGGAAAGCTGATTTAGCTGATATGGATCGTTCAAAGGAAGCTGTTGAAGGTAACTTTGATTTACTATTTGATCAGTTGCAGCGAGCAAAGGTTAAGATGAATGATGCCTTGCCATATCTTGATAAAGCAACTAAAGCACATTATCCCAAACTACATATTGTTAAAAATACTTTTAAAAGAATTAAACATTTTGGTAAGTCAGAGAATGTTCAAGATTTTGAAAATAACTGGAAAGAATTTATTGGCGATGCTGCCAAAAGAGTTTTCTTTTCTCTATATGACATTGAGGGAGTAGACAAAACAGAGAAGAAATATGGAAACATGTCTGCATCTGAATATAGGAAACAACATAAGTATGCTGATTCTCACCCAACTATTGATTGGGAAGCAATAATTGCTGAACGAGATTCTGAAGATAGCAAAGAAACCCCGAACATAAATGTTGATGATGTTGATTTAGATATCGACTTGGGGGACTTATAATGAGTAAATTAACTAACGAACAAATAGCGAAAGCACTACATGCAACACCATCTAGTAAACAAGTAGTTGATACAGACAATGCTGATCTAGATGTATCTTTAGAAGAACTTGATAACTTTGGTGATAAAGATTCTATTAAGGAAATGTATCAGAGTGTTAAGTCTTATAATCAAATGCTTGGTGAGAAGATCACGTTTGTTAATAAAGCATTAACCGCGGCAATTCCATTCACAAGAGAAAATCTATATCTTATGTGTGGTTATTCTGGTAATGGTAAATCAACAATCGCAGCTAATATATCTTATCCACTTTGGAAAGAGGGTAAGAAAACTTTGGTTGTATCTAATGAAGAACCCAAACAAGATATTATATATAGAATAGCATGTCTAGAACTTGGCTATAACTTTAATGATTATAAGAAAGGTTTGATGCCAAAAGCTCAGCAACTAGAGTGTATGAGGCTTTATCCAGAGATATGTAAGTTTGTTAAGGTTGTTGATGTTAACTTTAATAATGGCATTACTTCTACACTCGAGGGTATTAAAAATATCTTAACTCAAGTAGAGAGTGCTGATTATTCAGCGGTTATGATTGATTACTTTCAGCAAATTAAGAAATCAGTCAAGAACCCCAATAGAAGTTCTCTAGATGTATTGACCGATCTTAGATTATGGTTGGGTAGATATATCAGGAAGTCAAATATACCTGTGGTTCTGTTCGCACAACTACACTCATTAGGTAAACGTAATAATCAAGAACTAGACTCCAGAATTAAAGACTGTCCTTCTGTATATGAACCAGCTACAGTTGTTGTAGAGATTGTTCCTGATTTTGAGAATAAGACAACTAAGTTCTTAATTAAGAAAGATAGATTTGGATATCAAGGTATGAAGATCGAGTGTGCATTTGATAAGGGGAAATATATAGAGATAACTGCAGAGCACATGCAAAAAACCCAAGATGCCAAGATAGAGGCCTTGATGGAAGAAGCTGGAATGGGTGAAACAGATGAATAATGAAGATATTGCTAAGCAATTAGCAGCAATTACTGGTAAGCCAGTAGCGGAGTTTTTAAATGGCAAATGCAGCAACAATGATGGACGCAATCTTAAGAAAGATCGATATGAAAATGCTGGAATCAACCCTCCTAAAGGTAGAACTGATGGATGTACTGTGTCAACTGAATGTGATAAAGACGAACCCGCTGAAAATACCAGCGAGGGGACGGGGACGGAAACCCAGATTCAGACCAGGGCCGAAAAAGTAGAAGAGTATAAAGAATTATTCAATGCCACAGATGTAACTAATGGTTATATAATGAACGGTAGAAAAATGACTCGTAAAGAGTACTTAAAGTGTGCAAAGAAATTAACTGAAGATGAATTACTTAAACACTCACTTCTGTATAAGATGTTTAGGTCTGAAGGACAACTAGAGCCTAATTTCTTACACTGGTGTAATAGATTTCCAAAAAAAGATACTTAATAAATTAGGTGTAATATGAATACTAAAAAATGTTTAATATGTAAAAGACACAATGATACATTACATTGGCACACTGATGCTGACAATGGATCTATTTGGGTGTGGTGTAACGGTAGATGTCAGAGGGGTTATTCTCTAAGAGATTATTGTTATACAGCAGGCATAGATCTAAATGAATTCCTTCAAGGAGACTTTACCTTCACTGAGGCCAAACCAAATGAAGTGAGTAAATTAGATTGGCCACCTCACTTTGTACCAATGTCTGATCCAAGGGCTGAAAAGGGTAGAGATTATATTAGATCTAGAGGATTAGATCTTAGAGGAGACATGTATTATGATACCGAACGAGAAGGAATTATCTTCCCTTATTATTACGAAAATGTATTCGTTGGTGCTCAAACTAGACTTATATCCCCCTGGAACAGAGACGGAGATGAGGTTAAGATGCTTACATTACCTGGTACAAGACTCGGTTTGGTGTTCTACAATTGGAATCAGAGTCCGTTCGTTACAGATATTAAAGGAATAATTCTTTGTGAAGGTGCGTTTAATGTATTGGCAATTCAACAAAATTTAGACAAACTGTATGGCGGGGTTATAAAGAATCCTTGGAAAGCCGTAGCATGTTCTGGATGTGGAACAACAAAGCATCAAATAAGTAAGATAGAGGAACTTAAAGAAGCAGGTATTAAGATAGTGTGTGCGTTTGATTCTGATGAACCTGGTTTAAAAGGTTTATCTAAATTAAGTAAAGAAGGTGTAATAACTCATTATGCACTAGTTGAAGACACTGCTTCCGATTGGAATGATGTTCTTATGAATATGGGTGATGAGTTTGCTGATTTCTTCTTAAAGAGTATCAAGCCTATTTAATCTATACGCTTAAACTGAGTTGCAAAGCCAGCTCGTGCTATACGGTGATCCCATTCAGGGACACCATTCATATCGCCGGGATATATCTTCCAGCCTAACCAGAAACGATAAGTCCTTCCTAACAATTTAAAGTGTGATCTAATATTGGAATAGAGTCCACACCATGTTAGAGACCAGAATAATGTTTTATCATCGTCGTAAGACTTTAACACTTCATCAGATAGATCATCTTCTCTAGTGCCTAAAGAACCTATGAAGTTAACTTTATCAGGATCTATTTTAAGAGATATATATTTTACGAATCTTAGATTGTTTGCTGGGTTTCTTATAATCTCGGAGTATAGAATTCTTTTAGCGAGACTCCATTCAGGATCACCGTAATAACCTATACCCTCTTCTTCGTTGCCCCAAATCCAAAATAGCTTACTCTTGAAAGCTCTTACTATTCTATCGGGATAAATTTTAGACTCTCTAATAGTGGTATTCTTAAGGACTACAGCTAAAGGAACCATTATATACCCTAGTATTATTAAGGCAGTCTTTAGTAGTGTGAATGATACCCACGAAGTTATGAAGAAAGATATTTGTAGTATTTTTTTCATCTAGACTACTGAATCCCTTGCAGCTTGACGGTCTGTCAATAGAGTTTGATATTCCGCATCTGTAAGTGTGGTAGATATACCAGAGTCAACTTGATCACGATGTCTGATTACTTTATAATCGGTATCTATTAATAGCTTATTAGCAATTCTAGACGTTTCTTCATCGGCGATAGCTTTGTCAGTAGAACTAGCTTGCACTTCTAAGGCTTCTAGAATGTCTAATTGGTCTTCTTGTATTATATATTTTTTAAATAACGCTAAATTAGCGTCAGTACGTCCTATGTCATACATAGTCATTCTTAAGTCAGCTATGCCATCTAACCTAGCAGTAAAGTCTGCGATTCTAGCAACTTCAATAAGTCTAGCATTTTCTTCGCCTATAAGTATTTTCTTATAAGACTCTAAATCAATCTCTAGTGAACCATCTTCAGGATCTTCTTCAAGCTCTAATCTATACAATAGAATAGATGTAATTCCTTCAGATTCTAATGTTAAGCCATCAATTTCAGTTAAAGTCATATTTTACCTTACAGTATTTTAGTTATAGTTACACTTGAATAAATTTCAGATACTCCAAAACTAGTTGCAAGCCCAAATCCAAAAGTTGCTAATGTTGCTGATGTTCTATGTCTAAGTTCAAAAGTTTTTGATGATGTTAATATTAAAGGGCCACTACCCATTACGTTATTAAGGGAACTAGCAGTAGTTCTTATACCTTCACCAATCAGATCAGCCTCATCAACCGCATCGGTTATGTTATGGATTAATGCCTTACCTTGTAAGACAGTGCTATACTGTGGTGATGAAAACTCTATATGATATGTGCCTGCGGCGAGTGTAAATTGATTAGAAGATAAAGATATAAAACTAGTATCACCAGTTAAAGTGTTTAGCGTTTTTGTTTGAAAAGAACCTGCGGTAGAAGTTCCACCATGAGTACCGCTTGTCTCTACTTGTTTCAAATATGCAGTTTTGGTTATAGGACTTATAATAGCTACACTATTTTCTATAGTCCAACCAGTAATTGGTATTGATGCTCTCACACTAAAATCATCACTAGATGGAATACTAGTACCAACTACGGGAGTAAATGGAACAAGTGCAGTTCCTTCAAAACCCATATTTAAAAATCCATCACCTGCAGTTGCTAAAACTACCCTATCCGTAGCAGTTGCTGTGCTTATATAAATTTGACCAACTCCAGCGATAGTTGTTAGATTAGATATTGTTCTTGAATTAGGAAGGCCTATTTGAAGCTCTACTGCAGTCGAGGTTCCTACAGTTCCAGTTCCTAGTATCTCCATTTTATCAGCGCTTCTTCTCCAGAAAAAATTTATGTTTGTCACAGTTCCTAGACCTTGGAAAACAGGAGTATAAGGAGTCCAGTTAGTCCCAGCCACACCACTAGAAACTATAGCTTCGCTTTGAGCTTCAGCTGTAATGGTTATATGATGTCTAGCAGTAACAGCGCCCACACCAGCATCAGTGTGTGGTCTTAAAACGTCCCCAGCCTCTAAAATAACTTCTACTGATACACTCGTTTCTTGATTAGCTGAACTTCCAGTTGATATTGCTAATCTGTCTGCTGCTGTAATCACACTTATATTAGTGGTTAATTCAGAACTATTTAATGACCAACCGTTTCTATGGATAGTAGTGGCTGCGGCTGAATAAGAAGCATTAACTTTACATTTTCTATTAGCAGTTATTGAAAAACCATCAGTCACATCATTTACAATTGTTACGATATTTGAGCCACTGTTTGTGACTGCATTTGTAAAATGAGGAATTTTATTATTAGTTGACCCGTACCCTGCATGTGTATTGAATACAACGAATTGAGTATCAGTTAAATTTGCAAGTCCAAATGGATTTGTATCTAATGAAATCAAATCCATTCTCATTACAGCGGTGTCATTGGCTACTAAAGTCCTAAAACCTATTTTTATATTTGTATTGGCTGAATCATTAAAGAAAGTATGTTCGTAACGTCTAGCAAAACTAGAAGCTTTGATTAAAAATGAACTTACCACAGTTGTGCCGTCAACTAAAATAGCTTCTATATCATCATCGTCTCCGTCATATTCTATAAATGCTATCGCAGTATTATTTTTATCAACCATGAACTTTTCATTTGTGTTATCATCTAAGAAGAAGAAGTCATTTAATGAACCGGCAGCTTGTGTATATGTAACGGAGTTTTTGGCTTCTATTTGAGTGGAAGTATCATCAGCTAAAGTACCAGCTAAAGAACCACCAGATAATCCAACGGCATTACCAGAAGATAAATCAGCAGCTTTAGTAATTTCAAAATCTTCTACGAAGTAAGTATCAACACCAGCAAGACCACCACCTGCACCAGCACCGCCTACGCCTAATCTACTGATATCTGCTATTTCTAAAGTACCTGCGTTGTTGAATATTTGAACAGCACCTAATTTTTTGCTACCTACAACAGAAGGTAAAGGGGCACTAGCTTGAACAGAATTAGCTGAAGCGGCAGGAGTTACTTGTACTTGAACTTCTTGTTTATTTATACCTGTAGTCGCGGCAGGAACTAATCCTATACCATACCAAAAATACTCACTAACAGGAATTGTAAATGGAGTGAAATTGATACCTAAAGCAGTAGAATCATCTTCTTCTAAAATAGCACCAGTTGTAAAATTAATTACAGCACCAGAAAAGTCCATCAATAACCCATTGAGTTCTTGTCTTAGGCCATTTCCATCTAATAATGCTTCATCTGAAC
>SDBT01007757.1_pt1 | contig 17619 bp, 15 predicted proteins | sample 2277101 | NCBI WGS metagenome assembly SDBT01 (sample SAMN10404973, study PRJNA504765) | marine sediment metagenome | isolation source: marine sediment core GS10_PC15, 103 cmbsf | place: Arctic Ocean: Southern Knipovich Ridge | collected 2010 | reverse complement strand
CTCGAGCAGCTCGGCGTGGACGATCTCCGGGTCGCCCGGCAGCTCCGCGTCGCCGACGGACCGCTGCAACATCGCACGCGCCGGCACGCCGCGCCGGGCAAGCTCCGTCAGGAAGTGCCTGCCGAGGAACCCGTCGGCGCCTGTTACGAGATATCTCATCCGTCAGCTCTCCGGGATTTCCTGATAGCGTCGTACGCCGACCTGCCGGGGGGCGGCGGGGCACATGATTACAGGAAGGCCAGTGGTTTGCAAGTGTGGTCCGCGGACGTCCCCCTTTCAACGTAACGGACAGGTCCCGCGACCCCTCTGGCGGCACTGCCTAGTGGCCTGGCGCTGCCGGCTGTGCTCGGCTCAGGTCTGGGGCCGCCCTGTTGGCCCACACAGAATGTCAGCTCCCTACCGGTCTTAATTGACGTTCACTCTCCCCGCCCCTTAGACTGGAATTGCCGACAGGGCGGAGCTGCGCACATGGCCTTGACGGAGACGTGGTCAAACGCAAGAATGGACAACAGTAATGTTAAGTCAGCACTTTTGTCGTCCGAAAACATTCATTAAGGCGGCGACGGAGTTCTTGAATGACGCGAGAAATGGCCAGTGCCGAGAAAAACTGTGATTTGGTGAGCCTTCTTGAGGCGTACATCTCAGAGCAGCCGAGCTTCAAAGAGGCATTCAGGCCTCTGCTTTTGGCGATAAAGCAGGCCGTAGCTGAAGACCGCCGAGAAGAGGCGGCGCGGGCTCTCAGGCAGGCAACACTGCCGACGTTGGACTACACCTCCGCACAATCGCTGTTTCGCGTCCGCAAAGGGCTACGGGAAGCCAATGTCGCCTCGCCATTGAGAACGAAACTTGCCGTGCTGAGCGGCTTCACGACCAAGCAGCTTTCGCAGTTCGTGGACCTTTTCCTTTTCTCGGCGGGCGTGGACGCGGATATCTACGAAGCGGATTACGGTACATTTCGCCAGGAGATTCTTGATCCGAGCTCACAGTTGTACTCCTTTGAGCCCCAGATCGTATTCATGGCTGCCAGTTGGCGTGATCTGGCGCATTTTCCGAACTTCCAGGACGATCAGGCCAGCCTGGGCAAGCTCGTGGAAGCGGAGCTGGCGGATTGGGCTGGGCTTTGGCGAACGGCACACGAGCGACTGGGGTGTCAGATCATCCAGAACAACTTTGACCTGCCTGCATGGCGCGTCCTGGCGAATCATGAGATGCGACATCCGGGCAGCAGGAGCGCGTTCATCGCCAAAGTCAACGACGCCTTCAACGAGCAGGCCCCTCCGCAGGTGACGATCCACGACGTGGAGCACTTGTCGGCCTGTTGGGGGAAATGGGCCTGGGGCGATGAACGGTTCTACCACTACGCCAAGATTCCCTGCGACCCGGCCTGCCTGGTGGACTACGCACACAGCGTCGCTTCGATAGTCTCAGCTCATATGGGACTGGCCAAGAAGTGTCTCGTCCTGGACCTGGACAACACGCTCTGGGGCGGGGTGATCGGCGACGACGGCATGGACGGAATCCGTTTGGGCCAGGGCGACCCGGAATCAGAGGCGTTTCTCGGTTTTCAGCAATATGTCAAGGACCTGCAAGCCCGTGGAATCATTCTGGCTGTGTGCAGCAAGAACGAGGATGCCATCGCCCGCGAAGTGTTCGAGAGGCATCCGGCCATGGCCCTGCGGCTGGACGACATCTCCTGCTTCGTGGCGAACTGGTCCGACAAGCCCACGAACCTGCGAAGCATCGCCCAGCAACTTAACATCGGCCTCGATTCGCTCGTGCTGGTTGACGACAACCCCGCTGAACGGGCAATGGTCCGCCGGCTGGCGCCTGAGGTGGCCGTGCCGGAACTGCCCAACGACCCAGCCGGCTTTATCAAGGCGCTGGAGAGACGCCGATATTTCCAGATCGTATCGCTCAGGGACGAGGACTTCAAGAGGACGGGCTACTACCGGGAAAACCTCCAGCGCGCGGAACTGGAGTCGTCTGCGCAAGGGATTGAGGAGTTCCTGAAATCACTCCGGATGGCCGCCAGGATTGCACCTATCGCGCCTGCGACGTTGGACAGAAGCGCTCAACTGATCAACAAGACCAATCAATTCAACCTCACGACGCAACGACGGTCGGCGGCGGAGGTCAAGGCTATCGTCGAGAGCGACAACTGGATCACACGCACCGTGTCGTTGGCCGACCGCTTTGGCGATAACGGGCTGATAAGCGTCGTGCTGGCTCAGGCCCAGGGGGATGCCCTGACGATAGATACTTGGCTGATGAGCTGTAGGGTCTTCAAGCGTGGCGTGGAATACATGCTCATGGACCATCTCTGTCAGTTGGCCGGCGGGATGGGCTTGAGTCGCATCCGCGGCCAATACATACCGACGGCCAAGAACATTATTGTCAAGGAGCTCTACGCGGAGTTGGGCTTCAAGGAATGCAACCGGGAGGAAGATGGCCAGTCGTTTTGGGAGCTGTCCCTGGCCGACTGGAAGCCGCCGGAATACTTCATTGAGGAAAGCACGGCTGATGGATAGTGTTCGCGAAAAGACCCAAGAGGCGTTTCGAGAGGTGTTCGACCGTCCGGAGCTCGTCCTGGCTGACGACATGGCGGCTGACGATATAGAGGAATGGGATTCCCTGGGTCTGATCAATCTGGTCGTTGCCCTGGAAGAAAGCTTCAATATCAAGTTTGCCACAACAGAGATCCCCGAAATGCAGAGCGTGGGCGCGATTATCTCGCTCATCCGAGAGAAAGTCACCGAATAACAGCTGTTCTTTCCCTGGCCAGTTCATGCAGCCGCGGTTGGTTTGCGCTATATGGGCTTGTTTCTCATGCCTGACGACTGCCTCATACCGAATGAAGCCGACGGACCGACGCCCGCGGCCCCTGTCGCGCGGAACGTGCTGACTGTCGACGTTGAGGAGTGGTACCATCTCCTGGAGGGGCGAGGCGTCCCCCCGATAGAGCAGTGGGACGACCTGGACAGTCGCATTGACCGAAACATGAACCTCATCCTGGAGGCCCTGGGCGAGGCATCCGTTCCGGCGACTTTGTTTTGGCTTGGGTGGCTGGCTGAAAGGCACAAAGGATTGGTCCGCAAGTGCCTCGACATGGGGCACGAGATAGCTTCGCATGGCTACGCCCACCTCATGCCGTATCGGATCGGCCCCGAGGCCTTCGATGACGATATCCGCCGAGGGAAGGCAATCCTCGAAGACATTACAGGCCGGCGGATGGCGGGGTTCAGAGCGCCCGGGTTCGGCATCGAGAAGGATGCGGCGTGGGTATTTGACAGTCTTCGAAGGGCGGGTTTCATTTATGACGCCAGCTCGTTTCCGGCCAAACGCGCGACGGGCGACATGGGCGGCTGCCAGCTGGACCCGCACGTGATAGACACTCCTTCCGGGCAAATCTGGGAGTGTCCGGTGTCTGTCGTCAGCTTTCTGGGGCGGCGCATGTCGCTTTTCAGCGGCGGCTACCTCCGCATCGCGCCGCTGCCGCTGATTCGATGGGGCGTGCGAAAGCTCAAGCGTCAAGGCAGGTCGCTGATAGTCGTCGTGCATCCCAGAGAGGTCGATCCGGACCATCCTCGGCTGCCGCTGGGCCTTAAGCGATGCTTCAAATGCTACGTGAATCTCAAGACCACCATGCCAAAGCTGCGCTGGCTGTGCGGCAATCTTCAGTGGTCGACGATGCTGGAGCTGGTGCAGGAGCATCAGCAACGCAAAGAGAGCCGCAAGAACGTCGGCGGCAGGCCGTAAGCCCCGGCGAGCCGTCCTCGACCGGCAGTCGCGATGCTCACCTCACGTCGAAGTTGGAAATGTTCACGTTCCAGTTCGCCAACTGGAAAACTCTGTCGTCTATGTCAGCGGTTTCGTCAAAGACTTTGCCGAGCATGCAAATGTGCTTGGGTTTTCTTGATTCGGGGACCTTGATCATGTTGCGAGGCCGGAAGGGGAGATGGCCCACGTACAGGATCATGTCCGCGGAGCCTTTGACCTGCTGATATATCCGCTTGACCGCGTCCCGAAATGTTCGAGCGTTGAGGGGATGCACATCCAGGATGTACGCGACCTCCACGTCGTTGTCTTCGGTGAAAAAGGTATAGACAGCCTGACTGTCGTCGATGCAGTCGACCGTATGGTACCCCAGCCCATAACGGTGATCGCGGAAGGCCTGGTCGTTGACCTTTTCGATATGGAACACACAGGGCGTCTTATCCACACGGCGCCGGTTGGCGATGCATGCGGCGACGGGCTTGAAAAGCCAATCGACACATCGGGACTTGCCGACGACCTTGCCCAGGCGAATGGGCAGGGCGTAGTAGTCCAGCTCGCCGATATCCGTCCACTTCAGAATTCGCCGCCGGTATTCCAGCGCATTCTCGTTTGGGAAAGTGATGGCGAAGACCACGCCGTGATTGGGCATGTCGTCGCGGAGTGCGTCAGCCATTGTCTTCAGTGCAAAGGGATCCTTTCGGTGCTCCGGATGGATCATGGTGTCCACCGTAATGCCGAACAGCACGTCCCGGCCAAAGAACTTGTAGCGGTACGGCACAATCGTGTCGGCGCCGACGATTCGTCCGTCCACGTATTCCAGCGAGTGAAACGAAAACCCCAAAGGCGTCTGCAGGAACTGCTGGTTGAAACGATCGAGCGGCTTCTTGCGGTCGAAAACGTGCTCGAAAAGCCGGATCAGTTGCTGCTTCTCGTCGTCGCTGAGTTGATCGGTGGTTTTCAGTTCGAACTTGGCTTCCATCGACAGTTCCTTGCATCCTGAATCGGGGCGGCAAATCTGACCTGCGGACATGCGCCGACCGTCCAAAGCCGAAGCAACTATAGCTTATTGACAATCGCCCTGCCACCCGTGCTTAACAGCAGCGATATGGCCGTTAGGCTCCCCGCCCATGCGCCTCTCGGCGCGGGTAGAGGGATGTTTCACCGGCTAGCTCTCCAGGATTTCCTGATACCGTCGCAGGCCGATTTGCTGGGTGTATCGCTGCTCGAAGATCTCCCGGCCGCGCATGCCCACGCGTCGGGCTTCGGCTAGGTCGTCGGCCCAGTGGGCGATCACCTCGGTCAGCCGGTCCGCGTCACCCTCGGCCACGACCACGCCGCCTCCTTCTTGGCGGAGCATCCTCGCCACTTCGCCATTGCTGTCGCCCTGATATATCATCGGCCGGCCCGCAGCCATGATGCCGTAGCTCTTGGAGGGCACCTGGACGCCCTCAAAACCGTTCCGCACACAGACAAAATGCGCGTCGGCCAGAGGCAGGCTGTAGGCGAGCTGATCCCGCGGGAAGTAGTCCGCCACCGTGATCGAGTCCAAGCTGTGCTCGTCGCGGAAGGCTTCGACCTCGCGCCGTCGGGTCCCCCCGCCGACGAACAGGAAATGGATGTCCTTGCGATGCCGCAAGTTCATCGCTGCCTGCAAAATGTCCTCGAACCGCTGCGCGACGCCCATGTTGCCCGAGTACATCACCACGAACTTCTCGTCCAGGCCCAGCTCGCTACGGAGAGGATTGTCATGCGGCGGGATGGGGCGGATGGCCTCCCCGTCGGCCCAGTTCCGGACGATCTCGATCTGCCCGCGAGGCACGCCGTAGTCTTCCACCAGCGAGGCCATGCACGTGCCCAGAGTGATGACCTTTTTCGCCTGGCGGAACGTCGCCTTTGTCAGCCGGGCCAGCAGTCGCGTGAGCAGGCCTTTGGGCTTCAGCAGGCCCGCCCGGACGAGGGCGTCGGGGAAGAGGTCCATCAGCACGTAGACGTAGGGCTCCCTGCGGAACAGCTTCAGCAACAGCCCGACCAGTGGATACATCGGAGGGTTCGTGAGGATCACCAGGCGATCGGCCCGCGGTGCGAACATCGCTACTGCGAGGCTGCCGAATACATAGCATGCAAAATCGGCGACGCGGCCCAGGGCGGAACTCTTTCCGAGGCTCGGCGCCCAGATGCGGCGGATGACGACTCCGTTGACCGTCTCGGCGCGAGGCAGTCTCTTGCCGCCCTCATAGACGGCCTGTGAGGCGATGGCTTCGACCTCGTGTCCCTGGCGGGCAAGGTGAAACGCCAGGTCGCTGATAATCTGCGACACCGCGCACCGGTCGGGATAGAAGAATATGTGCAGGATACGTATTCGCAATGTGGACACAGTTTCCTTATCAGGTGCACTGCTGGTTGTCCGGGTGGTCCGGCGATGCGTCAGTCTGCGCGTCCTGCCGGTGAGCCCGGAAATACCGATGGACCAGGATGCTGTAGCCTCCAGCCGCGGCCAGCAGAACAGACAGCGTGGCCAGTCGAACGGCTTGGCCGCCGAGGGCGTAAACGAATGCACCACCGGCGCACAGCAGCATGAGCGCCACCTGCAACAGGGTCGTGCGGGTGTGCGTCCAGCCGCAGCGGATCAGGAGCTGGTAGTGATGCTCGCGGTGGGCCTTGACGACGTTCTCGCCGCGAAAAGCCCGTTTGAAAAGCGTGAAAAGTGCATCGTACAGGAACACGCCCAGCGGCAGTACGAACGCCGCCCACGGGTAGCCGGTCCGCTTGGCGCCCACCAGCGTGAGCACTGCCAGCACATAGCCCAGAATCGTCGAGCCGCTGTCGCCCATGAATAGCCTGGCCTTGGGGAAGTTGTGCGGCAGAAAGCCCAGGCACGCCCCGCCCATCGCCAGGGCGATCACCACGGAGTTGTGTCCGCCGCCCAGCAGCAGCAGTCCAGCCAGGGCCAGCCCGCCCACGAGGCCCTGCGCCGCCCCGATGCCGTTTATGCCGTCCATGAAGTTGAAGAAGTTGACGAACCCCGCCACGAACAGCACCGCAACGGCCATCCCCGCCCACCACGGCAGGTGCAGGCTGAGGTAGGGCAGTTCGATATCCGTCAGCTCCAGCCCCGCCAGCCAGACCAGCGCGGTCGTGACGCCCAGATGAACGATCAGCCGCGGGATGGATGGAATCGTTATCACGTCGTCCAGCAGACTAACAGCCGCTATTATCGCCACCGAACCCATCCCCAGAACGAACGGAAAAGTGAAATCCCCGAACGCCGCTGCTGCGATCAGTATTCCAAGCATGATCGCGATGCCGCCCGTCCTTGGCACGGCCACGGTATGGCTGGAGCGCTCCCCCGGGTGATCCATGATCTGCCGGCGATGGCCGATTATTTCGGCGGGGATTGCGGCCAAATACGTCACCGCCGCTCCGCCAGCCAAGGCTGCGGGAAACTGCCATTGAATTACGCTAAGAATAGTGTCGTCTCCTGGCGAGAGTCATGTATGTCGCTGGCCGGGCTTATCGTCGCGCGCCGGGCCGATGTCATCAACACGCCCGGCAGGACTCGAACCTGCGACCTGCGGTTTAGAAGACCGCTGCTCTATCCAGCTGAGCTACGGGCGTAACTATTTGTAAAATAATAAATTATGTCTTATTCAAAGTGCCCCAAAAAACGCCTGAATCAGGATTGTACCAAATCGTGCAGCTAATCCGGGAGCAGTTTGGGAAAACGGGCCAGGAGTCTCTTGCCAAGTTCTTTCGGCAAGAAGTCCTGATCCGCTATTTCATTTTCCGAATTTTGTGAGTGATGTCAACGGCCAGTCACGTGCGCCAGGTTTCACGTCGGGCTACGTGCAGTATCGGCCAGAGTGGATGGCGGGGGGGCGGGATGGAGATCACCTGACGTTCTTGGCGGCTCTTGCGTTCTCGGGCAAGCTGCCGACAGGGAACATGTGAGCAGCTAGCGCTGGTATGTGCCTATCAGTTCGCCCTCGGCGAGGATGTGTCCCGCCATCTCGTTTCGGAGGGCGTCCGCATCGAGGCCGGCAGCCGTTATCTCGACGTCGAGAGCGTACAGCCTGAAGTAGTATCTGTGCGCGCCGCCGCGCGGCGGTGCAGGCCCCTTGTAGCCGGTCGTCGGCCAGGAGTTCGGGCCCTGGATGGCGCCGGGCGGGTCGGTGAGCTTCTCGACGGTGGGGATGCCCTCGGCCAGGCCCGTCAGGTCGCCCGGCAGATTGTAGATCACCCAGTGCACCCAAGGCGTTGGCGTGGGCGCGTCCGGATCATCGCAAATCAGCGCCAAGGTCGCCACCTCGTCGGGCAGATCGGACCACAGGAGCGGCGGGGAGATGTCCTCGCCATCGCCCGTGTATTTGCGCGGGATTGGCCCGCCGTCCATGAATGCAGTGGTGGTGATCGTCAGTGCCATGGGTTGATCTCCTGTGGTGGGCGTGGCGGCGTCGCGTTGAGGCTGGTCGCACCCGGACACGGCCCACGGTAGAGCGGTCAAAACGGCCAGAAATGTCAACAGAGCCCGCGCGGACTTCATTTTGAAAGCTCCTTTTCCGATGAACGATGTAATTATATGCCCTCCAGCCGGCCTGGCCATCACAAACAGACCTAAAAGTGGGATTCCATTGGAAAACGGCATGTTTTCGCATATCATCAACTTGTAGTCCCTGGAGGATCGTGGTCCCTGAGTGAAGGTCGGTCGGATGAAAGAGAACTCAACGTCAACGTCGGGCCCCACCATTGCATTTGTCGCATTCCTCCTGATGGGCTCGGCGGCAGTCCTGCTGGCGGTGTGGCATTTCTCGGGCAAGGGCCAGCGGGACCAGGAGCCGGGCGAGTCTGATCTTGTGATGGTCGGGGACGACGCGCCCCGGCAGCGGGACAGGCAGGCCGATGGCGGCGCGGACGAGCTGGACGACGACCAACCGGAGGGGTGGTACACGGGCGACGAGCCGCCCAGCGGCGAGCCGCCGGCGCCAGGCCAGGACGAAATGGCAGGCTGGCCTGCGGTCGAGGAGGTGCCGGACGATGATCTCATTGATCTGCCCGGTGTGGCCGAGGAGCAATGGGAGTCGCCCCCGGCCGGGGTCGCTGACGGCGGACCGACGCCTGCCGGAGGAGATCTGCCCCCGATTTTCGGCATGCCGGGCCGTACCACGGAGCACTACATGGTCTACAGCCAGCTCAGCGAGGAGTCCACCCACGACCTCGCCCGCCGTATGGAGGCGCTGTACGACTACTACGCCGATCGGTTCTCCGAGGTCTACTATCCCATCCCTTTTCCCAAGTTGGTGTTCTTTTTCAACAACCGCCAGGCATTCGTAGCGGCCGGCGGGCATGCGACGATGCCGGGGCAGTTCACGTCCGGCCATGACGAAGTCGGCGCCCGGCTGATGCTGATCTTCCACGAGGTCAACATAGGGGCGTTCGACATCTCCTGCTCGCTGATGTATCACGAGGGCTTCCATCAGTTCAAGGCCATTGAGATTTCCCAGGCAGGCAACATCAATCGCGAGTGGCCCTTGTGGCTGGACGAGGCCTACTCCACCGTGTTCAACAACATTACCTGGACCGGCGACGGGTGGGTGGACGGGATGCTCAAGGTGGAATACGCCACCAGCGCCACCGACAGCCTTTCGGCGTTCATTCCTTTGCGGGACCTGATGAACATAACCGGCGCCCAGTGGCACCAGTTGACCAGCCAAGGGGAGATCTGGCCCGTCTACATGGAAGGCATGTCGTTGGTCTACTTCCTCAATCACGCCGACAACGGCAGGTACCGGTCGCTGCTGGCAACCTACGTCCGGCAGGTGAGCACCGGCCAGGATGTCGGCGGCACGACCAGGCGGATCATGGCCCTCGAGTCGCAGTTCTTCCGGTGGCTCAGCCGCTACATGAACCCGCACGTCTCCGGTGCGAAGTACTATGAGGTATTCACAGCTACGGCGACCAGCCACCTGGCGCGGGCACACGCCAGGGGCCAGCGGTTCACCTCCGGCGCGGATTTCCTCGCCAGGGCCCGGGCGGACCAACTGGATTTGCCGCCCCTGGGCGACAGCCAATGGCTGCCGGATACCTTGCGGCAGGAAATATCATACCACCACGACCGACTGACGGACTGGTATCAGCCGTTCGCATTTGAGATCGAGTACCCTCGCGGCGGCGGCAACCCCGTGATCCACGTCCGCCAGCCGCGGTTCGGGCTGGAACTGCGGGGCACCTTCGAGCTGGACGACGACGGAAATGTCATGAGCGTAGATGTCGAGTACGTCAAGTGTCCGTCGATCAACCTGGTAGTGGCCAAGGCGATGGTGGGCACTCCGTAGCCACAGTTGCGTTACAATGCTCTTGTGACGGACCTGACGGACAATGTCGCCGAACTGCGCGGCAAAATTTGTAACTGCACGCTATGCCCGCGCCGCTGCGGCGTCGATCGCACAGCCGGGGACGTGGGGGCGTGCGGAATTGGCGCGCGGGCGGTCGTAGCGTCACTGGGGCCTCACTTTGGGGAAGAACCCCCGCTCGTCGGGCTCGGCGGCAGCGGGACGATCTTCTTGGCCGGGTGCAACCTCGACTGCGTGTTCTGTCAGAACAGCGACATCAGCCACAGTGATCGCGGCCAGCCCGTAACGCCGGTCGAGCTGTCGGCGATGATGCTGCCCCTGGAAGATGACGGCTGTGCGAACGTCAATTTCGTTACGCCCACGCACGTAGCCCATGCCGTCGCCGAAGCGATTGTGCTGGCCCGCGCCGACGGGCTCAGTGTGCCGGTGGTCTACAACTGCGGCGGATACGAAAGCGTCGACACGTTGCGGCTGCTGGCTGGGCTGGTGGAAATCTACATGCCGGACTTCAAGTACGCCGACGCCGCCGTCGGCGAGCGGCTGTCCGGCGTGGCGGATTATCCGCAGGTAGCCACGGCCGCCCTGGCGGAGATGTACGCGCAGGTAGGCCCGCTGACGGTCGATTCCAACGGCCTGGCGACGCGAGGCCTGCTGGTGCGTCACCTGGTGCTGCCCGGCGACCTGGCCCGCAGCCGCGAGGTGATCGACATAGTGGCTGACGTCGCCCCGGGCAGTATGATCAACGTCATGGGCCAGTACAGGCCGGCCTTTCGGGCCGATCGCTTCCCCGAGCTGCTGGCCCGACCCCGCCGAGATGAGATTAATTCACTCCGCCGCTACGCCAGCCGGCGCCGCCTCATGAGAGCGCACTGACGCGGCACGTCGGATGCGGTGGCTTCAGCGATGTGCGGGCGGGCGATGCGATGAAAGTCGCGCGGCGGGACCGGCAACCCGCCGCGCGGTTACTCGATGACGTTACGACCCAGGCGGACTACTCGGCAGGGGGGGGAGCGGGCTGCCCTTCTTCCTGCTCGGCCATTATGCTGAACATCAGCTCCATCATGCGCGTGCCCAGCTCTTCCTTCAGTAGCTCGACGGTCATCCCGGGATCATCTACCTTCTCGATCATGCCGCGGACGATGCCGGCCAGCCCCTCCATCATCGACAGTGCCATTTCGAGCTCCTCGCCGGTGGACGGAAGGTCGGGGACCTGTATCCGCCAGATACCGTTCGTCTGGATAAGCTCGAGGGGCTCGCCGTCGCCGTCGGGCGCTGCACAAGTGGCTGTATTCCCACTCACTTCCCACGTCAGGTCGTCCATGGATTCATTGGCAATCTCACCGAACGGATCATTTCTCATGTCGGAGAACTCCCCAGCGGCCTCCTCGCCGAAGGTGTCTACCACCGCCGCGCTGAACTCGCGAAACGCCAGGATGACATCGAACAGCGCCCCAAGCAGGCGCCGGCCTTCGTCCGTCGTTTCGAAACAGTTCATGAATGCCTCTGTGTTGCCCTCGACGAGGGACCGTTGCAGGTTCAGCATCGCCTGCTGCGGCGTGTCGGCAGCTGGGTAGTCGCCCTGTTGGTCTTGCGCATGGGCGACAGCAACTGCAAGCACGCCCACCAGCAGTATCGCAAATAGTTTGGTCTTCATCGTCAGATCCTTCTTTCTGGTATCTGAATGTTATGGTCCCACCCGCGACCACCGCGAGAGGACCCGAACATCATGCCATCACAGGCGGAACATTGCAAGCTCGATCAATCATAGCTAGGCCGCCGCCCTCACGCTCGTTCACCGCGCCGGGTCGACCGCCAGCAAGATCGGCGCCGACAAAGAAGACCAGACACAAGAGGCCCGAAAGGCCGCCGCATTCTGCGCGGCGGGGCTTTCGCCTCAGGCGGATCTACATTGTGCGCGGCGAGGCTCCCGCCTACGGCGGATAACGTCCCGTCCGATGCCCGCAGCCGATTACTCGGGCGGGGATGACGGCTGCTCCTGGGCCTCCTGCTCCTGGGCCTCTTCCTCGGCAAGCGCCGCCAGGGCGAAGGCCGCCTCGAAGGCATCCTTCAGTTCCTGCTCGACTTGCTCGATGGTCACATCGTCATCGACGCGATCTATCATGCCGCGGATCACGCCGGTCATCTTGTGCAACAGCGCAAGGGTCTTTTCGATTTCCTCCTCAACGGTCGGCACGTCGGGCACCTGCGCGAACCACACGCCGTCCCTGAGGACAAGGTCCAGCGCTCGGTCGTAGCGGTCCTCGGCGGGCGCGCAAGTGGCCGTGTTGCCGTCGGCCGCAATGGTCACCTCGCCCTGCGCGATCTCGGAGATTACATCGAGCGGCCCCTGCGCCATGGCATCGAAGTCCGCAGCCGCCTCCTCGCCGAACTTCGCCACGAGCCTTTCCCTGAAATTCACGACCGCCAAGCCGAAATCGAACATCGCCGACAGCATCCGCACGCCGTCGGCCGACGTCTCGAAGCAGGCCAGGAGTCCAGCCTTATCGCCGGCGGCGCAAGCCTGCCTCATGTTAGCCAGCGCCTGGGCCGGCGTATCGGCCACGGGATAGCTAGGCGCGTCCGCCTGCTCCTCTTGCCCGCAAACGACCCCAGCCGCAAGCAGCCCTACTAGCAGTATCGCAAACAGTCTGGTCTTCATAATCGTCACCTTTTTTATTGCCGACGAGCCACATCCGAGCCCGGTGCCACCTGCCTGCCGGCAGGCAGGTGCCCACGCTCGCGTGGGCATGCGAGCATCATCCGTCATCCCTCACGCTCACGCAAGTGCGGGCATGCCACCCGTCCGCTGGCTACTCGTTCGCGAACAGTGGGAACAGGGCGAAGACTTCGCCAATCACGACACATGCGGGAACTGCAAGGCCGATGATAGCCGCCGGCCAGTTGACGGGGGCTTGCCGGGCCTTGCTCTCCGGACCGGAAAACAGCGGCGCCGCCAAGTGCGCCAGCGCAGCGACGGCCAGCGCGATGCCGCAGCCGAGGCCGACCGAGCCGGCCCACATCACCCGTTCCTTCGGATACGCGCACATGCTGTAGGCTGCGATAATGGCCAAGTACGCCAGGATCGGCGTGCCGATCACCAGCGCGGTCTGCCTGAACCTCGACCGACCCCGGCCCACGCCGATCAGAGCCCCAACCGGCAAGGCCAGCACAACGGACACGGCCACAAGGACGCCACCTAGGACGATCAATACTGCCTTTGGCAACCCGAGCGTAATCAGTCTATGGGCATCGCCAGTCTCGAAAAGCACGCCGGTGAGCATGTAAACTCCCTCTGAAGCCAACGCCGTTGCCGCAAAGATCGCCGCCCAGAAACTGAGCCGGCTCTTGATGGCCCACAGAACGAGAAACAGCAGAGATGGAATAATAGTGGCCCACAGGAACCCACCCCAGGCAACAGCGCGATGCTCGTGGACGGTCCGGTAATAACAGTACGACCAGCCGAGCGGCGAAACTGTAATATGGCGCACTTGGCCAGCGGTTGCCGCCAGGTTCAGCGCGTGACCGTACTCGTGAGTGATGGTTGCCAAATTGTAGGCCAGTACGAAAGCCCCCAATGCAATCAGCCATCTCTTAAGTGTCATACTGGTCCTTTCGCATTCTGCCCGGCGGGCTGTCGTTCAATTGACAATCGACAATTGACAATTGTCAATTGCTACAGCTTCCTATCCAACCGCCGATACTGTATCGCCTCGGCGAGGTGGTGGATGGCGATGTTCTCGGCGGATTCCAGGTCGGCTATTGTTCTGGCTATGCGCAGTACTTTGTCGTGGGCGCGGGCGGATAGGCCCAGTTCGGTCATGGCCTGTTTGAGCAGCGTCTCGCCGGCATCGTCCAGCTTGCAGTGTTTGCGAAGCTGCCTGGACGACATGGTGGCATTTGTGATTGTCGATTGTCGATTGCTGATCGTCGATTGCCTATCACCGTCGAAACGCGCACGCTGAACGTTTCGCGCGGCGACGACTTGTTGGCGCATCTGGTCGCTGGTCAGGCCGTCGGTTTCGCCGCGGAGCTGGCGCCAGGGGACGGGGGGGACTTCGACGTGGATGTCGATGCGGTCGATCAGTGGCCCGGAGATGCGGGCTAGGTACCTCTCGATGGCGAAGGGCGAGCACTTGCACGGCCGCCTGGGGTCGGTGTAGTAGCCGCACGGGCAGGGGTTCATCGCCGCCACCAGCATGATCGACGCGGGGAACTTCATCGTGCTGTGGACGCGGGGGATCGTCACGTAGCGGTCCTCCAGCGGCTGGCGGATCATCTCCAGCGTCGGCCTGGCGAACTCCGGCAGCTCGTCGAGGAACAGCACGCCGTGGTGGGCGAGCGAGATTTCCCCGGGCTGAGGGATGATGCCCCCGCCGATCAGTGCCGCCGACGATGACGAGTGGTGCGGCGCGCGAACGGGGCGGGTGGCCATCAGCGACTCACCGGCCGGCAGGAGCCCGCGCGACGAGTACACGCGCGTGGTTTCGAGGCTCTCAGCCGGCGTCAGCGGCGGCAGGATGGTGGGGATGCGCTTGGCGAGCATCGTTTTGCCCGAGCCGGGCGGGCCTATCATCAGCATGTTGTGGTGGCCGGCCGCGGCGATGGTGAGGGCCCGTTTGGCGGCCTCCTGGCCCCGGACGTCGGCGAAGTCCGTCTCATATTGGCCGGCCACACTGAACATCTCTTCCAGGTCGACCGTCAGCGGGTCGATGGGCAACTCGTCGGTAAGGAAGCCCACCACCTCGGACAGGAAGCTGACGGGTATGACATCCACGCTATCGACGACGGCGGCTTCGGCGGCGTTGTCGGCTGGGACGATGAGGCCCTTGCGGCCGTCCTGTGCCGCCATTATTGCCGTGGCCAGCGCGCCCTTTATCGACCTGACGCGGCCGTCGAGGGCGAGCTCGCCGAGGATGACGTAGTCGTCGAGTTTGTCGCTGGTGAACATCCGGCCGGCTGCGCACACGGCGATGGCGATGGGCAGGTCGAAGGCGGATGAATCCTTCTTCACGTCGGCGGGGGCGAGATTGATGGTGACCTTCGGCCCGGGCCAGCGGTAGCCGCTGTTACGCAGGGCGGCCTGGATGCGGCTGACGGACTCCTTGACGGACCCTTCCGCCAGGCCGACCAGCTTGATTTCACCGGCTCCGCCGATGGCGACGTCGGCCTCGACCTCGCACGCCATCGCGTCGATGCCCTGCAAAACGCTGCTGTGAACGCGGGAAATCATCGCCTGCTCCCCTTTCATAAGCTGACAGGACCGGACTGCTCCGCACGAGGATACTACACGTCCATCGACGGCGACACAAGGGCCGGGGCCGCCGACGGGGCGGGCGCCGCCGGTGGCGGCTATTGACAGCGCCGGGGGCGGCCATTATGTTGCCATCGCCGCGGCCCGCAAAGGGGCTGCCTTATTAGGAGCCGAACATGCCCCCGATAGCCGTTCAACTTTATTCACTCCGTGTTGAGATGGACGCCGACGCCGTCGCCACGCTCAAGAAGGTGGCCGAGATGGGCTACAAGGGCGTCGAGCCGGCTGGGTTCTGCGGCATGGAGCCCGTCGAGTTCCGCAAGGTCGTCGAGGACCTGGGCATGACGATCTGCTCAGCCCACGGGCCCGGCGTGACGCTGGAGAACTTCAACGAGGCGGTCGACACGCTCAAGTCACTTGGGCTGGATTCATCCAGCCACATGGGCTTCGGCGGCGGGGCGAGCCTGGAAGAGGTCAAGGCAGAGGCCGACAACATCAACGCCGTCTGCGACAAGCTCGCCGATGTCGGAATGACGCTGTTCATGCACAACCACGACGGCGAGTTCTCAACGAAGTTCGACGGCCGGTCGCTTTTCGACGTAGTCTTCGAGCTGTGCCCCAGGCTGCTCAGCGAAATGGACGTCTACTGGACGCAGGTGGGCGGCGTGGACGCCGTGGCGGCTGTCAGGCAATACGCCGACCGGCTGCCGCTGATGCACGTCAAGGACGGAATGATCGATCCGGCCAGCCCGATGACGCCGCTGGGCGCGGGCAAACTGGACATAGCCGGCTGCCTGGGCGCCGCCGACCCGACAGTGCTCAAGTGGGCCATCGTCGAGCTGGACGAAGTAGCCGGCGACATGACGCAAGCCATCGCCGACAGTTGCACGTTCCTGACATCCAACGGCCTGGCTGAAGGCACGAAATAGGTCGAGGAAGGTTTGAGGTTTGAGGGGTGAGGTTTGAAGAGGCGCGGCTACGGTCGTCGTTGCCCAGACCTCAAACCTCACACCTCAGACCTGATCCCCCAAGGAGACACCATGTCCGAAATGACTATGCGACAGCGGATGCTGGCTGTGCTGAAGGGCGAGCCGCACGACCGCGTGCCGTTCGTCAGCTACCGCGGCATGGCCCCGTGGGAGGATGCCTGGAAGCTCATCGGGCGAAACAACCTCGGCATGCTCGCCTGGACGCCTGCCTGCAACAGCCATACCCCCAACTGCCGCAGCGAGGCTGAGCAGGTCCAGTTGGACAATGGCAAGACCGCCCGGCGGACGACGATCCACACGCCGGCCGGCTCGCTGAGCGACCTGTGGGTGGACACCGCCGTGGCTGCCCACCCGCAAGAGCACCTCATTAAGGAACCGGCCGACTACAAGGTCCTGCTGGCCATGGTGCGTGACCAGAGCTTCACGCCCAACCTGGAAGGCTGGCTGGCTGCGTGGAACGAAATCGGCGACGACGGCTTGCCGCACACGTCGGTCGGGCGAACCGCCTTCCAGGCGCTGTGGGTGGAGTGGGTGAACCCCGAGGACCTAGCTGCCCACATGTACGACGAGCCGGCGCTGATGGAAGAAGTGTTCGCCGCGATGGATGCAGCCATTGAACTGGCCCTCGCGGCTGCGTGCGAGGTCGTCCGCCAGGCCCCCGTGCCGTACCTGCTATTTCCCGACAACATCACCGCGCCGATGATCGGCGAGACCAACTTCCGCAAGTACTGCATGCCCATGTACCGCAAGCTTCGCGAAATGCTGGACGCAATCGGCAGCGACATACCCGTGGCCGTTCACGCCGACGGCGACCTCAAGCCGCTCTGGAAAGCCTTCGCCGAATCGCCCGTAGGCTGGTTCGACTCGCTGTCTCCTCCGCCGGACAACGACACGTCCGTAGCCGACGCCCTGCGAGAATGGCCCAACGCGGGCGTGGGCATCAACTACCCCTCGTCCGTGCATCTCAAGGGTGAGCAGGACATCTACGAAACGACGATGGAGATTCTCGCTCAAGGCGGGCGAAGCCATCGCCTCCAGATACAAATTTCCGAAAACACACCCCCAGGCGCCTGGAAGAAGAGCTACCCGCAGATTGTGCGCGGGATTGACGACTTCTACGCGTAGCGGTGAGGCTTGAGGCGTGAGGCTTGGGTGCCGTGGTTTGCCGCTGTGCGGCAACCGCGTTGACTAACGGTGTAATGTGGGCGGGCCTTCGCAGTTGAGGCCGCGCCGCAAACCACGGCGCCCGGCCACTCAA
>SDBT01007756.1_pt1 | contig 17621 bp, 42 predicted proteins | sample 2277101 | NCBI WGS metagenome assembly SDBT01 (sample SAMN10404973, study PRJNA504765) | marine sediment metagenome | isolation source: marine sediment core GS10_PC15, 103 cmbsf | place: Arctic Ocean: Southern Knipovich Ridge | collected 2010 | reverse complement strand
TTCTACCCAGCTATTACCCTTATTCAAATCAGATTGGATTATCTTTTTTTGTTCTAAGTATGCTCTTAGGTTAGGATTACCTATTCGGACTCGGCTACCAGCCCAGTCGGTATTGTCCAACATATTAAGTAATTTAACCAGTTTAGCCAGATCATACCATTTCTTATCTAATTTGACATAAAGGGTATGTATGACTTTTCGTTCTTTTTTTGTTTCATAGCTCATACTAAAGCTCCATCATTTAGGTCTTGATTCTCTTCTTCCCAAAATTTAAGTCTTAACCACATTCGTTCTGCTGGATTACAAGTGTCATAGAAAGCCGCGTGAGCATGTAGTTTTTCGGGGTAGGTTTTGCCTGCCGCCAACTCTTTTAGCTTGTCAGTGAGCCGCTCAGCCATTGTTTGCACTATGTGAGCGACATTGGCTCGTCTTTTTTGAGCTGCTTTGCGTTTCTTAGCTTGTTTTTCTCTATTTGCCATACTCTATCCAAGTAAAAATATGTTTGTCTGGATTACTCTTTCTTCCCAAACAAATCTTTTGGTCTTTTATATTCGTCTAGTTCTTCTGCTGTCATGTAATCTTGGAACGGTATAGTTTCCTCGTCTATATGCTCCTCTAGGTATTTCAAAATACCTTCTCTGATATTCCTGCAAGCTACGGTATTCATAAACTTCATCATACCATCAGGGTCTTGGTCAGGATTGATCTCAATATGATGGTCTTGATGTTTGACAATATTAATTATTGCCTCGAGATCAGCTTTGCCTAGTTTTTTTCGTTTCTTCATACTCTATCCAAGTAAAAATCTGTTTGTCTGGATTATAATAGATTATGTTCTCTAAGATTATAAAGCTCTTGACAATCGCAACCCTCAGGACAGACTATGTTAGTGAAGTATTCACCATCGAGCCGCTGCAAAATCTCGGCTGAAGGACCAAAACAATGGTCTTTGTAGTGTGTTTTCTTGTCTCCCTGTTCATCGATCAGCTTTCGACTACCCTTAGCTGCACACTTGCTATTTTTCTCATCCATGCTTATGCCAAGATTTCTACATAGCATATTTGTTTTTTTATTCCAGCATACTTTTTTACTCATAGTTTATCCTACATAGCGTTTGTATAAGTCATAAATTCAGAGGCTTCGATATACATTAGCCAATGACACTCATTTTCATCGAAGCATTGATAGCAAACTGCTGCTGTTGTCATTTTCCACATCATACTTAGATTATCTAGAGCTTCGTCTAGATGATATTCATTTGCTGCTTTCTTCTGCATATTGATTATATCTTGACGTTCTCTAAGCTCTGGAAGTGTGCAGTTATTAGCTAACCAGATCATACATGCCACCTGCTCCAATGGTAGCATGTCCTTAGGTTTACATTTTATCATTGGAGCATTGTATTTTCGATTCTTGTTTTTCATTATAGGGCCATTAGGTTTTCGTTTGTCTGTTCCAGAGCAGTTTCCAGCAACTGCTCTGCCTGAATAAAGTTTGTCATTTCATTTCTCCTACTTCATACTTTCTATTATCTTCTCTAATCTTTCTTTTTCTGCAACCATTGCTGCATTTATTTCTTTAGCTTCTTCTAGATCATGTTCAAAAGCCGTTAGTATCCCTAGCATTTTGCCTAGTGCTAAGAAGTGAGTTTCCATGTCTTTGCAAAGGTCATTAGCAATCTTTATAAGTTTTTCTCTCGTTCTCTTATTCATATTATACCCTATTGAAAATTTACTTGTCTGGAATTATTTGCTATCAATTATATCTAATGCTTTTTGGTATTCTTCCTCTGATAAAAAATCGAATGAAACAAGACCTGTATCTCCCTTTTTGTGTGGAGAAAAAGAAAGATAAACTATACGAACATTTTCAAATTTTATCGGCGCTGTCCATCCCCAGGAAGCACTCGTTTTGCTATTATACATATCCCAAAAATTACCTTTACTACGGACACATCTTTTACCTGTTTGTTCTTTGATAAATTGTAAAACTTTATCTTCCATTCTATTCTCCATCTAAATTATCATTACAGTTTATCAGAGTGAAAAACTACTCGTCTGGAATACCTTTCAAATGTTCAGCGGGCACTTCACCTAATCCATCACATTCTCCACAAGTCAAATCCACTCCTGTTTTAGTAGGAGGTTTTTTTGTTAAATCATCGATAGAAGCATAAACTGTCTTATCGCCTTGGCATACAGGGCATTTAACCATTTGTTTAGGAAATGCTCCATCAATGTCTGCTTGCATTTTATCCCTAATAGCAATAACCTCGGCATCAGGCATAATGAAAGCATAAGGACCGAGTGAGACTGATAATGCTTTACGAAAGTTTTCTATTTGTTTTGTTGTCATATCATCTCCATTAAATTAACATTACACAGTATAGTAACGAAAATTTACTTGTCTGGATTAATGACTGCTTCTATCGACATCAGTTGAAACGAGATAGTGTGAGTATCCGCAGTGTCCCCAACTAGACCACCATTCGTTCCAGTAAAATTGCAACCATATCCAGCTACCATCTACAAGTCTAGTGGGTCTCCAAGCAAACCAATTGTGTTTTCCTTTTTCAAACCGCATATTATTCTCCTTTTTTGCCACCTCTTTTATTCTCTCCCTGCTAAGGGTTGTAGGCGTAAATGGTCTTTCCTGTTATCCAGGGGACGCCTCGTTGTTCAATACTTTCGTATCTACAATAAAAGCTGCAGGAGACGAGATTTGAACTCGCGACCTCTGTGATTATTAGCACAGCGCTCTACCAACTGAGCTACTCCCGCATTGTCTATTTTACAATATGCTCTTTGAGAATAACCGTTCCCTCGATGATACCGAGTTTCGAGTCTTCTTTGAAAGTATATGTTTCTGACACTTCGCCAGGTTTTGCTGGTCGAGTCAGATACCATAACTCACTATCTTTCCATGTTACTGTTACCAGCTTTTGATTTGCATCAAGCTTGATAGTTTCTGTCCCACCGAAACGTCTTGCTCTACTTCTCTTTGTGCAACCTATTGAGCTAATGATCATTATCATTAACAGTATTATTGCAAATGTGTTTCTTCTTCTCATTTTGTTTCTCCTACTTTAAGTTTCGTTTGCACTTCGTTTAGATAATAGCTACTGCTATCAACACGACAATAGCAATTACTACCAACAATTCAATCAGGGTAAATCCTTTTCTCTTCATTCTGTTTCTCCAAAAAGTTATCATTACAACCTATCAAACTAAATTATTGTTTGTCTGGAACTGGCTCTAGGGAAGCAATATCGTAGTAGGCTTCTGAGCATTTTTCAATGTCTGTCATATCTACATCGTCCCATGCTTCACCTAATGAACCGATTGAACCGTCCCAGTCTTCTGTGGCTTTGACCAGACCTGTATCAACAGCAAAACCTGCTATGTCTGACTCGTCCTGAAGTAGGATAGTTTTACCATCCTCGAAAGTTACTATGTATGCTCCGTAGTGTGATGTTACTGTGCAGTCGATCATGTTTCACTCCTTGATAAATGTCATTAACATTATGTAAGAGTAAAAAATTGTTTGTCTGGAAATACTATGTTCTCCTGTGTTGTTTCCTTTTTGCTCTACGTCTTATTTTGTTTTTTGCTTTTCTTATCCACGCCCTAAACTTTCTATCTTTGAAACGAGCCAACAGTCTTGACTCAGGAGTTGACTTCACGCCAGGGTCTTCTAATGGCTCTCTAACCATTTCAGCCCTTAGAATGACTGACTCCTGCATTCTTGTATAGCCACGTTGTACGTATGCTCCATGCTCTTTGCATATCTTTTTCATTTCGTCTTGGTGGCCTTGTGTGTAGATAGCGATACCTCCAACAGTTATGTTAGAATCGCAACCTGCTGCATTAAGAGCTTCGATTAGCAATAAGGCTTTAGGATATGTCAACCCACTTGCTGACCACAATTTTTCTTGTGCTGCTGCACATATTTCAAATCCGTCTTGCATATTATGCCTCATTCCATTTCTTAATAACTTCGGGAGTTTCTGCCATATCAAAAGTATGCGAAAACCCATTTTCTTTGTCGTCAATTATAAACCTTGATTCGTTTATGTAGTATATAATCTCCCCTGTATATGTTTTTAACTCAGTGCCGCCGCTCAGAGTTCGACAATACAATACCACCTTGATAATATCTCCAAGATGGAGTGTTCCGAATCGTGTTGGTACTTCTGTTCCTTTATTCAACATTTTATTGCTCCGCAAATTTCATTAACACTCTATCAGAGTAAAAATTTAATTGTCTGGATTACTCAAAAGGTGTTATATGAACGCAAGTATCTTTCATTTCTTCATCGGTCATATCATCTTTACGACCTGTTGAGTTACGCTCTACAAACTCAATTGTGGCTCTTGTTAATGCAACCACTTGGCTTGTTGCTCCGAAGATTCTTGTTTCGTAGTGAGTGCAAGTTCCTGGTTTGTTCTTGAATGCTACAGTATATCCATCCATTTTAGTCCCACTTCTTTCTTAGTACACGTTTGATTAGTTCTTCATCTTTCCCTATTCTACACCCTATATTCAGTGTAACACTTTTCCCGTAAACACTTACCCCAATATCCTTATCATCTCCATCCCTCGGCTCAGCACCAACGGCAAAGAAGCCTGCCGCAACTATTGCTTCTCTATTAAAACTTCTACATAAATCATCATGGCTTATCATTTGGTCAAACATGATTGCCATTTCTCTCATGGCTATTTCGACTATAATGTATTTTCCACTATCCATATACTAACCTATCGTTTTTTTACTTGTCTGGAATTAGTTTTTCAACATCTTCAATCCATGTTAGCTCTCTCCACTCTTTTACCCAGTTATCCAGTTCTTCTTGACTATCGAAGATATAGAATTGAGAATACGAAGTCTCGGCTCCGTGTACAGCTCGTTCTTTTGACATTGCTGCAACAAAGTCAAGTCCTGTCAGTTTGTTATGGAACCTCCAGAAGTGGTCATACATAATCAAAGAGAATCTGCCGCAACGTCTGCCAGACTTATACTCTACTCCTACAAATTTGTTAGAAGATATATCTCTACACATGTTCCCTAATATAGCTACATCGCTGTGATGTTGTGGATATTTGTTTTTATTGTATTTTTCCATATTATATCCAATCAAAAAATTGCTTGTCTGGATTATACCTCCAGTGCTACTTCTAAAGAATGTCTTTTGCTTAGTGGGACTCTGTTCCTTATCCATATTTTCATTTGTTCGTAATGCTTTTTAATATCCTGCTCTACAATGCAGTCTATTACTTCTTTGGCTTCATCAATACAGTCTTCTGTTCCGTAGTACCCCCAACAAGAATCTTCATCATCAACAACATAACCATATACGTCACCGCAGAAGTATTGATTCAGTGTATCAATATCTGCTTTAGCAGAATTATAGGCTTTTTCCATCATAGCCTTTGTGATTCTTTTCTTTTTTCCTGTTCCCCAGTTGTCAAGAATATCTTTTCTTTTGATAATGACTGTTCCTGCTCTACCACTGTCAAAACGGGCATGGCCTTCAGGTACTCTACCATAAAAGTTTTCTAGTGACAAGCATACTCCACCATGTATATATGCAAACATAGGTATAACTAAATCACCTTGACGTTCAGCTTTCTTGACCATTGCATCGTATTCGTCAAGTTTACCATGCCAATTGGTATCACCAAGCACATAACTGCTTGAATGGTAGTGGATCACAGTGAGATTGTCCCAGTCCCTAGGTGATTCTCCTATCTCATCGGGGAAAATTTCTATCGTATGATCTTTGTATTCAATTGTTTCGACTGCTTCTCTTGACATATTGTTTCTCCTGAAAAATGTTATTTACATTCTATCAGAGTAAATTTTTGTTTGTCTGGATTTCCGAAAGAATAGTCCCGCCGCAGTGAGAAAACGTCTATCACAAAACCTTATTCAAGGGCTTCATAGACTCTGCATTGGGACTATTCTTTCAGAAATAAACAATAGCCCTGACAGATTTCTCTATCAGGGCTTTACTATCCTCCAACCAACCCTCCTACTCGGCCACCATCAACATTTCTCTTGGTATTCCCCACGTTCCCATTGGGAATTTGACCTTGACTTTTTTGGGATTAACCTTTACGATTACGCCCACTTCGTCAAAAGGCTTGCTATTTTGGTGTTCAGGTAACAACTGAACTTTCATATCTAAACCGAATGACCTACTTGCCACGATTTCCAGTTTTCTTTTGGCTGCAGCCACTATTGACTGTGCATCTTTCAGCGTTCGTATGCCGTTAATGCCTTTGATAATGTCGTCCTTCTTCATGCCTTGTTCTCCAAAAAAAGTTATATTAACAATCTATCAGAGTTATTTTTTACTTGTCTGGAAATTAGCTATTTAGATTCTACTATCTGCCAGTTTTGGTCATTGTTCTTTTCCTCATATTCCCATTTCTCGTTAGCTTCTTTAATATAAGGAATCGATAATATCCCAATAATGACTATAAGTAAAATGATTATAATTGTAATTTTCTTTTTCATACTCTACCCCTTAACAGTATTTTTAATTCTTTTATTTCAGATAATAATTCTTTATTGTCCGAATCGTCATCATTACCAACTAGTAGAGAAGAAACGAATCCAGCTAAAGTTCCGAAAAAACCTATTCCTATTATCATTAATATTGAAGCTATGATCCGTCCTTCAATAGAAACAGGATAAAAATCTCCATACCCGACAGTAGTTATAGTAACAAAAGACCACCACAAAGCATCTTTAGCAGTCTTAATATTTGAATCATCACAAGTCTCTACTTGTAATATCGCTATAGAAGAAAAAATTATCATCATTATAGAAATAACAGAAATTGAAAAAAAGCCTCCTTTAGCCTTATTTTCGAATATAAATCTTAATAAAAATTTAATGGAACGTATACCTCTGAGAACCCTTAATATCCGAGCAATCCTAAATAGTCTACCCCATCTTAAAATCCCTATAGTTGGAATACTAGAAATTAAATCTATCCATCCCCATTTAAGAAATTGCAATTTACTTTCTGCCTTATATAGATTACAAAGAAAATCACCAATAAAAATAAAACAGATTATAATATCTATAGTCTCTAATAGCTTATTGGTCTCAATAGACAATTCTGCAAAGGTGGAACACGCCATTGCTATTAAGACATATAAGCAAAGCAATAGCATGAATATCTGGGATAATCCTATTTCTTTTTCTTCGTTCATACTCTACCCCATAACTTTTTTACTTGTCTGGAATTATAACATATTTACCATTGGAAGAAATAAAAAAAGAGGAATATTTCCGATAGTATATAATATAATGTATAAGTAAAATTATCAAGGAGAATAAAATGGAGAAAAAAGATAAAAATTTCATACGTAGATACTCTAAAGTATTAAAATGTATAGAATTAAAAGGTGGGATTTGCAAGCATTGTAAGAGAAATTTGATCGACAAACCATGGGAAGCCGATTTTCATCATGAAGGGAAAGAAGCCAAAGAAAATAGTATCTCTCAGCTTATAGATTATCACATTTCAGAAGCTGTCAAAGAATTGGAGAAATGTATACTCCTGTGTTGCTCCTGTCATAGATTAGTCCATTTTAATGTAGAAAGATATAATAAATACAAAGATATTATTAAATCTAATGCGACAGATATGGATATGTATAAGGGGAAAAAAGTAGATAAAGAAAAAGTCTATCTTTTGAGAAAAGAAGGGAACACTCCAACAAAAATAGCTATGATACTTCACTCTACAAGAAGAACAATTGAAAAAAATCTAAGAGAACTAGAAATAATTAAAAATGAAAGACTCCTAAATACCAGGCAAGAATACGCTAATATACTTAGAAAGATCACAGATAAAGAGATATTAGATTGTAGACAAAATGGCATGTCTTATAAAGAAATATGTTCTCAATACAAATTAACTCTAGGAGGTCTTTCAAAACGTGTTAAGAAATTAAAAGAACGAGGTCTTATAAAAGAATAGCTCCTTTTTTTGTCCAATCGTATCTTATCTCTCCATTAGGAAAGAAGATCACCTGTCTTATCTGTTTCGGGTCAGTGTTGTGTGTAAGGCAATTAGTCATACATACGTTTTGGTCTTGATAATCATAGACTGTTGCACCGTGACCTATCTCTAACAGTGGGAAGCCATGCCTGCTGATATGTTCAACTATTTCATCATAAACTTCATCTACATTGTGCTTTTCAACATACTCAAAAGCACCTCTACTTGCTTCGGTGTTATCAGGGGCAGTAACAGGTCTGAAAGTCAACTGTATAGCACGTTTTAAATCCTGCCCCTTTATCCATTCAACAAATTGGTCAACTTGATACAGTGTATCAATATAGCCCTTGACCATTGTAACTCCAAGCCTCACTCCAAAGCCTATTTCCTGCAAGATATGAATTAGTGTTCCGAGATCACCATAACCATCACCATATATTTCTTGATTCATATAATGTTCAAAATGAACGCAAGATATATTGATAACATCAAGACCTAAACCATACCACCTGCTCAAATATTCATAAAGTTTATCAACATCTTCATTCATAAACTCCATACCATTTGTTTGAAGCTCAATAGTAGGGAAGTCAAATTCATGTAAGATAGCAAGGTACTTCTCTATCATTGGTTTATCAAGTGTTGGCTCACCTCTGCCTGTCAGCATAGCAGTATTAACTCCGTTCTTACTTGCTAACCTGCAAGCTCTACGGAATTGTTTTTCATTGATTACCTTACAATCCTCGACTCCCTGCTTTGTCATTTTTGACACACAGAAAGGGCAACTGGCATTGCAAGCTCTTGTTCCTGTTACTATACTTAATGTTTTTATATCGTAGCTCATTCTGTTTCCTCTTCGTCATTCCATTCGCTAGTCACCCACGCCCAACAGACTTTAGCTTTGTGGATTACATACGTATCAACTACCTTGATTTTAGTCTCTCCAAGATAAGCTCCAATATGCAAGCAAATGATTATTAAGATTATATTTGTTATTAGTCTCATATTTTATCCCATCATAATCAACACTTTAAGGCAACTCTTAGATTGCTCGATGCTCTTCTCCATTGCTTTATCTCCGCTAATGATAGGAGTATCCTCTAATACTTTTAACGCATCTCTTAAAGTCTGTTTATCTTCATCATTCATATTCTATCCAATCATATTTTTACTTGTCTGGATTATTCCTTTTCCCTGTAGTCTAATCTCCATACAGGATAGCCACTACTGACATTACAATACTGTATATTAGCAATCAGTGTTACCTCTTTGCCTATCCAATCACACAAGAAAGCCTGTATCTTTTCAGGCTCGCGGTCGTTCCAATGCTGCCCCTCATTCCCAAAGTGTTTCTTACATAGTTCATTATGCCTTTGTATATTCTGCTGATAGAACCTATCAGTGTAGCATGTTCCCTTTGCTGGCTGTTTTGCATCTTTGTTGAAATAGATCAAGAAAGCAGAATAAGAGTAAGGATATGTATATCTGTCCTTCTCTAAATTTTCGGGAAGAAACTCATGATAACATTCAGGAATATCTGAACGGGATGGTTTCCGTTCTCCAGTAATAAAATAACAATTGTCAAAGTTCATATTATCCCTTATGAATTAAGTCGTAAAATTCTTCACCTATTTTTTCGTAGTCATCAGGCAAAAGCTCTTTGAGAGCATGCTCTACATAACCTGAAATACATTCATCTGTTGCTGTATCTCCTACTCCCACTCCTGTACATCGTAAAGCCTTAACCTGCGAGCTAACAGGTGTCATAATCTCCTTAGGATTGGTTGTAGCATAATATTCCTTAATATCTTTTACCATCTTATCAAGAATCTCTACCAAGTATTCAGACGTTGCGATACTTCTCCTGTTGGGTTCGTGGTTTTCGTCTACCCTTGCTGACGCATAAGACAAACAGAATGGATTAGCAAAAGTAGGGTTTTCCTTTTCTTTCTCAAGCTCTGCAAAATACATTCTGAGTTCGTCAATATCTGACACTAAACCACCAGTGCCAAGAAGATAAAAGTCATGCCCACCATCACATTTTACTATATCAGCAGAAGCATCGAATACCTCAGCCTCAGAATCTTGAACCCATACACCATCAGGGTTTATGACTATTTTTATACCTTCCTCAATAGTTCGACATATATGAAATACATCACTTCCACATTCGGGGCATTTAAGTTCTAATTTTTTATCAGTCATTATTCTTCCTCTACAAGACCGTAATCTCTCATAATTTCATCAACTACATTGTCAATATAATTATACAAGCCATCAAAAACATCGGTGAATCCCTCTTTAATTTCAGATGAACCCTCTGAGATGCAATCATTAACAAAATTAATGAAGTCAAAAGCAAAGCATGACCTATCGTGATACATAGTTAAGGCTTCGTTAAATGTAACGAAATCTAAGAGTTTTTCTTTTCCATCATCTATATCAGTGTAATGAAAATTCAGTGTAAAAGTATCTTCGGCTCCTGGCTCAGCATTATGGAAAATAAGTTCAACAGGAATCATCATCTGTTTGATATTTACTTTTACTACTTCTCCCTTAATTGTGGTTTTAATTATCTGCATAGTTTATCTAACCTTTTTTTTGCTTGTCTGGAATTGCTTTTAATCCCCAAAATTCTCTGTGATAGTTTATCCAACAATCAAGATAGCGATGTCTAACATTATTCCTACTTATAGGTACCAAAGCATTATACCACTTTTCACTAACTTTTGCAACGTCCTGTTTGTAAAGGGGATATTGTTCTTTAAAACTCCAATACCCTCCAGAATCAGGATCAGGATTATCAGGGATAGTTTTCATTAAATCCATTATAGCAACAGCTATCTCTGAACCCACTTTTGATATTAACATCCTTGATAAAGGGTCATAAAAATATGTTATATTCTTTCTCATAGTTTATACCATCAAAAATTTGCTTGTCTGGATTAGTTCTCTATAAGATACCAATCAGTTGGTATCTTGATAAAAAGATTGCCATTGTGGGTAATATCGACAGTTCCTGCCATATGTTTAAAGCTCATAGTTGGCTCTGAGAGCCTTACATCTTTCCATACCTCCATCGGCTCGACTGGGACTGGGTTCGTTGATCCTAAGGCATTTACAGAGGTTTCTACACCCCATATAATATTCATGACTAATCCTTTTACAATTTTGCTTGTCTATATTATCTTGGACATGCTCTCATAGAGTATAGCCTTACATACCTATTACAGCCATATCTCCTACGAACTCTTTGCCTATTCTTAGCTCTGATAAGATCGAGCCTGCCCTGTTGCTTGGCTTGTCTGATTTGGTGCAAGAACTTGTACTTCTGCTCTTGCTTAGCTTTCTTGTAGTCTTTCTTTATTCCCGCGGAAGAAGAAATAGAACATATTAGAACTATTAGAATGATTAGTATCTTTCTCATTAATAAAACTCCCTATCAATAAATTGATTTCTACCATCATCAACCCTTAGTATTTCAAGAAACCAAGGCTCTAACTTATCTGTGAACCTATCAAAAGTAGAATACCTATAAGGTTTATAATGTCTTTCTTCTCTAATGATTGTCCCATTAGCTTGCATTATACTACGAATCGTTGATTGTGGATAGGTGTAATCTTCACCAAATTCCTTACAAGCATTTTTATACCACTGCTGATCGAAACACCTGTTAGATGGATATGGAGTGTGTGTTATTATCACACCGATCAATGATACAACTAAGTAGATTATTATTCCTATTACTATTGGACTCATGTTGCAAACCTCTTCTTATATCTGATGGCATCACGTACTGCATCTTTCAGCCCTGCTGCCACACGTTTTTCATCTATGGGAAACTTACCAACGAGATCATCTGCTTTGAGTATTTCTTCGACTAACCAATAGAAACGTGAATACCAATTATCTTCGTTGTATTCATTATACACCGTTTCAACCAAAGCAGAGAGGAACATTCTTCTTTTGTTATGTTCTCCATGGCTTAGAGCTATTCTCATAGATTCTTTAAAAGCTTTGTCCTTGTGGGTAAGAATATAATATATTATGCCCCAAGGAATAACTACCACTAAACATATAACAAATATTACTAGTCCCATTTTATTTCTCCAAAAAGGTTATCATTACAATCTATCAAAGTAAAAAATTACTTGTCTGGATTAGTCTTCTGTTATTTCCCCTGCTAACTCTATCTCAGAATTGATCGGTGCAGTTCCGCCTTCGTTAAACTTGATATCATAATAAGTAGGTGTTTCTCTCATAGCATCTTGTACTGCTTCTTGCATTATTATTAAAGCTTTCCGTTCTGCTTTTAAAATCTCTAATTTTGCCTCAGCATCTAACATAGATAATTCAGCTTGCTGTCTCTCTTGCATACGTTTTGTAAAATCAGAACCAAAAGTATATCCTAATACATAAGAGTTATTAATACGAATACCCATAATGTCAGTTATTGGATAATCATCTCCAGCAGGGATAGGTATACCATTCTTGTCTAAGAGTATTCTAGCCCCTATGTATGGCCTGCCATCTTCTGTTCTTGAATTATATCTTTCCAGCTTAGCTAATCCAAAAAGCATCTGCAAGCTAAACATTTTAGCAAACTCATGTTTTCTACTAGCTAAAACTTCTCCACTTGTCATAGTCAAAGCAGTTTGTTTAAGAGCATTAATTTGCATAACTTCTACACATCGTTCAATATTTTTTGTATTACCTGCAAACTTTCTATGCACATTCAATAACGATTCAGTGTCAGTAGGCAATTCTATCACTGTTACTGCATTAATGCCAACTGTTTCACCATCGGCAAATGTTACATTGACAGGTTCTCCCATATCAGGGTCTCCACTTATGCCTGTATCTCCTATAACCATTGTTCGTGGATATCTAGTAACCTTACCAAACCCTTTGAAATGAATGCCTGTTGCATTGTCAACCTCTAAACCACCATCCATGCTCTGAATGATTACTACTTCATCATGCTCAACAGCGTAGAAAAGAACATCTTTGAAGCCATCAGTCCAGATCACTGCTATACCTCCAATAAAAAAGATAAAGAAGAACCAGAACATAAATGTTCCTGCCTTATAGCTTGCTGACCTTGTAGGCTTCATTACTTCGTTAGCAGCCTTTTCTTGTGTGTCCCAGATCGTTGTATCATTATCTGTCATTGGTTTTGTAAAATCGAACATCTTATTTCTCCAAAAAAGATTATTATTAACAATCTATAAAACTAAAAATTTACTTGTCTGGAAAATACTTTGTCTTAAAATAATAATTTTCCTTATAATAAGGGTTAACAAATCTACCACTGCCATAGTCAAAGTTAAAAGTTATATATTGTTTTTCTTTTGTAAGATATGTTATTGATTTAATGCTTAATGACACCCAATCCCTACCCTCATTAAACGGTCCTTCTGTCTTGCAAAAATTCGTTAATAAATATGTATAGAAATAAAGATAATTTTTGTGACCGATTGCAATATCTTTATTCTCACAATGTTTCACAGATTCCATCAAAGCAAGATGAAGCTTAGTTCCCATGCATATACGTTCATCACTGAAATCATTTCTCTTGCTATGAGTATCTACCCAAAAGAATGTCATATCTGCATTAATAGAGACATTATTATAATCAACAGTTCGATTAACCGTAGAGATATTCTTAATTACAATATTATCACGATTTCTCTGATGCAAGTTTTCAAGCATAACTCCACATGCAACAGATAATAAACATACAGATACCCATAACATTACCTTATCATATTTCATCTTATTTCTCCAAAAAAGTTATCATTAACAATCTATCCAAACAGTTTTTTACTTGTCTGGATTATTTGTACTTCTTAATCCAAGCCTCATTAGCCCATGAAAATTCTTCACACATTTTCTTAATACTGTTACCTGCCTTAACATCATCGTATACCTTATCAACAACTATCTTGCAAAAGTTATTCATAAGCATTTCATCTACATCAACAATGATCTGTGTGCAATATGAAGAGTTATCAACATCAACCCAATCCCAATCAGGGTGATCTCTGCCATCTTCACATGGCTGTTTCTTAGCTACTGACATTCTCATAAGCGGCTTGTCTATTCCATCGTTTGTAAAGTCACCCTGAAAACCCTCTCCGATATACTCAAGCACTACCTTAACATCTCCTCTGCCTACCTCAGCAACAGGAGCATTAATGTTAGTATACTTGTGTATCTGATTGCATGATACACACTGATTACAGTCGATGGTTTTAAAATCCATCATTTGTGCCGTACGCTTATACTGCTGACAAGTATCACACATCACGCAACAGTTCGTACAAAGCCCATCACCATAGAGTTCTTCATCTTCTGACTTCCATGCTCCACACTCTTTACACTGGTCAAGATCGATACCAGTAAGCTCGTCATGGTCAAGACCTGTCAAAACAACCTTGTATTCGGACACAACTGTTGCTAAAACTGCTCTTCCATTATATTCTATTAGTATGTTCATTTTCTTCTCCAAAAAATGTTCTTCTAAAATGAGCAACATCATTATCAGGCATATAACATTCCATAGTTTTTAGAATTTCGTCAGCCGACTCTCCTTGCTGAACTTTCCCCATAGCACACCAAACTGCTGTCTTGTATTCGTCTTTCTGTTTCTTGTGATGAATAGCGAGAATTGCAAAGCCAATAAATAATAAACATGCTACAAAATAGCTCCCGCCTACCAAAACAACTTGTACTTCTGTTAGTTCAATCATTTTTATTTCTCCAAAAAGTTATATTAACAATCTATCAGAATGATTTTTTGTTTGTCTGGATTACATTTAATTATCTGGAAATAAAGAGGATTTTAACATTTTTCTTCAAATATATAGATAGTAAACTGCGAAATATAAAAATTAAAAAGGCTAATGGGTAGGTTTCTTCGCAGTTTCTCTTCCTGTTGGTCTTTTTTATTGGAGTAAATTATGAATGAAAAACATATAAAAAATTGTCCAAAATGTAACAATATAATTGAGTATAATAGTAAAAGCAGCCTTGTCAGATCATTAAGAATGAATTGTATATGTAAAAATTGTAAAAATAATAGGAAGAAAAACTTCTCTAAAAAAGAACTAAAGAAATTTAGGGATAACCAACAAACAGGTGGTTCATCGCTGCCCGACATTTAGGATTATCACAAATACATTCATATACTTTTTCAAAAGACATTATGCCTTAGCTCTCTCTTTTATCCAAAAAACAACTTCTTCACTATCATCTATAACATATCCATCACCTGATTTTAAAACATAGCCACAGTGAAGACATTGGAATCTTTCGACATGCCCATCTGCATTGATATTTCCATAGTCGAAATTACCATCTTTATCTATGTTAAGAATCTCAGAGGTGTACGGACCATCTTCTACACACTCTAACCTATGATCTTTACAGTCAGGGCAAGTAAATTCCAAACCACCTGTTGCTATCTCTCTGCCAAGTTTAGCCATTAAGAGTATTGCGTCAAACTCGTTTACTTCTCCCTCGTCAAGATGTATCTTTTTGCCTGAATCAAATTCAAGTACTGCAAAAAGAATGCTCTTGCCATCTTCTGTTAATTTTTTATTAAATTTCATTTTTTAAGCTCCGTTAATTCGTCAAATTCTTTGTCACATTCTGTACACTGATATGGACCATACGGCGTATCAGCATCAGACACGGCTACATTGTCTATAAAGGTATTATTACCACTAACTACTATATCATGGTAACATTTCTGTTTAGCAAAAAATTGTGTGTTTCCACATTCAGGGCATTTAGGACTGCCCTCTATACTCTCATATTCTCTTTTATCATCCTGTTCGGGATCTGCATGTTTCATCAATTCTTTCTTATGCAGTAAAGCTGCATCCGAAATTGATTGCATAGCTATAGGGTCAGTGAAATCTTCTAAACCCAAAATGATAGTCATCATTGCTACTTTTTCAGCAGGTATTCCATTGATCTTGTTATTATCTTTATCACTCATAATCTATCCTATCAAAAAATTACTTGTCTGGAATTATTTAAATTCGTTATTATCCCATTCTGACATAGATGGTTTTCTGTGAGCATGAAATACTCCATCAATTTCAAACCATCCGTATATTTCAGGTTTGCCACCAGTGCATTGAGTGTTAGCTTTTGACTGATCTATGTCTTCCCAGTCTGTTAATTGAGATGGTGTTATCATCGTTGTTTCTCCTACATGAATTAGCATTTAATAGTTCATAGGATGGCAGGCCGAACTATATTAATCTGTTAATAGTTTTATAAGTTTCTTTATATTCTGAGATTGTTTAGTACTTCCATGTTGCGTGCCTTTGGCAATCTTGAGATACTTTACTATATCATCAATAATACCATCTTCACCAACGATCAATAATAACTTGTCTACCTTACTGTCAGTCATTTTATCTATCCTTGTGACTTTTTGAACTCTGCGAATCTTTCCTCATAATTGCCATGACCGAAATACTTTTTCTTCTCATGACACCATCTAAGAAAAGCCTCTATCTCTTCGTACTCATCTGTGAAAAGATCTTCCTCAAACATATAGAAGATTTTGTCAGGGTCATAACTTCCCTCACATTTTACTCCCCTTGTAATCAGTGCATAGTTTCTTTCGCCTAACTGTTCCATTCTAACTCCTGTCAGTAAATATATGTTTTCTTTTCTTCAATATCTCCGTCAAAATTCTTTAAAAAGTATAGAGCCGTTGCAAGAAATAACTTTGCATCTTTTCTATCTAACCAATCTGTAAGAATCGAAAACTTAGACCCTGTAGAATTGTCAGGAAATAGTGCCTTACATAATAATAAGATGTAAGGAACAGACGCTTCAAAATAGTTATCATCTCTTTCTACATCAAGGAAATATTTTATCTTATCTCTGAGAAAGAAAGATAAACTTATCAAAGAGTCCTGTTCTCCCTGTTCAAATCCTTCTCTCATTAAGAATCCTACTCTTGACTCATTGCCAACAGCAAACTTAACAATATCCAGATCTGTTAGCTTCTTTACTTTTGGTCTTATTAACATCTTCATTCTATCTCCTCGTCCCCTGCCATTTCTCGGATGATACTGTCATTTATCAGAATACGAGTCTCAATAATATCATGCACCGAAGAACATGCTGACAGATTTTGTTTAGCTGTTCTTAACGTATCATTGTTGCCTTGCAATAGTTCTACTATCTTTTTCTTAGTCATATCTTATCCCACTAAAAATCTACTTGTCTGGATTAATTCATTAACACTTCTGCAAGATGATTCTCTTGGAATTTAACAACTGTGAAGTCTGACATTTCAGGGCCACAACATACTTGCTTGCCCTCTAAATCTTCCATGAATGCCGTTGCCTCTTGTTCGGTGGGGAACTTGGCAGTAGCTACGAATCCATTAGATTCTACATACTTGCCATCATGAAGCTCTACAAACCTTTTTGCTTTGTCACTATTCGTTGGCATGTTAGCTCCTAAATATTAAATTCACAATTCTCACTCGTTGTTTCACCTTTATCGTCCCATGTGTTCGCTATATTAATAGTAACAATAGATGAGTGCATGCCATAAGGTTTTCCATCATCT
>SDBT01007755.1_pt1 | contig 17621 bp, 24 predicted proteins | sample 2277101 | NCBI WGS metagenome assembly SDBT01 (sample SAMN10404973, study PRJNA504765) | marine sediment metagenome | isolation source: marine sediment core GS10_PC15, 103 cmbsf | place: Arctic Ocean: Southern Knipovich Ridge | collected 2010 | reverse complement strand
CTCGCATACTGCGGGGCTGCGTTATACCAGGCTTGGGCGGGCGGTGCTGATGAGGCTTAGAAGAAGGGTGCTCATGCGATTCTCTACGCCCCGATGCAGAAGTGTGCGGATGCTTCTCGCTCTGCCCAGGGTCGGCCTTACCTACCACCATCATGCCGCTGCCTCCCTGGGAGACCTCGGCGGTCTTCTCGATGCTGTGCAGGATTTTGCGCGCCTGGGTGATGAGATCACACACGTCGCCGTAGCGAGCGTCCCACATCTCGCGGCCGTGGATGGCCGCGTGGGCCTTCTTCATGTGCTCTTCGATGTTGCCTGGGAAATTGAATTGCTTGTTCTCCAGCGCCTTCAGGATGGCACCGGCAGCGTTGTACGCCTTACTGTACGGGGCAAGGATAAGCGCATTGGTCAGCTTGTCGTAGTTGTCCGGCCCGTATGCCACAGCGAAAGCCTGGTCGTCCTGCGCGCCCTCGTTGGCGGTGCCATCGTTGGCCGTCAGCTTCTTCTTGCCCTCTTCCTTAACAGGGTCGTGGCCTTTAACCACAGTAGAGATGGCTGCTCGCACTGCCTGGTGCAAGTAACTGGCTGAGTTTACTGCTTTCTTCACTGCCCTGTCCTCCGTCTTTCCCTTAATCGAGCCGCAGTATGCGGCAGGGTCTCTCTTGTCCCTGTTCTGGCGCTCGCAGTCGGCGAAGTCTCTGTACTGTCCCATGGGCATTTCTACGTCGCTCCTATGAACCGACCATGAACAAGATTGTGGTCAGGAATGCAAAGAGTAATGATGCGGTCTGTGCTTAACCACTGGTCAGGTGAAGTCTTCTTAATCTCGTCAAGATGATGGGCAACCAAGCGTCCCTTCTTGTTACATTCGACGCAGCGGTAACCATCCCGCTCCCATACTTGAAGTCGTGTATTGCGCCAGGCCATCGAAGCATAGAATGCCTGAATCTGTGGTCTAACAGTCATACCTATGCCCTTGCAGGCATTACCGCAAAATCGTGCTCCCGCCCGTGCAGCAATGACTTCAAAGTCATTTTCGCATACTTCGCAGGTCTTTGTTACGCGCCTGCGTCGTGCCAGGTGAGGATGTGAGACAGACATCGCACAAGAATACGAGCAGAATCGGTGCCCACGCTTGATGTCTGACGGATACAGGTCAAAGTCCCGCCCACACGCGGGGCACATTACAGGCTGCTTACCTCCTTGCCATGCGAATCTGCCTAGTTTGTCTCTGGCAATAATGGGCATTACCGTGTCACCGCTTTCATGGTCTTGGCCACCTCGTTGCAGGGGCATGCCTTGCGGCCGTAGCGGTACTGGGGCTGCGGCTGGCTGAACTCAGTGGCTCCGGTAGCGGGGGCGTAGCCTGTCGGCACGCCAGGGCCGCTCTTGGGCATCCTGACCGGTTTGGTGCCGCCGCCTGGCTGCGTCCGGCCGCCCTGCATGGCACTGTCCTGCTTGCGCGGAATCGGGGGATACTCGCGGCCTTCAGGGGCGGCTCCGGCTAGGTCTCTGTCGCGTTGGTCGCCGTAGGTTTTCGGCGCGCGCTTAGAAGGTGGGCCTAGCTGCTGCACCTTAGCTCTGACAGATGGTGAAATAGTCTCTGGCCTGTCGTATCCTACGCCGCCATTCCGGTAGAACACGGGGTAATCTACCTCGCCGGTCTTGGTATTTTCCATCATGTAGTACGGCTTGCCGCCGACTTCCCTGGTGTGAGCAACCCAGTTGTCTCCCAAGGGCTGTGGCTTACCGCGCGACGGGTCTCCTTGAGGTGCACCAGGTGCCTTACCACGCTTGTGGTGGGCGGTGGAGCCGCGCTTGTCCTTGTGGCCGTCAAGTTTACGGCTCCGGCCTGGCTTCACGCGCCCCGACCCAGGCTGGTTGCCGGTTAGAGCTACTACGTTCTTGACGATTCGCCCCGCCATCATCTTCCGCACTGAGGATTCCGGCGACAGGTCAGACGGCTTGTCGTGGCCTACTGACATGCTGGGGCCGATCTCAGGGTCTACCTTCTCCATGATGTTCTTGCGAACCGGCTGAACCGGCTTGAGCATATCCGCCGCAGGGCCGTTCTTTTTCACGGGCGCAGGCTTGCTGGAGAACGGCTTGTGCGTGTGCTGGCCGCTTGCCTTCGGGTGGCTGTGTACGTTCAAGTCATGCGCATGCGCGTTCTTGTCGCCGCCGGTCTGGACTGTTGCGCCCTTGCGCACGCCCGCGAGCCTCTTGAGCTTCTTGGGGATGGCCTTGCGCTGCGCCCGCCTGCTCACGCTCTTCTTCGCCATCAGAACGAAAAAGCGGTCTAGAGCCTCGTCTAGACGCGCGCCCTTGGCTAGCCCAGGGAGAGGCTTGATGGCCGCGCCGGTGGTGGCGTAGTATTGCTCTCCGGCGTCAGAGCCCTCGCGCCATAGCTCCATATAGGAGCCTGCGTTGTCCACGCTGATGACGTGCTCCAGGCCGCCTATTGCTCCTTTGTACAGGTGAGAGAACCGCGTAGTGGGGGAGGCTTTCAGTATGTGACCATACCGCTCCGACCACTCCTTTGTCTTGTCTAGTATCTCTACCATGTGTCTCCTTCAAGCAAAAAGGCAGGCCATGTTGCCTGCCCTCTCTCACTCTGTATTATAGCAGGTTGTGCGCTGCTCTGCAAACCTACTTTTCTTTCAGCTTGTCGATGTTCCGGTCGATGCTCTTAATCAGTGCCTTGAGGTGGGCGTCGTCGGCGTCGCGCTTGCTGACCCCGCCTAGCTCTTTGCTGTAGCCACATATACAAAACAGCCTCGGCCCCCAGCGCCTGCTAGTCTCCCAGAACACCACCCCGCCACACTTCGGGCACTTATGACGAGTCCGTGCCATTGTTTTGCCTTGCCTGATGCGGACATATTTTACCCGCGCTACGGTCTTTTGCACCGTTGCAATTGTAGCACAGTAGTTGCAGAATATCAGGGAACTTGTTTCGGCGCGTCCATGACCATACGTCGGCCCCTATTTTCTTCCTGTGGGCGTTACCTCCGCCATTGATATGATCTAGCGTTAGAAACTCTGGAGTACCTTCCCCGCAGCAAACGCATTTGCTTCCATAAGCAGCTAGAACTAGGCGGCGAGTTTCCTCGTATCGTTTCTGTCTCGTCTCCAGGGCGTGCTCACGGTTGTTCCGATACCATAATGCCGCGCGACTGAGAGCACGAGGTTTGTTGGCCGTATACCACTCGCGCCGATATGCTGTCTTCTCTGCGGGTGACGCGTCTCTGGTGATGCTTCTCATATCTGTTCAAAGTATAGCGCCTTAGCGCCTAGACTTCAAGCCGTCCTAGCGCCGCCGTGCTTATTGAAGTAGCGCTTTCGCGCTGCCAGTGTGCGCAGGTCTACCGCCACCTTGCCTGTGTCAGCATCCGCCTTGTTTGCGTTAACAGGCATCTTCAAAAACGAGGGGAGACCGATAGCATACTTACGGCCGGTCTTCAGAGCCTGGATGTGCATCGTTACAGGGCCGACTGCTTTGACCATGAAAACGGTTCCATCGGCGTCAAGGATACGGTCTCCGCGCTTTATTTCGCTGCCTTGCGCATCACGCACCGTGGGTGTGCCCTTTGAAGCACTGCCCACACAGGACACACAGGCACTCGTACTGCTCCGCGTCCTTGGCCTCGCACTGCTGACAGATCAGCGACTCCTTTGCCTTGCCGATGCGACTCTTGTGCAGCATCCCGCCTGCCTTGGAAAGCTGCGGGGCTCCAGGTGGGTTGTCCACTGGGTACGGTGGTTGGCTGTGCATGCTGCCCCAGCCAGGGGGTCTACTTTGTGGGGTCATCAATTCCAATCTCCTTCAGCATCCGCCTGTACTCACAGTCGTTGCGGTGTCGCTTGGTCTTGCAGTGGCACAGTGCGCGCCGGTACTCCGCGAAGGGCTTCTCGGCCTGGCGGTTGTCCTTCAGGTTCCGCCGGTCGTCGTCATACTCCGCTATCTCTCCGTAGGTAATGTACCCGCACTGGACGCAACTTAGGTCGTTCTTGTCTGTCACATCCGCCAGCATCTGGCCGCCACACTTTGGGCAGGGGCTACCGGCTTTCATCTCAGCAACTCCGCTATTATCTGGTAGACCTGGGGGTTGACCACCAGTCCGAGGTGGGTGCCGGTGACCTCGTAGTCACGCTCTACATCATGGGTTACGCAGTCTCTCCAGTCTACAACTGGGTCTGTCTTTGTGTAGATTGAAGCGCTAGTTACTCCGAAGGGCATCGGCTTGGTCATGGCGTCCACGAAACACTTGAGGCACGAGTTCTCCGTCCGGTGAAGGTGCCGGTTCAGCCTGCGACCGTGCACCAGCCCGATAGCCTTCATCACCAGCGGGTGCGCACGAGGGTGGCAAAAGGGCGAGGCCAGCATAATGACCCGCTTCACCTTGCCAGGTCGCTTCAGTGCCGCGCCGCGCGCGATCATCCCGCCGATGCTGTGCCCGACTATGGTCACCTTCTTCCCTGTCTCTTCGCAGGCGCGGTCGATGGTCTCCAGCAGCTTGTCCCTCATGATGTCGGGGCAGTCGTTCATGCGTCCGATGCCAGAGGTGTACGCCTTGTAGCCTATTCTACCGAGCCACAGCCGCATCTCTAGCGTCGCGCAATCGGAGGCTAGCGAGCCTGGTACAAGTATCACCGGCTCGCCATTGCCACGGGGCACGCCCACACCGTAGTACACAGGAGAGACGTGTAGCCGAGCATAGTCTAGGCCGACAAGAAGCTCAGGCAGCAGGTCTTTAATCACTGCCAATCTCCTTTGCCCGCGCTGCCAGTTGGTACTCCACGCGCCTCGGCTTGGTGTACCGCTCGCGCAGGAGACGCCGGAAGCGACCGGCCGTAACATGCAGGGGCATGGTCAGCCAGCGCTTGAACTCAGGTGGTCGGCTAGGCGGACGCCAGCCGGTTCGCTTCAACTCGTTGGTGCGCGGGTATCGCATCCGCGTCTTGGTGCCTACCTTCAGTCTGGTTGCTAGCATCTCTACGCCTCCTGCAACGCAAGGATTCTCGCCCCACGCATATCGAGCTTACCCGTATACCGAATCTGGTTGTGGCGGAGCAGGGTACTTGCGGCGCGGTAGGTCACCTCAAACATTGTACCAAACCTGGTGGTCAGATAGAACCGACCATAGGGGTTCTGGATGAGCTTCGCGCCCTCGTGCTGCATCTTGTCTAGCAGTACCCCTGCGCTCGTAATACTCATTGCATTCCGCCCTTCTATATCCATCCTACACCACTGGCAGAATGCTGTCAAGCCCTATTTGATCTGCATCCTCAGATGGCGTACCAGGCGGCGGCCAAGCGTCGGGGTCTCTTCGTCCACGGCGTTCTTCAGGAAGAACGAGCCTTCCTCTTTGCTGCTCTTGTACGAGAACGGCCCGCGCATGTGCCCGCCTACCCTTCGGCCCATAGGCCCCACGAAGCCACCCACACGGTGGCGACGCACCTTAATAACGCGCCCAGCCTCGATGCCGTACTCGCGGCGGGCAGAGTATTTCTTGGTGTAGCGGATGCGCGACCCGCCGGTGATGTTGGAGATGCGGCCGGAGTCGCGCAGGTTGCCGGAGCGCACGGGGCAGTTAGCCTGGCTCTTCATGAAGATGGCCTGGCTCATCTCGCGCACCGCGCGCGTGACCGCGATGTTCAGTTTGCGTTCCACATCTCCGAATCTTGTACCCATTATTCCTTCTCTTCCTTCACGCCCTTTTCCTTCTTCTCGCCGCTCTCTATCAGAAGCAAAGCCCGTAGGTCTCGCTGCTCCTTCACGAGCTTGGGGTAGCTACCTCCCCGCGTCTTACCCTCGTTCTTCAGGGCTATCAGGTAGAACTCGACCTCCGCCAGCTTCCTCAGCGGCTCGCCGAAGTCCACGAAGCGGATGCGCGAGGTGGGCTCCACTCCTTTGTGTGCAGTGCAGCAAGGAACCGGTAGTCCCTCGCCGGTGGCCTTCCAGCGCTGGATGTAGTAGAAGTACGCTCCCTGCTCTTTAGTAAATGGGCTCTTCCCTACCACTGGGCTGCCCTCCTAATATGATAACGATGGCGACCCTTCACACGATTGCACGCCGCGCACCCACGCGCGCCTGAAGGATAACGATACGTGTTCTCCTCGTTATAGGGATGTCCCTGCGGGCAGTGTGTCTTCTGCTGTTGGGGGCATCGTCCCTTTGCAACCATGTCCGCTGCGTTATCCACGTGCGTGCCAAGGAACAAATGCGCAGGCCGAACACAGGGCGGATTATCGCAGCCATGGCAAACTAGAATCCCATCAGGTATTGGGCCGTACTCCTGCTCCCACGCCCAGCGGTGAGCTTTGACCTGCTGCCCTTCTGATTTGAAACGACCGTAACCGGCGCTATCGCGCTGTCCTAACCACAACCAGCAGTCAGCAGCCTTTTCTGTAAAAGCTGTGAACCTGCGTACAGGGTCTTCTATGGGTCGTTTCTTTCTCGGAAAGCGGTCAGGCCCTCTCTTCATCTTTGCTCGTGTTTCTGCTGTATGCTTATATCCAAAAAGTGGCATGACTAATCCCACATCAAAATAGCGCCTGCTACTAGCTGTCCTGAGTGAGTCGCCAGCCGCCGCCTGTCGTCCTTGTCCAGTGGCACTGGGTGGAGGAAGGCGCGGATGCTCATATGCTGCCCGCATCTGAGCGACCAGTGGTGCCAGGTCAAAGCCAGACCTGCCACGCCGACGGCGAACAGAAGTCCCCCGCCGACCTTACGCATGGCGCGCCTGCGTAGCGCGTATCCGAACCCTCCCAGAACTGTACCGGCCACAGTGAACCAGAACGAAAGCGTCTCTCTTTTCCGCGTCTCTCCCATGTACCCATTATACCAGGCCGCGCGCCCGACTTCTAGCCAGGTAACGCGCGGCCGCCTTGAAGCGTGCGGGGTCATCTCGGAAGTACGCGAGGCCGCGATTACAGCGGTGACAGAGAGCGCCCCTGACGCGGCCGGTCTTGTGGTTGTGATCTATGTCAAGAGCGCGGCGCTTCGGGCGTGTGCCACAGATCGCGCAGCCGCCCTTCTGGGCCTTGAGCATCCGGTCGTAGTCGGCCAGGGTGATTCCGTAGGTCTTGCGCAGCCTTGAGTCGCGCTGCTTCTCGCGCTTACTCAGCCTTGAGCGCGTCATCCTGGGCCATCTTGTATCCTCTGGTCATGGCGATAATGTAGGAAGCGGCGACGAAGGCCACCATCTTCTTGCAATACTCAGGGTCTTGCCCCATCGCCAGACTCAGTTGGTAGGGAAGAGCGATCATGGCCGTAAACAGCATCGCGTCGTCGCTGTTCTTCAGCACCCGCCGGAAGAGGTCTGGGTTCTGCTCCGCGCGCATGATTAGGTTGTACACCCGCACCCAGCCCTTGATCGTGAACTCCATGCCTTCGATGCCCTCCAGCAAGGTGATCTCCCCCTCCGGCACGTCCGGCGTGGGGGTGCTGTCCGGCGCAGGGGTGTTGTCTAGCCCTAGCTCCTTCTCAATATCCCGCAGCCACTGGGGTTCGTCAGGAACGTTGTCACTCATTTCGCACACCTCCAGATCGTGGCTACCGGCTGCGGCACCCACGGGCTCTTCCGGCCGCACTGCCAAACGGGGCACCGCGTCCATTGTGGCACGTTAGTACCGAACGGCACCTCGTAGTCGAACTCTTTGTGGTCTGGGCAACGATAGACGTGCATTATCATCGTTGTCACGGTCGCCTCCTTAGTAGCTCACCGTGTAGTGGTGCCAGCAGCCAGAACAGAACGCTCTCCTCCGGCCCCTGCACCCTTGGCAGAGTTCGCCGTGGTTCAAGACCGCCGGATGCCCGAACAGGTCATGGAAGATGCAGCGCAGCCAGTCCGTAATGCACATTCCAATGATGCCGTATCCTCTTATCCACGGGTTAAGCATCTACTCCCTCCCGATCACTTCCAGGTGCCTGATCTCGTCCGCTGTGGCCAGGTTGATGATGAAGGTGTGTGTCTTGCGGTGTACTGGGTGGAATAGCATGAACGTTTGCGACGGTCTGTTCGCGGCCGCCCTCGACATCTCGATGGACAACAGCGACGGGCCTACGAAACTCCCGTTCTGGACGATCTCGCCGTCAATTTCGTGAATGGCTGACTGGGCCTCGTGCAAGTGGGCCTTGAAGTAGTAGTTGATGACCTCGCCGATGACGGAGTTGAGGCGCAGCTTGTTGTCGATGGCACCGGTGTACGTCGCCTGGAGGCCCTTGATGCCCCCACCGTGCCGCACAGCGCACAGCGAGCCCATGATGTCCACGAAGCCGATGGCTCCCTGGATGATGTGGAAGTCAACCAGGCCACCCTCAAGGTGTAGGGTGCCATTGTCGCTGGTGTGCCACTCGCCGCCGGTCTGGTTCCGCACCCGCTCGGCTATAAGCTGCCAGGCCATGGTCTCGAAGTTGTCTGGCGTGTACGCGCCTCTCGCGCGCGCGGCCACGCGGCCGTGGTTGCCAGGCACCTTCACGACGGAGATGTGCTTGTACCGCTGGAGGAAGCTGAGAATGACGCCCGTCATGTCCTCGACGAAACCCGTTACCTGGAAGTTGATGGATTCCGTCATCTGGAGAGCCTGACTCTGGAATATCTGGCCGTGACCCTCCAGGTCATCACCCAGGCACAGGAGATTCAACGTATTTATCGGCACCCATATCTGGTTCATCTGGGTGAACCTCAGTATGCCATCTCGGTATCGTCTCAGGTACTCGCGGGCGATGTCATCATTGTACTCTGCGAGTCCGTTGGACGCGCGCCTGTCTATCCTGCTGCCGAAGTGGTAGTCCGAGAACAGGGCCACTCCTTCCTGGGGAGTGTCAAAGCCCATGTCCTCTATGCGGACGGCCTGAATGTGCTCAGGCACCGGCGGCAGTGGCGAGCGCTCGGCCACGAACTCAGCCGTCTTCTCCAGCAGGCCAGAAACAAGCTGCTGGCTCTCACTCATCTCCGCCGCCGCAGCTTCCGCCTTCGCTGAGCGAGTGGAGCCCTCGGAGAAAGCCTTCGCTCCCATCTGCCACAGCCGCGAAGCTACCCTGCGGGCGGTGATCTCGTCGTCAGGAAACTCCGTAAGCAGTACGGCGCGAATGGACTCGTTGGACATTCCCTGCCCGCATAGTTCGAACATGCGCTCATCGCGGGCTTGTACGCGTTCCTGTTTCGGGGTCGTCATAGTTACCTCCCTTGGCTACCCTTTCAATGCTCCTGTAGTGTACTACTCTTGGGGCTGCTCGTCAACCTGCTCCCCGACAGACCCTACGTCTTCTCGGATTAGGTTGTCCTCGTCATCGTATTCCGTGACTATGGCCTGTGTCGCCCAGCCCTTGCTGACCTCCTCGCCCTTGTCGTTCATCCACTTCACTTCTAGTCTGCTGCCCATGGTACTCCCTCCTCTTTGGGGGCCTCCCAGCCAGCCACCCACTGCTTAATCTTCTCCAGGTTTTCGAAGTGCTCCTGCATTATGTGACCTTCTGGCAGCGTACCCTGCTGGTAAAACGTATACGCCTCGGCGTAATACTCATAGTCGCTGGTGTGCGCGTACCTGCTCACCGGCGCAGCACTGCTCACACTATCCGTAAGGACTTTTTGCTTCTCTGCGCCAAGCTCGTTCCATGTACCCTCTTCTTTGAGAGATGGCCAGTAGCGCAGTACGTTGGGGAGGTCGATACCGAACTTGACGTTCTTCCATTTGCCATGAGCATCATTCCATTCGGAGAGGCTGTGGGGTACGCCGTGCTCCCTCTCAACGTCACGGTGTCCTTGCCGGTCTGCCGGTCTGTCCACACCCTGCTCGTCCATGTCGGCCCAGAACGCAAGCAGCTTAGAGCGGTACTTGTAGCCCAACTCGCTGCGCGCCTCGTCCACCGCGTGGCCGGTCTCGTGAATTAGGGTTCTTGCTAGCCTCTCCGCGTCGGCTTCCTTAGTCACTGGCCATATACGCATTGTTCTTATCTTCATGTCCATAGAGGCAGCGGATACGAATATACGACCTATGCGCGCGGAAGTCGCGCGGTCGTTGGGATTACTCACAGGACTGAAAACGATGCGCGCCACGTGCTTCTTCATGTGTGCCAGTGCTTGCGCGGGCATGTGCGGCAGCGCCCGCAGGAAACTTCCCATGGACAGGGCGCTATCCTTCTGCGCCATCCACTCTGGGTCGTCCTCTTTCTCGCGCTTCACCCACAGATTAGGCCCTGCCTCGGTGGTGTAGATGTCGTAGTCTAAATTACCCGCCACGCCGTCCCTGTCCATGGATATGTGGTCGGTCGTGCCGAACTCCTGCACCATGATGTCCTTGGCCTTCATCTCGCGCTTCTCTTTAGCAGTGTACGGCGCGGGCACTAACTGGCCATCAGTGACGCTGAGGTAACCCCCTCCCTTCCAGCCTATACCCTCGACCGTGGCCCAGAGCTTTCCTCCCCGATAGCCCTTGTTCTCTTCCGTTAGCGACGTTATTCTCCCTAAGCGACCATTGCGCAGGTCGCCAGGGATACGCATGCGAATGCGCTCGCCCTCCTTCGGTGTCCAGTCCTTCGAGGCCTCGCCTAGCGGCCGCCCGCGTCCGGCCCTGGTCTCGTAATACTTGCCCCCGCGCGGGCCTTCCTGCACGCGTGCGCCCGCCGGAGCCTCGTCGCCTTCCTTGATGTAGACCCTGCCCTTGTACGTCCAGGACGCACCGAAGTAGCCGTTGTTGAAGCGTCTTACTATGGTGTCCAAAGGGGTCGGCCCCCGCTCCGCGACGCTTTTACGCAGGCTGGAGGCAAGGTAAGAGTCGCCGATGACTTCTCCGTCCTCGAAGATGTCAGCCAGCTTCTCTACGGCTATGGAGCCGCTGCTATCGAGTTCGAGACTACTGATTCTTACGCCGCGCACGCCTCTCCTTGCACATTGCCAGCACCTCTTTGAAAATCGGTGCGCCCTCTTGTCCGTTCTCCTTCATTTTCTTGGCCAGCAGGCACACGTCCTTGAGCTTGTAGGAGATCAGCAATTCTGCCACGCCCTGCTTACCGGTGCGCAACCAATCGCCCATCGCCGTGTCTTCTACCAGTACCATCACTTAACTCCTTGCACGACTCTCTGCGGTATCCACTTCGCCCGCGCAGGGAAGTGCGCCTTCCAATGCCCCTCGCAGATGCCCACGAACTCGTACCGCACGCTGCCTCTCTTGATCTGGTCGCCCTCCTTCGCGTAGGGCACGCACGCCATCCTTATCGTTTGTGCGGCCGGATACTCGCAGTTTCCACCGTGGCCCGCGCAGCCAACCGTGCCGGTGATCTCGTCATAGTGGCGCAGTAAGGTCATGTCTACAGTATACCATGTCCTGGGGGCTGCTGGCCAGGCTTGAGGTAGGTACGGCCCTTGGCCTTCCTCAGCGCCTTCTCTACCTGGATATCAGGCTTCCATTCGTCAGGAACCTCGCGCCCAGCCTCCCTGAACTTCTTGCTGGCCGCTGCCTTGAACGGCTGCTCTGCCGCCCGCCCCGCTGCTGCCTTACCTTCAAGGAACGCGACTCGGATAGCGTTCCTCTTTCCGTCGGTGTCAGCTTCGTTATACTTTAGGTTAACTTCCTGCCAGTGATCTGCATCGTACCGCGCCCCCGCCGCGTCGCTCGCCTTGTGCATATCCTCTGTGATAGACTTTATGCCCTTCCAGAACTTCCTGTTGGCCTCTTTCTTATCCAACTCCTCCCGCGCCGCGAAGAACCCCTCCGGCTCGAAACCGGCCTCCCGAATCTTCTTCGCGCCAAGGCGGAAGTAGCCCTCCTTAATGTCCTTCTCGGTCTGTGACAATGCTTTAAGCAGACGCGTTATTTCGGCATTAGCCGCAGCGTTGGCCGCGTTCGCATCTACGTTCTCGTCTTGCAGGGTGGTAGCCAGGTCTGTCCACACCTTCTTCGTCGCCTGCGAGTGGCTCTCTTTTAGCGCGTTCTCCTTGTCCACCCACGCCTTCATGTCATCTTCCAGGTTCTCCTCTATCCACTCAGAATAGTGCTCCTTGCGCCACTCAGCCAGCGCCGGAGACATCGGGGCTTCCTCGGCGGTTGCCCAGCCCGCCTCTGGGAGATAACCAGCCTCCTCGATCATCTTCCTGCCCTCGGCCATGATGTCTGCCTGTATTTCGTGGTGTAGCTCCCAGTGCTTTGCTCTCAGCGCGTCGCCTTCAGGAGTAATTTCGTCACTTTCTACCTGTGCTATCTTCGACGCGTAAGACTCGCGCAAGTCGTTTTGCTGCTGTTGCAAGCGCTCGAACAGCGGGCTGATGTTGGCCTTGAACCACTGCTTCTGCTGCGCCTGCTGCTGCTCTTCGGCCGTCTTCGGCTTCTCCGGCTCCGGCTCCTGCTCCATGAAGTAATGCGCGGTGATGCCGCCCTCGTCCCCCGTGCTGTACATGCGCACGGTCTGCTCCCCACCGGCCACCACAACTTCCTGCTCGTTCAGGCAGCCCAAGCCAGTAATGGATAGCGCGATAATCCTATCGGCCGGAACCTTAGCCACAGCAATAGCGCGCACCTGGGAAGCCGGAGTAATCGGCGCTTCGCAGTCAGACATGCCGTAGTCGTACTGGTCGTTAAACCTCTCCTCGAAGTTCTCCTCGTCGAACCCCTCATCGTCGTACCTGGGCAACTGCTTCCGCGCCTGTATAATAGCATTGCTCAGGGCCTCGCGCCGCTCCTCCTCCTGACACTCTAGGTAGTCAGGGTCTTCGTAATCCGGCTCCCCCTCGCCGCCCTCGGCCTCCATGTTGGCAAATTGCTCAGCGGTAGTGGGGTCGCTAGACCACGAAGACAAGGGGTTAGCGTGGAAGTCTATATCTGCGCCAGCGCCCGCGCGCGCTACCTCTTCTGGAGCGTCCCACTCCGTCCAGCGCATGCCACGGAACAGCACCAAACTCTTGATGCCCTGTTCTTTCAACCACGACTGCGTGTTAGCGTACATGGTTTTGACGATGGCCTTTGATAGCAGCGCGTGGCGCTCAGCCATCTCGCGGCCAGGTTTGCGATAAGCGCCCTGCTGCTCTATGTACTCGTTCTTCTTCACGCCGAACACCTCAGCAGCGGCGTTCTGCATCGCCAGACTCTCTACGCTCTTGGTAGCAGAACCCGCCCATGCCTTCACGTAAGAGTTGACAGTATCGTACTCTATGCCGGTCGCCTCAGAGATGCGCTTGACAATATCGTTCTTCAGGCTTTGCCGCAACTCCTGCTCAGTACCGGCCGGTATGCCCTCTGAGTAGTCTTCTACCCATGGCCCGAACACGCCATCATTGAACATCTCGGCCTCGGTCAGTGCCTCCTTGGTCAGCACCTGCGGCCCAAACCCCTCCACCGGCGGGGGCTCCGCCTCCTCCATGCCCGCTGGGATGCCCTCAGACTCGTAGTAGTGGCCGCCCCTTGGCCCCTCCTCTACCTGCGTGCCCAGCGGTGGCTGAGTGCCTGGCTCGATGTAGACTCTGGCCTTCTCGACCTTACCCGCCTCGGCGCGTATGAGCTTCGCCATGCTCTCCAACTTCGGCTCCCAGAGCCGCACCATCTCGACGGCTTCCTTGCGGTCGATCTTGATAGCCTCCGCCAGCGCGCGCACCTCGTCGCCTCTGCCCGCTAGCTCCTGAATGAGAACGTTGATGCCCCTGAGCAGTTGCGGCCACAGGCGCTCGTCCTCCATCATACCCGCTAGGCGCGCGGGCTGGAACACATCAGCGAAGGACATGGTAAGGTCTTCACCGGCCCAGCCGTTGTCGATGGCCGCCAGCCGGTCGTTGTGGAGCAAAAACCAGTTGTTGCTGTGCCTATCCGGATTTCCAATCAAAAAATCCAGCACCAGCATGGCTGCCAGATCAGCCAACATTTCGTCGTTACCGTGCATATATCCGTGCAGACCGTCCACGCGTCCGGCAGGTACGCCAGCTACCTTTCGTTGTATGCTCACCCAACCTACCTTCGGCAGATCAGCAACGGTAGTCTCTGGGACAATCGAACGGAACATGAGCTTAGCAAGCTCGTAGGTAAATACCTCATCGCGCTCTTCTGTCTTTGTCTTCTTCGCTATCCACAGGCTACCGTCGTGCAAAGCAACAAGCCACGTATGCTTGGAGTGAATGCCTCCCCTCACACCGGCATCCTCAAGAGAGGAAATGCGCTTGATGTCTTCTGGTGTGATCTGGGCCTTCGCCAACAAGTCTAAGGGATATTCGTGCGCCTGAGTCTGGATGCGAAATTCACCGCCTGGGGTCTCTACTAGTGCTACTTCTTTATCCCCACCGACCTGTGCCGCGAAGTGCATAGGTAGCCGTTCGTGAGGCTGGATTCGTCTGATGGGCTTACGTCTAACCATTTCTATTACAATTATACATGAACGGGGCCTAGACTTCTAGCCGTGAATAACGACTCGCCGCCCCCGTCGAAGAGAGCGGCGAATTGACTACTACGGAGGAGAGGCTAACTCGGCAGCGAATCCTTCCCGTCTGCTACAAATTGTTCCTTCAGTGCTTTGGCGACTGCCTCTGCTTTCGAAGCCCACTCGATACTAGTCGTAGTAGGGCTTCCGTCTGCGTTGCATAGCTTGAGCCACAGAACCATGGCCTTTGCCGTCTTTGGGTCTAGCGGCAGAAACGAAGCACTACGCGTCGCCACTAGGCGACAGGCTCTGAGTCGTACTCGATCTCCAGGTCACCGTTGGCCTTGCGCTGCGTACCAGTAACCTTGTACTGACCGGACTGCGGGTTGGTCTTGATGAACTCCCTGTCCTCGGCAGCGACTGACTTCAGGTCATCGCGGGCCGCACCCAACACCATCTTGGCGTTCAGGCCACCGGTCAACGTTGCACCGCTAGTCCACTCGCCGTTGGTCAGGGTCTCGGTCGTAACAGTGGAGTTGTTCGGCACTCCGCCGTTCCTGGCGGAAACGTCCATGGTGTCGGCGACACCGGCTGCCGCAGTGACATCGGTGTTGATGGTCATTGCGTCGGCGTACTGGACACCAGCCCCAGCGTCGAGGTTGATGGCTGCGACGAGGTTGTCGATGGACTCGCCCACGTTCGCGCCGATCAGCACGTTGCCGTCGGACTCCGTTAGGCTGTCCTGGAACGTGTAGACCTTGACGCCGATGGTGACGGTCTCGGTGTCGATGGGCTGGCCAGACAGGTCAAGGACACCAGTCGCACGGGTGCGCGCACCGGTCACTGAGTCGTCATCCAGCTTCGCAGTGGTGATGGCCCCCGACGCTAGCTCAGCGGTGTCAACCGCTGCGTCAGCAATGGCCGCGTTCTCCACGGCGTTATCCGCCAACTCAGCCGCAGTCACCTCATCCGCTACCAGCGGCCGTGCGGCCGCATCAACGGAATCGGCGCGGTCGATCACCGCAATGGTGTCGTTGTTGATCTTGTCAACGATTTGATCTCCCGACAGTGGGACTGCCGCGTCAGGGTCAATGACGAAACTCAGGATTCCCACAGGTGTCCTCCTTGTTGGCTACTGCAAACTTCATCTACTGTTCACAGTATAGCACTTTTCGAAAGGTGCTGCAACCTACGGATTTCCGTCGTCGTAGTCTACCTTTAACTTGCCATCCACCACGGTCAGGTTCACGATACGCTTGCTATCGCCCACGGGGTTAGATGGAATCCCCCCGTCCCCCTCCTCTGGCGTGATTGATGGCAGGAGGATGCCGGTAGTAGGGTCGAACCACTTGAGGACGTTGATGAAGAAGACGCCAGGCGCTTCCGACACCGTGAAAATGGCAGGAAGGTCTGCATCGCTTACCCAGTTGACTTCGGGCAACCGACGTACATGCTCTATTTGCTTGAGAGTGTATTCAGGAATCGCCACGACTTCCTAGCCCTCTGCTTGATGTACTTCCTTCGCGTGGTGCTCCACAGCCTCATCTCCTGCGTGCTTTATCTCTGCCGCACGAACGACAATAACGCTCTACAAAACCACCCGCGCGCCGTTGGTAGTAAGTGTTCTCCTTTGTGAACTCATGTCCGTGGATGCAGTGAGTTTTATTCGCCATCGCGTGGTTCCCAGCGCGCAGCATATCGTCCATGTTGTTGTATTGAGTACCTATATACAGATGTTTGGGTCGCACACAAGCACGTGTGTTACAAGTATGGAGAACATACAGGCCGTCAGGTATCGGCCCATTCTCGATTTCCCAAACGACTCGATGTGCCCTTCTGTACCTACCACCGTACCAAATCCTGCCATAGCCTTTATCACTGAGCGAGCCCTGCCATAACCAGCAATCGCCAGATTTATCGACCGTAGCCCATAGCTGCTCCGCTAGTTCGGTCAAACCTGCTGCCTATGCGCGTAGCAGTAGCTACCGTACTTGGCCTCGGCACCGCACTGCCGCGCGGCGACCGCGCTCTTCTGGGGCCAGCGACGCAATGTAAGTTTCTCTACAGTACCCTTGCACCGTGACTTGACCCACCAGAAGGTCTCGTATCGGCGTCCCTGGCAACTCATACCCGCGCCTTCCTTTTCTTCTCCTTCGGCGGCTCGAAGGGCGGCGGCAACTTACCGGCCCGTCCCTCTTCCTGCACTGCCCGCTGTCCCATGGTGGCCATATAGCCGCCTACAGGGAACACCATCCTGGGGCACTTGCACTGCGGCGCGCCCTTGCGGACGGTCTTCGCCGCGCACCCCTCTTCGCCATGCCGGTCTTCGGGGTGCCCGCAGCGCTCACAATATACAATCCGTTTGTACTTCTTCTTAGCTGTCTTCTTCTCAGTCATCCGTCTGTCCTCCTGTGCTTTATCCTGTCGCACGCTAGGCAACGCCGATAGCCCCCATAAACATGCGTGTTCTCTTCGCTGTACGGATGCCCCTGGGGGCAGCGCGTCTTACTTCCGTTAGCGCTGTTTCCTCTTCGTGTGTTTTCCCTGCCAGTTACTAGCTCCATATGCGAGACGTTCATACAGGCCCGATGTGAGCAAGCTATGCCGCTCACGCAACCACTATCGTTGTGGCAAGTATGGTCAATCTCCAGTCCATCAGGCACCTCTCCATACACGGTCTCCCATGCCCAGCGGTGGGCATTTACTGTCTTCGCGCCCACCGTAAACTGACCGTACCCCGTAGGGGAGATATAGGCTGTCCACTGCCAGCACTCACCAGAGAAGTCCACCTTCTCGATAAAGCGTTCGTAGGCAGATCGCATCAATCCCTCCTCTTGATATCCTTCTCTTTGATGATCTGCACCGCGCGGCGCTTGCCGGTCTTGAACACGTTGAACAGGCCCTCGGCCTCCCGCCGCGTCAGTAGCGAGGTGACCTGGCCGTCGGCGTAGCGGACGCGGTACTCGCGCCGGTGCTTCACGACCGGTGCACTCCCCGCCGCAGGCAGGCCAGGCAGCGGCCGCACTCGTCGCGCAGGTTACCTTGGGCGTCGCGGGTGTAGATGCCCTCGTCCTCGGCCAGTATATCAAATACCCGCTGCTCAAGGCTGGCGTAGTCGGTCTCGACCTCGATGTAGGCGACATCAATCGAGACTGGTTCGGCCGGTACGCCCTCCACACTTATCCCAAACACGGAGAGGTCAGGCAGCCTGTCCTCCAACTTGACGATGAAGGGGGTGCCGTTCTCCAGCGCTAGGCCCACCTCTATCGCCTCGCTCAGACTG
>SDBT01007754.1_pt1 | contig 17622 bp, 15 predicted proteins | sample 2277101 | NCBI WGS metagenome assembly SDBT01 (sample SAMN10404973, study PRJNA504765) | marine sediment metagenome | isolation source: marine sediment core GS10_PC15, 103 cmbsf | place: Arctic Ocean: Southern Knipovich Ridge | collected 2010 | reverse complement strand
CACAATCTCGGCATTTGCTCCGTACGTCATGTGGTCCCACAGCTGCCAAGCAACGGCTCCCAAGTCACTGCTCCAGTTGTCGGTGATGACGCTCCGCCATATCCCCAATCCATTGGAATGGCGCGTTACCACATCTTGCGTCCACACATGTACAACCGCATTATTGCCAAAGGTGGTGAGCGAGCCTCCTTTTTGCCGGGCAAGCGTGATAGTACCGGGTTTGGTCGCGTCATCACTTGGGACGACAAGAGCCGTTTCGGCCCGCTTTTCCAGCTCCTCATCAGCCTTGAATGTCCCGGTATAAGCTGCGCTATCCAGATATTTGTCGCGGACAACAGTGGCCGTCTCGGCGACAGTCGCCGTCGCTCTGTATGCGTGTGTGCGCCCGTACGCAAACAGCTTGTACTCACGCTCTGTTTGGGCTTGGAGACCCGGGTTTTTGGCAAGTGCTGGCTTGAGCTTCTCCTCGAACACGTCCTTGATAATAGCCCCGCCACCAAGCGCTGTCTGTCCGTCGAGGATAGATTGCTCGTCCATGTATTGACGCCAACGGGTCTCGTCCATGAACCGTTGAAACTCTGGATCATGAGTGATCGCAACAACAGAAGCAGGCGTTACAGATTGCCCGCTTTCGTCCAGCTGGATCGACTTGGCCACCTCCAGTGCTCTTGGCACGTGCAGATCAACGGGAACACGTTTTTCCTGGGGATCATATGGTTCATGCCGTTGCACGACATATTCCCGAGTTAGCGCGTAGCGCATGTTGTTGGCCGACATGGTCTGGGCTGCAATATGCACTTCCTCGCGCAGATCGTCTTGTAGTTTCTGTTCGAGCGTGCGCATTTTGATGTCTGGTTGTTGTATCAATGCAGTAGTGGGTGCAGACAGTGCCTTTGTGGCCTCGTTGAATTTCTCAATGCGAGCATCTCGGTTGCGCTCATACTTGGTGATTGCGTCGTAGATATGACGCAGTTCAACGGCAACTTGGTTGCCAAGCAACGCACGCCCCGTGTTGATGAAGAAGTCCTTACCAGTGCCTGTTAGCGCAGTGACCGATGTGAAGAAGTTGAAGTCGTCGCGTGTCTTGTAACCGCTCCACAACTGCACCACTCCCACTGCAAAGAGCGCCGCAGCCATTCCAGCGTACCATGCAGTGTGTACGATGCGCTCTTCGGTGAGGATCTCCTGCAGCGCTGTCGTCGACAACGAAGGATTTCGCGTGTCCGTCAAGTCTGCATAGACCTGCAGGATGTCCTTTGGCACCTTTGGATTGCCAGTGTAATGCAGATAAATATCATTCACGATGCCCGATGCAGTGGTGCTCCATGTGCGTCGATTGTGGCGTCGAGCTCTAGCTGCCAGATACGCAACAGTATCTGGGTCGTCGCCATTGTCGTTGGCCCCCACTTTGGCTTGTGCTAGAGGCAGTGTGTCGTCCAAAAACCCATTCATCGTCAAACTACCATACTTGGTGACATCGTCGGCCGCCTGCTCGACTTTCTTGGTCAGTTCTTCGTTTTGTCCGGTGCGCAGTTCATGCAGGCGACTCGTCAATTGCTGTACGCGTCTTTGTTCCTCATCACTGAATTGTTCGCCGCGCATGAACCGAGCAGCTTGTGTCGAGAGCTTCCATGTAGTCGTATTGAGTTCGGTTGACACGGCGATCATGCCTCGGTTTCTGCGCAAAGCCGCGCGTGCTTTTTTGCCTTCCGCGATCCATGCGAACATAGCTCGGTATGCCTCCCATGCCTGTTTGTTGTTCTCCCGGTGCTCGGCTGATGTATCGTCGTTGATGCCCCAATCTCTGATTTCGGGCTCAGACAGGATGCGGATTGTCTTGTTTGCGCCGCTCACAGACGATGTGATATCGAACGCATTTTTGAGCATGCCTGCATTTGACAGCGCGTCGCCCAGTGTCGTGAGCATGTGTCCGACAAAGCGCGATGTGGCCGGTGTCAGAAGCCGGAGCAGTTGGCGGAATGCCCACACTGGTGGATTCGTCACGACAAACAATATCCATTCAACCGCCTTCTCGACAAACTGTGCAAAGCGTGCTTTGCCAAGCACGAGCATCTCGCCCCATGAGTAGTTTGGCGCCTCCTCAATTGCTTCGACCAGCTCTTGGGGCGCTTGAGCGGACTCATCCTTCTTGACGTAGTTGCGCCAGAACCGCTGGAGGATTGGCATAACGGTGGAGATGGCATCGCCCGCGGTTTCGCGCGCACTGAACAGATCGGCAGACAGTTCAGAACCGACATTGACTGGCAATTCGCTGGCAAAAATGACCACTGGCATCAGGTCGGCAACAACGCCGCGCACGCGCTTGGTCGTCACAACAGCCGTCTGGTAGGCCCATTCGATGCCAGCGACAACCGACTCGACGGAAAACTCGATTGCCTTGAGCACGTACTCGAGCACTGTGGCCAGTGGAGACAGAAGTGACAATGCAATCGAACGCATCAACTCCAGCAACGCGCCGCCCACTGACGTGTCAAAAAACTGCGCGCAGATATCGGCTTCGGTGGATAGCTTGGCCATGCGTGCGGCTTCTTGATCGTTTTTGACAAGCGTGCGCCATGGAATACTGTCAGCGGGAGGCATCGCCTCTGTGGGAGGCACGTCGCCAGTGGAGCGGTACAGAATGCTTTTGATGGTGGAGAGCAAATCCGGCAAGAGCTGGGCCAGTTGACACAAATACGCCTTGCCAGTAGTCACCGATGTGTTGGCAATCTTGACCACGAGTTCGACAGCACGTTCGATCACGCGCAGGGGAAGACCAACCAGTGCACGCCAGACGATTGTCTGGACGACGCCTCCTAGTTGATTGACCAATGCATAGAAGTGACCAAGCAACGAGCGACGAGTTTCATCGACAGAGTCGCCAACCGCAGCACCGATCAGGGACTCGCTTTGATGAGCGTCATTGAGGCACGCCTCTGCGCACGCAAGACGATGCTGTGGGTAGGCAGCACGCTGGTGTTCCTTGTTGCAATAGAACGCGCTCTTGCATCGGCCACAGCGCAGTGGCGCGTCGGTTGTCTCGCCGCAGTGTGCGCACGCACTCAGGTGCGACAACTTTGATAGCTGAAGCAACTCGTCGTAACCGTTTGCGACCTCCATGTCTGGATCTTGGGACGATCTTCTTTCTGTGTACTTACAACATGATAAGATTCATTTCTTTCTCTTTTCTGTGGCTCGCAAGTCCTTTGCAAAGTTTCGGATCAGCCCTTCCTTGTCCAGGTCAGTTGGGATCGGGATCTCATCCAGCTTTTTGTAGATTGTTTCGCGGACTGTGGCACTCTCCGCGCGCTCAACAGCGATATCATTTGCCCTGTCCAGCGCAGCATTAGCTTTGGTGAGACTTGCAGTGAGCTCCTTACTTTCAGCCTTCAACGCAACAATCCGCGCCTGCGTTGCCTTTTGCCCAGCGTCGTACCGCCCCCAATCAATCGAAGTAGAAGCCAGCACATCAACGCGCGCTCGAACAGCAGTGCGAAGGTTGTCTGCCTCGGTTTTGATTGCGTCGCGGTCTCCTGTGCTAATGGCTAGGTGCACAACCTGTGATCGGTCAGCGTTGAGCGGAGATGATGCAAGCTGTTGCAGGGCGTCGGCCAGCGTGGCCTTGAGCTCATCGAGCGTCCCGTCCTGTGTGGCTTGTGTCAGTCCGTTTTTGGCAACCAGGTAAACGAACACTGAGAGCGCGTCTGGTGGGGCTGCCATTTGGTTGGTTAATACATCAATCTAACACAGCAAGACTTTTAACATCACCGTGCTGGCAAAAACGTTACCCTCGTCGAGGTGATGCCACCACTGGTGACCGTCGTCGTCGACACCGCTGTAGAGTTTCCAAACGGGTAGTCCCACAGCCACCAAAACAACCAAAACAACAAGAACAGCGCCAGCGGAATCAGCCACAACCACCAGAAGTGGTTATGGTGATCGTCGTCGTCGCAATCAAAGTGCGGCCAACACGACGAAAAACAGGGCCACGTGCACGGGAAATGAAAGTCCGAGTGGTTCCCGTCCTTGCATTGTCCGTGCGGACACGGCTTGCACGACGAGTGCGTTGGATCCATTGCTTGGTCGACAAACATCTCGCCAGACTCACACTCTGTCTGGAAATAACCATAGCCACCCGAGTACCAAACATCATCATTGTAGGCGCCGTAGCGACGCGATGTGTCGCGCGGCAGGTCGTCGATGAGCACCGATCTATTGTACGTGGCCTTGTTCAGCTCAGTCAGTGTCAGGCCAGTATTGAGTGTTGCGCGCAGCATGAGGCCGTTGCGCATATGCGCACGGTGTGCCTTGGGCAGTTTCCTAGTAGATTCCATCTCGCCTGGCGTCAGCACCTTGTGGTACACGGAGGTCTTCTCGTCCCAGTCCTCTGGATCGCGCCCAGCAGCCAGTGCCAATGCGCGGTGTTGTGACAGCCTTGAGCGCACAAACTCTTCGGCCGACGGACTCGTCGACCATTCGATGTGCCAGCGAGCATCAATGTACAGCGGCGCCGAAGTAGTGACAGTGTGAGCAGAAAATTCAAATTCAAATTGGTCACCGTGCACCGCAAACTGCAAACCGACTGCATTTCCATCGCTGGTCTTAGACCCGCGCCGGTAGTATGTCGACACCACCCACTGACCGGGCGACATGCAGCCCGTGGCCAGCGGATGCTTGACGTCGTACGGAATGAACGCCGCCGTGCCATCATACGGATAGCACACGTGCATTGCGTCCAGCACAAGCTTGTGCGATCCAGAGAATGTCTCGTCGCTGGGAAGCGTTGCTTGGACAGTGCCGTAAAGGCGCGAGCCGTCAGTAAACGTGTTGCCCGAGGAGTGCACCAGGTCGGACACATAGGCCTTGGTGCGCTTCTTGTCGTGGTACAGCACCATTGAGCCGTCGGCCAGGCGGCGCTCGTTGCGCCGCACACCGGTCTTCTCAGTCTCCAGCGAATCGCACGGCACAGCTGCATCGAGTTGCAAAACAACGGGGCCGTGCGCAGTGGAAGACTCATCAGTATGTGCTGCAGCGGCCATGCGCAGTGTGGCATGCGAGTGGGACAAGCGCGCAGTCCACATCTGCGTGCACCGAGCCGACGCAACAGAGGTCTCCATGCATGGATTGGTCTGGCGCGCATCCTGGACGGGATCTTCGACGCCAGCAGCAGTGATCACAGCCGTCTGCGAGTCGACCACCAGTGGTGTGTCCAAATAAACGGACCTGGCCCACGGAGCAGTGGTGGTTGTGGAGAAGTGGACGCGCACCTCATCGTCTCCACTGCATGTCACGCCAGTTACGCGCGCATCCAGCACCATGTTGAGCGAATCAAAGTCAGCTTGCATTGCGCCGTACGTCGATGTCTTGACAAGCATGCGACGAGTGGCCTGATGGATGACGCGCTCGCACAGATGCGGGTCGTCACATTCGACAGGTTCCACCTCGGTGGCAAACAGCTGGCCGGAATACTCGATGCGATGGTCGGGCGTCATTGCGGTGCGCAATGCACTGGTCGCGCCGTCGCGCAGTTGACAGCGCAGCATCTGAGACAGCGTGAAGTTGCGGCACACACGATATCCGGCCGAGCCGTCGCCCTCGGGACAAGTAAACAGTGCATCGCCCATGCACGACAGCGGATCAGTGGAGCCCAGCGCCTGGAATTGCCATCCGTTCGTGGTGGTCTCGGATGGACCCTGAATGAAGTTGTCGCACCACTGGCGTGGTCCACCGACGGCCCAGCTGTCCAGCGAATCGCACGAGCCATTGCGTGTCAGCGAGCACGGCTCGTGGGGCTCAAAGCTGATGCGTACAGCGTGACCGGAAAATTCGGGTTGGTCCGAGTGCTGGCGCGCGTGGTAGTAGCAAATCTCATAAGCATCGTTGTCGTCCTCGTCGTGCACGCGAATAGCCAGCGGCGACGTGCCAATGCGCGTATGCACGCGCACCGAGTCGATCGAGGCATAGCGGCAACTAGATCCGTCGCCGCCGCACACTCCGCACTGATCGTAAATGGCGGTCGAACCAGGATTAACGTAATCGAAGCGGACCAATGCTCCGTCGCCAGCACACATGCATAACTCAATTGCAGTGACCGAGTCGGAATCAACCTCCATAGTGACTGCGCCGTTGTTGGCTGCCGATGCAGGAATAGGTGCGCGGCGAACTGGCATCTTTGCGTTGTCTGCAAAAACAGACAGCCACGAACGCTTGTTCAGCGACCATTGTGTTTGGATGGCCGGAGGAGGAGGGCTGCGCGACACTACTCGATCAATGGACAACAGGTTGCGGCTCGAGAATGCACGCCGACGCGCTGGTCCGCTCAGTAGACCGTCAGTGCAAACACCCGGTCCAGTGATGCCATTGGCATAGTCGTCCAAATCGTCCTTGAGCGCCTCGGCTTCATCCATGATCAGCCTCGAGTCAAATGAGCGATCACAGTTTGAAGTTAGCAAGTCTTGTGACTTGGACAACGTGTTGATGATGGAGGAGTCGGTACAATTTGGAGCAGAGGCCACTGTAATGTTGATGGCAATGAACTGCTGCACAAGTTGGATCCACACGTTATCACGTGGTTTGAGATCAAGCAGAGAAGCGAATGACGAGTCGCACAAGGTCAGTGATTGATCCCATTCTTCGGGATGCGTCTTGGCGTAACCCTGAGTGACGGTGCAAAACTTTGAGCAGTCGGGAATCTGAGAGGGAGACGGAATAACGGTTAGTGATGCCGACGGAGTTGCGCTTGGTGACGCCGTTGGTTCAGGGGTTGCACTTGGCGACAGAGTCGAGCTCGACGATAGCGTTGGTTCTGGAGTCGAGCTCGGTGACAGTGTTGGTTCTGGGGTTGAACTCTCCGACAGCGTTGGTTCCGGAGTCGAGCTCGCCGACAGCGTTGCCTCAGGAGTTGTGCTCGGTGACAATGTTGGTTCTGGTGTTGAGCTTGCAGACAGCGTTGATTCTGGTGTTGAGCTCGCCGACAGCGTTGGTTCTGGAGTTGTGCTCGGTGACAGAGTTGCACTCGCCAACATAGTTGCACTCGCCGATAGCGTTGCCTCTGGAGTTGTGCTCGGTGACAGTGTTGCACTCGCCGACAGAGTCGGGCTCGACGACAATGTTGGCTCTGGGGTCGAGCTCGCAGACAGCGTTGGTTCTGGGGTCGAACTCGCCGACAGCGTTGATTCTGGAGTCGAGCTCGCCGACAGCGTTGCCTCTGGAGTTGTGCTCGGTGACAGAGTTGCACTTGGTGACAGAGTTGCACTTGGTGACAGAGTCGTGCTTGCCGACAGAGTTGCACTCGGCGACTGACCGGTAGTTGTACCAGTGTCAGTGGTTGTGGTAGCACCAGTCGTAGCACCAGTGCCGGTGGTTGTAGTAGGTTGACCAGTAGTTGCGCCATTGTCAGTGGTTGTAGGTCTATCCGTAGTAGCACCAGTTGTTGTAGTAGATCCGGTGTCGGTCGTAGTAGTAGGACTACCGGTTGTTCCGCCAGTGCCCCGGGTTGTTCCTCTCGTAGTACTGCCTCTTGTAGTTCCTCTTGTACCACCAGTGCCTCTGGTGGTTCCAGCACCGCTAGTTGTCGTCGTCACATTATCCATGCCAGTAGTTGCACTGGCCGGTGGCCGCGTCGGAGGATCGGTCTGAGGCGGTCTCGATCGCGACGGAGGAAAAGTCCTGGGCGGGAATGTACGCGACGGATCGCCACCAGGCGTAGCAGACGGAGTCGATGATCGCGACGAACCAAGCGAAGGCGTTTGAGACTCGGACAAGAACGGCGTGTGTGTCGGGGTTGTTGATCGCGATGATCCCAACGAAGGAGTTTGTGACTCGGACAAGAACGGAGTGTGCGACGGCGTTGTTGATCGAGACGAACCAAACGAAGGTGTTTCTGATTCTGATAGAAACGGTGTATGCGACGGAGTTGTCGATCGCGATGATCCCAACGAAGGAGTTTGCGACTCTGAGAGGAACGGTGTGTGTGTCGGAGATGTTGATCGCGACGACCCCAACGAAGGTGTTTGCGACTCAGACAGGAATGGTGTATGCGACGGAGTCGTCGATCGCGATGATCCCAACGAAGGAGTTTGTGACTCGGACAAGAATGGCGTGTGCGAAGGAGTCGTTGATCGCGACGAACCAAACGAAGGTGTTTCTGATTCTGACAGAAACGGTGTGTGTGTCGGGGTTGTCGACCGCGATGAGCCAAGCGAAGGCGTTTGAGACTCGGACAAAAACGGCGTGTGAGACGGAGTTGTTGACTGCGATGAACCCAACGAAGGAGTTTGTGACTCGGACAAAAACGGCGTATGCGACGGAGTTGTTGACCGCGATGACCCCAACGAAGGCGTTTGAGACTCGGACAAAAACGGCGTGTGGGACGGCGTAGTTGATCGAGACGAACCAAACGAAGGTGTTTCTGATTCTGATAGAAACGGTGTATGTGACGGAGTTGTCGATCGAGACGAACCAAGCGACGGTGTCTGTGATTCGGACAGGAACGGCGTGTGTGTCGGAGTTGTTGATCGCGATGAACCCAACGAAGGCGTTTGAGACTCGGACAAAAACGGCGTGTGGGATGGCGTAGTTGATCGTGATGAACCAAGCGAAGGCGTTTGCGATTCAGACAAAAACGGCGTATGCGACGGAGTTGTCGACTGCGATGAACCAAACGAAGGCGTAGGCGATTCAGAACGGAATCGCGTATGAGATGGGGTTGATGATTGAGATGAACCAACCGAAGGTGTAGGAGACTCGGACAAGAACGGTGTATGCGATGGAGTCGTCGACCGTGATGACCCAAACGAAGGCGTGGGTGATTCAGAACGGAACCGTGTATGCGACGGAGTCGACGATTGCGATGAACCCAACGAAGGCGTTTGCGATTCAGACAAGAACGGTGTGTGGGACGGAGTTGTTGATCGCGATGAACCGAGCGAAGGAGTTTGTGACTCGGACAAAAACGGCGTGTGAGACGGCGTGGTTGACCGCGATGAACCCAACGAAGGTGTTTGCGATTCTGACAAGAATGGCGTGTGCGATGGGGTTGTCGATCGCGATGAACCAAGCGAAGGCGTTTGTGATTCAGACAAGAACGGCGTGTGAGACGGTGTCGTAGATCGCGATGAACCAACCGAAGGCGTGGGAGATTCAGAAGGCATGCCGCCACCAGTGCTCGATGTGGACGACGACGTTGTGAACTCACCCGATGTAGACGACGTGGTGAACCCGCCCGTTGTGGTCGACGTGGTGAACCCGCCCGTTGTGGTTAAATTACAGCATGCAGGCGACAGTTCATGCGTGCAAGTGTTGTTGGTACACACGGCGATAATGCATGGATCGTCAGACGGTGCTTTGCATGCAGCGTTCGTCTTGCAGCATCCATCAATCGGCTCAATCAAACACGTAGACTCCACACAGCCGGTAATCAAACACGCATCATCGATCTCGCACTCAACATCCTCCTCACAACAGCCTTGGATAGAGTCGTACTTGCACACGTCTTCCACGCATGACACGTCAATGCAATCTCCGACATTGCCGCAATCGGTTTCCGTCTGACAGCAACCAGGAATCGCAGTCGTACCACACTCATTCTTCTTGCATTGATGCTCCACGCAAGGGCCATCCGACTCTCGATTACAGTCGTCAGGTATCTCACAGCAGTTGTCAACCGAGATGTTCCTGCACGCGTTATCGACACAAAGGCTCTCCAAGCATGGGCTTTGCGACGCAGCGCATGGAAACTCTTGCGAGCAGCAACCCTCCACAAACTCTGTATCGCATCGATTGATTTCCAGGTCGCAAAATGCGAGCTCGCACGGATCAATTGCGCGCGGACATTGAGCGTCATCATCGCAGCACCACTTGTTGAGTTTGTGCAAGCAGCGCTCGCATACGCACACATCCACAGTACAGGCGTTGCCGTCGTCACAGTCCTCATTGTGCGTATCACGGCACTGTCGCCACTCAGGCCCTGCATAATAGCCACGCGCCATATAGCCGCCCAACATGGCCTGTTGCTGTGCATTCAACCCCTCGTCGATAGCAGTGCCAGAATTCTCGGCCGTCTTTGGCGCGCACAGGCCCAAGACGCACACTTCGTTGGATCCCACACACTCGGACGACACCACACATGTCTGGCTTACCTGTGACGGATTTGCCCCACAAAAGGGCTTGACATTGAGCACGGTGACCGAGTGCAGATGCACTGGTCGGTCGAGTTGCACACGCATGCAGCCGGGGCCCGCGTCAGCAAACGCAAGTGCACCCACCGCTGCCATGGAGTTCTGGCCGCTTGACGTGGCTTTGCCGCCGACGCCATGGCCGGGGCCGCCAAAGTCCGAGTTGGGCATGCCCAGACCAGCGTGCGGTGGCTCGGTCGTGCTGACCAGAGCCAGTGCATGGTCACCGGTAGCATGCATGCCAGTCAACGACAGTGACAGACCGGTTTTGCTCGGATCGGCCGCGAACTCGGCGTGAGCCGTGCGCTCATGGTCTCCGTCACAGTACCGCCGTTGGTTGGACGCCGTCCGAATGCCGTGCATACATGTCTGCCCGGTGCCGCCGCACACTCCGCAGCGGTCATATTGCTTGCCACTGCCGTGGACGCCATCACAGCCCACGCGACACATTGGTCCACGACGAGATGCAGTCGCAGTTGAGTCCAGCAACCACGTAATGGATGGCCCAGTCGGCTCGCCAAAGTCGGAGCAGTTCCACACCACCGAAAATGCATAGTTGTGCACGCCGGGCTTGAAGTACATCGGCTGTCCACGATCAAACGGCGTAGCGAGGAATGTGTTAAACAGCGACACTGGCCGGTGTTGAATGCGCCCGGTTCCATTCAGTTCGTAACCAAACCACGAGCGACACAGATCGCCATTAGCATTGCCGCCGTGATGCTCGTCCAATATGGACGTACACTCGGTCCAAGGCTCGAGATCGCCGTCAGCGGAGAATAGAGCATTGCCTTCAGAACGCTGCTGCGCAGAGTCGTAACACATGCGCACCACTGCACCATTGATGTGCGTCTCGATGCCATCGCCGTGTGCGGTCAGCGTCAGATAGACGACGTCAGCGTCGTTGTGCTCGTCCAAGCGATCCAGTGCGCGCACCAGTGCGCGACTGCCCTGGTCGGACCCGGATGAGGGGCGCACAGCCAATCCACTGTGGATGCTCGGCGACCATTCGGTTTGCGAGCGACCATCAATGCCAAAATGCAGCTGTGCAGCGACACACTCGACCTCGATGGTGGCAAACGACTCGCGCACAGATTCTAGTGCGTCGCAGGACTTGCGCAACGACCAGCTGAGCGTCACAGGAATGCGCGATTTGGCCACACAATCGCGCGGAAACGTCTCCAGACTGACGTCCAGTGCTTGAGTGTGGACCAATGCGCCACGCACCATGTGGTCGATGCGCTGACAGTTGTTGTTGTCGCCGGCATGCAATGAAATCTGGTCACAGTGGTCAGTGTTGACGGGCGGGAAGAAAGAGTCCACAGAGTGCTGGGTTTTTGCGTCGCAGTGGTGTGACGAGTGACCGATGCGCGCATGCGCGGTGCGGTTGAGGAGATGCCACACCAGCGAGTTGTCGCATGGAGTTGTGGTCCGAAAGACGGAACGACCGGCATTGTTGTGTGAGAACCAGGTGATTGGCTTTGCGCCGCCGGTCTGGCGATTAGTAAACAGCATGTAGTTGTCGATGCCCAGGGGTACTGCGCGTTCCTCGTCGGTCTGGTAGCCCCACCATTGGTGGCATTGGCCATGGTGTCCGGGTACCATGGACCAGCATCCGGCTACCGGAAACAGAGTTGCATGGACAGTCGACACCACCACCACGGCGAAGACAACGGTGCACCACCGAAGAGTCATAACAGGGTGGTGCCGGAAGCCAACTCATGAGTTGACAGTGCATTGCGATGATGCGACTTTTTAATGAGACGCGTCTGACAATCACTCACCCGACTGGCCATGAGTTCCGAAGAAATTCCACCTTTTCATGCGCGCTGCTGATATCGTCGAGACACAGGTCAATGCGCGTGTGGGTGCACCTGGCGAATCGATCGCATCTCTTGGCACGGTGATAGACGAGACCATTGCAGCTGTGCGGCAGTTGTCTTTATCGTCTCAACGACCTGCCGTCACTGGCACTAGTCTGCCGCTGTTGCATGCTGGCACTTGCACGCGGCGCACCGTATTCCAGCCCGCGGCTCTATGTGTGCCAATAGGCCAGTTTGCTTCTACATGCTTCGCTGCATTGGCATTTCCATGGCCATCAGGCGGCTATAGCCAATTGCTGGTGTTTGACACAAACACAGAGAAGTGGACTACTAGTACGTGGCAAATTCCCATATTGTCCAGACTGTGCGTTGCTGCGTGTGCACGCAACAGTGCTATCTTTGCAGTGGCACACGATCAGATGATCTTTGTCTTCAATGTGACAACGAATGCATACGTGTCTATTCCGACCGAAACTGCAGTCAATCAGATGGCCATTGCTCCGGATGGATCTCGTTTAGCATGGACATCGAACAACAAAAGAGAGATCTGGTATGCTGTATACGAATCAGACGTTGCTTGGGTTTCTCATCGCGCTCAATGGTGGTTATCCACCGACAACAAGAGCGGAGAGTATTGGCATGCTTTGTGGTTCGATCACATGGGATTGCTCGTGGCAGCAGACCACACCAAGCACTGTTACCGCTTTGATTTGGCGCAGCATCGTACAGTACAGACTCTCAACATGAACCCGTCACAGACAGCCGTGGCCACGGCCATTATCGAGGACCGCGCTCCGATGATGGAATTGAACGAGCCAGCAATGTGGATCGGTGGCAGTGGAACAACTGTGGCGTGTGCGACGCGTCACCATTTCTCGATCAACGCGCCAGATAATCGACACGATTCGGTATTTGTCTACGACCAAGCAGCAGTGCTGACTGCTGCAGTGGGGCAGGACTACTATTTTGTGTTGCGTGCCAGCGGCGAGCTGCAGGCACTCGATTATGGCAACGCAGTGCGGCTTGGTTCGCCGCCAGCACAACCGATCACAATAATCACTGACAAGAAAAGCGAATGCCGTTGCGACGCATGCGTGGTGCGCGATTCTTTTAGGGACGATGTAGGACGCCCAGAGATCGTGGTCGGCGCTACCGGACGCGATGTGTGGTACATCAATCAATGGGCGGTTGTAGTGCACGTGGGTCTCGTATGAGTAAACCTGGCATGGTAGAAAAGTGACACTATCGCGCGCAAAACGCAAATCATCCCTTGACCGAGGCCTCCATCTTTCATACACTCAAGTAGTCATGTCTGTCTACGAGGATAAGAGCTACGAAAAGATGCCAACCAGCCACGAAAGTGCGCCAGCGTACTATGGCCAGACGCAGTACTATGGTGAATCTACCGACACTACTAAGGCTGCACCCACACAACAAGCAACCGGAGCACCACTGGACACACGCAGTGCGCCAACAGATGTTGCTGCGCATAAGCAACAGCTGAGCAAGGCTGCGCAGGAGGCTTGCAGCATTGCTCAGGGCACGAACCAGGATGTGCAGCAGCGCATCGAGGCGACACTGAATGGCGGCAACTTGGTCACCAAGGTGGTATCGATTGGTGCATGCATGACTCTGGCCGACTTGAACCAGGGCAAGCGGATCGAGTTTCCGTCGGACGCTGTGATGAGCGTGTTCCAGGTGCATCCGCGCAACTCAACTGCTCGAGACATCCGAGTCGGCGACGCTCGCTCGGTCTACATCAGCCGGGCGCACTTGTACAGCTCATTTGTCGAAGGTATGATGCCGGTCGATGTGTCCAGCGACCAGATGCGCGGCAAGTGCTATCCACTGGAGTTTGGAACTGGGCGCCGCAGTGGGCGCGCGCATCGCTTCTTGATGACGCTGTACCCGGGCGCGCATCACTACGGCACCAAGAAGGTGGTGTTCCAGCGCGAAAAGAAGGACCTCTTTTTCATGTCGCAGCAGCAAGCCAACTTCGATGTGGACGAAGTCGAGAACGAGCTGCGGGAGATGCCGCCCAAGCCAGTGCCAGCCGGCCAACAGCTCGGCCACCCCATCATTGTTGCGCCAAGCCGCAACATGGTTGCGCTCATGATCAAGACCAATCAAAACAAGTGGCGATTGGACATGAAGAACTTCCCCGAAGTCCCGGAGCATGGCGTCATGCTCATTCCAAAGCCCATGTCGCTGATGGTTTTGGCTATGCTGAGGAGCGTGAAGGCTGGCGTTCACAAGGAGCGTGTCGATTTGTCTGTGCTCTCGTTCGTGGCTCGTTCGGCTTGTGAAGACAGCATGGGGGCAAAGATGGTCTCGCTCGACACCAAGCTCTACATGAAGTGGCACATGTACATTGAGTACATGTTTGCGGACCCGGCGTCCTTGAATGCGTAAATTTTTTTAATGGTATGGGTTATACCAAGAATTGTGTGCATCAAACACGCCAGAGTAGTACTTTGACGGATCGTTGCGATGATCGTGACTGACCAGCACACCAGAGACGCCACTGCGACCCACGTTGTCAAGTACCAGGAAACTGCTGCTCTGAGCCAGCTCCTTGCGCTTGCCGGCATCCAATGCTGCAATCTTGCTCATCTCGCTGCTTCGCCCCGTTTCATACGGATCATGGAAGTCGGTCTCCTCGGCAATAGTCTCCTTGTGGCTGATCGCCTCGTTCTGAGCGGCGGCCAGCAGATCGAGCTGATCGGCGCGCACGTACAGGGACGGCCCCACACGCAGTAGGTTGATGGTGTGCGCGTTGTTGTTGACCGATACCTTGCCCTCGGAAGGCGCGATTGCGAGCATGCCGATGCCAATGGGTGCAGACATCTGCGACACACGGTCATGGCCGGCAAACTTGATTGTCGCACTGTTGTTGTCGTCGTGCACTGCTTCGACATTGGCCAGGCCAGAATCTACACTGCCATCCACATTGACCCACACATGGCTATGTTGCATCCATGATCGCAGCATCGCCGCCCAACGAGCCACCTCGGTTGCATCAGGAGAAACGGTGCCGTCCGCGGAATCGTGCTCCTCAGCATAGGCGTCATATGTACGCGACACTCGTGCAGCGAGACGAAGCTGTGCCCACGCTGCGCGACCACCAGTGTACGTGGACGAAATGATCGCCTTGGCCATGGCACCCATCAACTCGTGTACGACCATCATGCGACGATCGGGCGCAACAGAAAACTTGACAACCATCGACTGCTTGCTGCTGACGTTGACAATCACCACCAGTGCTTCTCCGTCGCTGGTAAGACCATGCAGCAGCTTCATAGCCATCACACTGTCTGGTGAGAAACTGACGCGCGATTCCAGCTCGTTGGCCTTCACGAGCGCATTGCCTTGCGCAAACACGACTGTGGCCGCCGGCGCCTTGGCACCTACGATCAGTTGGCCCACACTGTATTCGGTGCCCTCGGTGAGATGATTCAGTGCCTCGACAGTGACAGCCTTGTCGACGACAACGAGCGCGCGCAGTGCACCGGCCAGCGCTGTGTTGCTGCTGCTCGCCATTTCGGCAATGACGCGTGCCATGCGCTCGAAGTCGTCCAGCGGCGCCTCGATGTAAATGCCGGGTGTTGTGCGGCCAGTCCAATGCACGCGTGTATCGTGTGACCCACGTGAATGACGCAACACCGCGTATTTCATGTCCAACACGTTGCGGATCACACGGTGCACGTCGTCGACAAACGTTGCGGGCATGGCGGACGTCAGCACGGCAATGGCCAGCGGCGAGATCTCGGCTCCCCACACAGGACTGCGTACATGCGACAGCACCTTAGCAGCGTAGTCCTCGCTGACACCCACCGAGCGGTCCATGCTCATGTCGACTTTGGCAGCCAGAACAGCATCTACTGCTGCTTGGCCTCCTGCAGGACCAGCGGTCGCAGGCAGTCCTGAATTGCCGTTCAACATGTCGCGGATGCTGGGGATTCCCTGGTCGCCGTAAATACGCTTCAGCTGCGCAATCACCGGCGACTTGCGGCCATCGGGCGACAGTGCCATGAACAACGCCTCGACGCCCAGGCGCGCTCCAAGAGCTGCGACATCACGTGTGTCACCAGCAGCGTCCCATGCCGGATTGATCTCCTGCAGCGAGTCCATGATTTTGGCGAGATTCGTCTGGACGTACTCACGGATGGCCACCTGTATGGCCAACTCGGCCACCGCTGCCGAGGTGACGCGACGTTCGCTACTACCATCGGACCCAACAGCAGCTCCCAGCTTACTTTGTCCTGCGGGAGTCGTCCAATACCCAGTGAACGAACCAACGCGATGCGTTGACATGATAGCGTCCACGGTGTCCTTCACGGATTTGGGTTCGGCGATCGACTCGGCATCGACCGTGCGCGATTGCAACGTGTCTCCCAGCTCGCTGGCGGCGTACTGATTCCAGTGCGTCGGCTCGGTGTGCATTTCCATGGACGCCGATTGCAGGCGAACCCATCCAGCGTGGCTCTTAGTCGGCGCGATGCGCAACAGTAGTCGCGGTGTTTCGATGCCGAGGCTGCGCAACTGGTGCACGTGATGCGCAGTGGTGGTCAGCAACGGCACCATAAACGGATGAGCCGCCGTGTTGATCTCACGCAGCTCGGCCGACGACAAGGTGTAGCGGTGGTAGACCAACTCTGGTGCTTCGCTTGGGTTGTCGACGTCTGACACCACCAACACCCAATAGCCGTCGGCTGGGATGTCCACGCCGGCAAACTTCTCGAACGGCAGAGTGAACGCCTCGTCACCGCGCGCGCGAGTTAGCGTGCGCGAGTTAGCCTCGGCGTGCGCCACGAACAATGCTCCGTCCAGAGTGCGCGTAATGCGTGCGGTAGTCGCGTACTCCTCAAACAAGTCGACGGGATACACGCCCAATGACCAAGCACGGCGCGCATACGACGCACTAACAGAGACTTCGTGCGCGTGATGCATGAAAGCAGCCCAGGGATACAAGCCATGCGAGTCTCCCTTCAGATATGCGCCTGCCTTGCGCAAGCCGTCCCACATATTGAAAGCGCGTGCATGTGGTGCGATTGGCACCTCGGTGCGACCGCGTGCTAGGCTGTCACGGGCATAGGCCAGTGCAGCGCGCAGATTGTCTGGGTTGGTATACATTTTGTGCAGAGACAATGTGCTCTCACCTGCTGATCAGACAGATCTTATCTACCCATTCTCCCTGACTTGTTCGCTAATGGAATTTCAGCCACCTGATAAACTGACCACGCTGCCAGTAGAGATATTTGCGCACATACTGGAATTCATTCCAGTGTCGGCTCGTGTAACACGAAGGCGTGTGAAAAATGATGACCAGCCATGGATTTCCGACACGCGGGTCGAATCTACTCCATTGCGAACAGTCTCTCACGCATTCCGCACCACACTTGATTCACTGGTTCGAAATCTCATCGTGTCAGTCCGATGTGAGTTGCTGAAATTCACAGACGTCACGTCCAAGATCGCTCGATGTGGTCGACTGGTCACGTTGCACCTGGCCGACTTTATTCCAGCCACACACGGAGCCACTGCACAATTGATTTCGGCCATCAATGCTCGTGATCGACCTATCCAATTGCTGGGTATGTGTGACCGCGCAGTGCGTGGGTTGCGCG
>SDBT01007753.1_pt1 | contig 17622 bp, 10 predicted proteins | sample 2277101 | NCBI WGS metagenome assembly SDBT01 (sample SAMN10404973, study PRJNA504765) | marine sediment metagenome | isolation source: marine sediment core GS10_PC15, 103 cmbsf | place: Arctic Ocean: Southern Knipovich Ridge | collected 2010 | reverse complement strand
ACTTCGGAAGTCTCAAGAGCACCCTATCCAGCGGCTTTTGAGGCGATTTCAAGTCGCTTTTGCCTTCAAAGCCCTCAACTGAAGACTTCCGAAGTCTATCCTCAACCGAAATGAAACGCACCCTAATGTAAAGCGCACCTGTAGGCGCATGTTCTACCCCTACTGGTTCAGATAGAATGGCACGTTGGTGATGATGCGGAAGCGACCCCGCCAGCCCCGGCGGGCGTAGAGGAAGGCGACTTTCAACAGCCAGGCCGTCTGGTTGTGGAGCAGGTGGTGCCACCAGCGGCTGGGGACGAACTCCGGCACCACCACCGTCACGTAGTTACCCTCCTCGTCCACGAAACGGTCAATGAACTCCAACAGTGGGGCAATGACGGAACGGTAGGGTGAGGGTAGGGTCTCCAATGAAATCTCGGGCAAGGCCTTCTGCCAGCGGGCAAGAAGTTTCGCGGTCTCCTGGGAATCAATCTCTACAGTGACGACGTGTAGGTCGCCGCCCAGCGCCTGGGCATACTGCATCGCCTTCACCACCCCACGATGCAAACCAGCCACCGGCACGATCACCGTGTGCTTGAGCACCGGCACAGGCCAGGGTTTGGACAGGGAGAGCTGCTCGGCCACCTCTTCATAGTGCTGGCGGATGGCTCGGAAAACCTGCACCAGGAACAGAATGAGAAGTAGCACCATCCACGCACCGTGCACAAACTTGGTGGCTGCCACCACAACTGATACTACCCCCGTCGTCACGGCTCCCACGCCGTTGATCAGCGCAGAACGGCGCCAACCAGAGCCGCGCAGCTTGAACCAACGGCGCACCATGCCCGCCTGGTTCAGAGTAAACGAAATGAACACCCCTACGGCGTAGAGAGGGATCAAGGCGTGCGCGCTTGCTTGGAAGACCACAATCAGCACCGAAGCCAGAGCGCTCAGCAAGAGGATGCCGTTGGTGTACACCAGCCGGTCTCCCAGGTTGGCTAGTTGGTGGGGCAGAAAGCGATCCAGGGCCATCCACATGGACAGTCGGGGAAAGTCGGAGAAGCTGGTATTTGTCGCCAGTAGCAGGATCAGGGCAGTGGCAACCTGCATAGTGTAGTATAGCGGGCTTGCTCCGAAGACCGTACGGGCCAGTTGGGAGATCACTGTCTCTCCTTCCTGCGGCAGTATTCCGAACTGGTGAACCAGGAAGGTGATGCCCAAAAACATGCTTGCCAGGATGCCGACCATCCATAGTATGGTCTTGCCGGCATTGACACCCTCAGGCGGCTTGAACACCGGCACGCCATCGCTGATGGCCTCTACCCCGGTCAGGGCTGTGCATCCAGAGGCAAAGGCTCGCAGAATCAGGAAGGCCGTCAGGCCTTGCGCGGCAGTAGTCGCCGGGATCGGAGCAGGTATACCTGATGGTAGACTGCCAAAAAGCAAGCGTGCCAGACCGGTCAGGATAATCAGGAATATGATGAAGATGAAAAAGTAGGTCGGCATGACGAATACCCGCGCCGACTCCCGCACGCCGCGCAGATTGACCAGGGCCACGAAGCCTAAGGCGGCCAATGCAAACGCCACTCTCCAGGGGTAAAGAGCGGGGAAAGCAGAGGTCACGGCAGCCACGCCTGCCGAGACACTGACCGCGACGGTCAATACATAGGCGGTGAGCAGGGCAGCGCCGGCCACCAGGCTAGGGAGCGTGCCCAGATTCTCCCGGGCCACGATGTAAGCGCCGCCACCGGACGAATATGCTTGCACTGTCTGGTAGTACGAGCTGCCCACGATTAGCAGCAACGCAGCAATAGCCAAGGCAATGGGCAACGACAGCCCTAGCGCGCCGCTGCCCGCCACCACCAGCACAAGCAGGATCTCTTCCGTGGCGTAGGCCACCGAGGACAAGGCGTCCGACGAGAGAATGGCCAGGGCTTGGACCTTGCTCAGCCGCTCGTGAATTCCTCGTTCGGTCGGCAGGGGGGTGCCGATCAGAATTCGCCTCAAAGTCGTCAACATCTTGGTTCACCTTACCAACGATTGCTCGTCACCAATGGTAGTGAGACTAACAACCAACACCGCCAGGAGCAGCCAGATGGCTATGATGACGGCGGCTACCCAGCTTGTTGGTCTGCCTTGACTTATGGCATCAAATGCGCGTTCTGGGATCGAGTGCGTCCCGCAGCCCGTCGCCCAGGAAGTTGATGCTGAGGACGGTGAGCAGGATGAAAAGACCGGGGAAGATCCACATCCAGGGCTCTGTTTCGAGATAATGATAAGCCTGATCCAGCATGTTGCCCCAGGTGGCGGTAGGGGCCTGAACGCCCACCCCGAGGAAGCTGACGTAGGCCTCGCTCAGGATGGCCCCGGCCACCCCTAGCGTGGCCGAGACGATGATGGAGGCCATGCTGTTGGGAAGGATGTGGCGGAAGATAATGGAGGCATTCCGCGTGCCAATGCAGCGGGCCGCGGTGACGAATTCCTGTTCCTTGAGCGTGAGGTAGCTGGCGCGCACGATGCGGGCCAGGTACATCCAGCTCGTGAGACCAACGACCACGATGATGACGACCACGCTGCCACTGAACGACCGGCCCAGCAGTCTGAAGGTCGGAATCTTGCCACTGAGGAGCTTGGCCAGCAGTATGAGCAGGAACAGTTGGGGGATGTTGAACATGGCCTCGGTGAAGCGCATGAGGACGGCATCAATGGGGCCTCCGTAGTACCCGGCGATGGACCCAACCAGCACGCCTACGATCACAGAGACTACGACGGCACAGAGGCCGATGATGATGGATATCTGACCACCATAGATGGTGCGGGCCAGGATGTCACGGCCTGTGAGGTCGGTGCCGAAGGGATGCTCCCTGGAAGGCGCGGAGAGGGAGATGGACAGATCGTTGTGGTTGGCGTCCTCTTCGCTATACACCAACGACCCTACGGTGACGTACAACACGATCAGGATCAGCAGGACGGCGCCAAACATGGCCATCTTGTGACGGCGGAAGCGCCGCCAGGCCATCTGGGTGGGAGTCCAGGTTGGTCGTTCGGAAACGGCAACTTGCGCCTCCGCTGTTGGTTCAGTTGCAGCCATAGCTTCATCCCCTTGTTTGGAGAAACCAGGTTTTCCCAAGAAACCTGGTTTCTGAGTCCAGTGAATCAATCATAGCGAATGCGCGGGTCGAAAAAGGTGTAGGCAATGTCAGTGATGATCTGGAACCCAACTACGGCGACGGAGATGAGGATGAGCACACCCATGAGGACGGGGATGTCGGTATCTTGGGCAGCGCCCCAGAAGAGCCGTCCCATCCCCGGCCAGGCGAAGATAGACTCGGTGACGACCGCGCCACCTAGAAGTATGGGCAAGTCCATGCCCACGATGGTCACCAGGGGCAGGGCAGCGTTCTTGAGGGCATGCCCCAGGAGTATCGCCCTCTCGGAAAGCCCTTTGGAGCGCGCGGTGCGGACATAGTCCTGGTTGACCACTTCCAGCATGTTGGCGCGGATGAAGCGGCTATAGCCCGCTATGCTCATGATGGACATGGTGGCCACGGGCAGGACCATGTGCCATGCCACCTGAGGTATCGTTTTCCCCACGGCGAGATCGTACATACCGACAGTGGGAAAGTAGGGAAGCCCCCATTTCTTGAAATACACGGCGAAGATGAACATCATCATCAGCGCCAACCAGAAGATGGGCATGGAGTATCCGATGAACGATAGCCCGGTGAAGATATTATCGAACAGCGAATACTGACGGATGGCCGAATAGATGCCGATGAGGAGCGACAAGACCAGGATGACTACCTCAGTGACTATCATCAGTAGTAGCGTATTAGGCAGTCGTTCAGCGATGATCTCGGTTACTGCCCGCTTCTCCATGAAGGATCTGCCCCAATCCCCGCGCAGGACGCCCCGCCGGGTGCCTTTTGTATCGGGCACACCGTCGTCGTCCAGGTCAATATCCATCCAGTCGTTGCCGATCAACCAGACGACGTATTGCACCATGATCGGTTTGTCCAAGCCCAGTTGTCGGGTCAATCGTTCGCGGTCTGACGAGCGGATGCGCCGGCGGCCGCCAAAAGAGGCCAACGGATCTCCCATGGCATTCGTGAGCAGGAACAGAATAGCACTGATGATCAAAAGCAGGGGAATGGCCTGCAACAGACGACGGATAACATATCGGCCCATAACCACCTCCCAAGGGAAGATAAGCGAGGAGAGGAGGGAGAGAGTTCCCCCCTCCTCTCCTTTGAAGAAACCAGGTTTACCCTTGCCTGAATAGACCTCTCGGCACTTTTGGGGCTCTATGTAGTGCAGAAGAGCCCGGCCTTCAGCCAAAAACCTGGTTTCTCAGCCAGGCAAAGAAGCCTAGTAAACGTCCCACTCCCAGCAGTTCCAGAAAGCGTTTACTCCGGAGAGACGCTCGTTCTGCAAGCGGTCGTTCACGGCCCAAAGGTCGGTATCGGTGCGCACACCCATCCAGAACATCTCCTCGTGCATAATGCTCTCGATCTCAGAGAACATCTGCTGGCGCGTTGCCACGTCCGCTGTCACCGCCTGCTCAGCGAACAGCTCGTCCAACTCCTCGATGCACACTCCCTGCCAGTTGCTCCCTGCCGGATTGTCCTCCGAGGGAATCTCATCACAGAGCCAGTCGCCCGTGTTCGGGTCGGGGAAGTCCCACGGCGACGTGGACCACTCGGCGAAGTCGTACAGGCCAGCGGCGATGGGACCGCCCGCATCCAGGGTGTTCCAGATGATGTCGTAGGAGTAGTTCAGGATCTCAGTCCCGACACCTATATCGGCCAGCATCTGCTGGACCACGACCTGGATGGCCTCCCGCGCCTCGTTTCCGGCTGTGGTGGAGTAGCGCAATACCAGCTCCACCCCGTCTTTGTCGCGGGTGCCATCGCCGTTGCTATCCACCCACCCCGCCTCGTCCAGCAATGCCTCTGCCGCCGCCGGATCGTAGGGCCAGGGCTCGATGCTGGTGTCCTCGTAGGCCGAGTCGTACCAGAAGACGGGGGGGATCCTGTACAGGCCGTAGAACAGCTCATCAATGATCTGCTGGCGGTCAACGCCCATGACTACAGCCTGGCGCACGCGCTTGTCTTGAAACGCCGGGTGACCGGGAGCGAGTCCATTCGCCTCGGCGAGCTCCTCACTGATGAGGTTAAAGAACCACGACTCGACGTATCCGCTCGCAGTGCCGACCATCTCGACGTCCTCCATAGCGGCAACGTCAGGTTGGTCAGAGCCGATCATGTAGACGCCGAGGTCGCTGTCGCCAGTCCTAAGAGCCGCTTTCTGGGCCTCCCCGTCGGGCACGATGCGGATAGATATCTGGTCTAGCTTGGGCTTGCCTCGCCAATAGTCTGGGTTGGCCTCAAAGATGAGGTGGCTGGCCGCCACCCATTCCTTGAAGATGAAGGGCCCGACGCCGACGGTGGGGTTCCGGTTCCAATCGGCGTTGTCAATCGTCCCCTCTGCTTCAAAGATGGGCTCCAGGATGTGCTTGGGCAGAGCGGTAGAAAACAGACCAGTGGCCCAGGCGGCGTACGGCTCGCTCATGACGACCTCGAGAGTTTGGTCGTCCAGCGCCGTAACGCTGTCTACAAAGGTGTCCCAGGGGTAGCGGGTCTGGACAGCATTCCCATCGTCCATGATCATCTCGTAGGTGAACACGAAGTCGTCGGCGGTGAGCGGCGCGCCGTCGGACCACACCTCTGGCCGCAGCTTGATGGTGAGGACGGTGCCGCCCTCAGAGATGCCACCGTTCTCGGCCATCGGCAGCTCGGCCGCCAACTCAGGGACCATGGTCCCCTGGTCATCAGAGTACCACAAAGGAACCAGCCACAAATCAGTAGTGATGTCAGAGAACCACATGCCCGTGTAGAGGGGGCTCAGGGTGTCAGGCTCTTCGAAGAAGGTAATGGTGATGGCCTTGGCCCCTGGCTCGGTCAACAGCTCTCCCGCCTCCTCTCCGGCAGGGATAACGAGCTTCCAGCCTGGGTGAATGAGGCTGGGGTTCGCGATATAGGCAAAGGTGTCATCGTCTGCCTGCTTGGCGTTGGTGGCGGCCACAATTGCTGAATAGGCCGGCCCACTGCCCAGATACTTCTCGGCCAGGGTCCACAAGTTGTCGCCCAGCTTCACGGTGTAGGTCGTCTCCTCCTGCTGCGACGGGGCAGCGCTAATCACGCTGGCCGCCAGCAGGTTGAACACCATCACCAGCGTTAGAGCAACATAAACTGCTTTCTTAGTACGCATTTCTCCTCCTTTAATATAGTAGTTGTTTCAAAGTGTCTTCAAAACGCAAGTAATCTAGCATCCAGCTTATTGATCTTGCTTTGTCACCCCCTCTCGGAATCACTACGATTGCCCCTCCCCCCTTCAAGCGAGGATGAGCAACCACGACTGCCTCTCCTGGTTAGAATCCTCCAGGCAGGAATGTCTCAGCCTGTTCCCTCTTAATATATCAAAAACTCGACAGTGAGGTTCATTTTCAGTCACAAGATAAGTATAGCAGAGGGTAGAAGGAAAGTCAAAACAAGCCCACCCCGTAATTGCCTGGCTTATCCCTCGCCCACTAGATAGCGGCGGGTAGCCTCGGCCAGGATTGCTGCGCCGATGGGTAGGGCGCGCTCGTCAATGTCGAAGGTGGGGCTGTGCCCTTCCCCCAGTTCGCTTTCTCCCTTCGTGCCCAGGCCGAACATCGCGCCCGGTGCCAAGCTGGCCAGCAGCCCAAAGTCCTCCGCACCCATCCCCGGCTCAGGTGGATGCAGACAATCCTTCCCCAGCAAATCAATGGCCACCTGTCGGATGAGTGAGGCTGCCTGGGGATCATTCAGGGCAACCGGGTATCCCTCCTCGATCATGAGTTCAAAGTCGCCACCCAGCGCCCTGGCCACGCCCAGAGCCCTTTCCAACTCCTCAAAGAGCTTTCGCCGCACCTCTTCGTCCACGTTGCGGATCGTGCCGGAGATCTCCACTCTGTCTGGGATGACATTATCAGCCTGGCCACCATGGACACTGCCGATGGAGATGACGGCGGGCTGCACGGGGTCAATGCGGCGCGAGACGATGCCGTGGATGGCATTGATGACCTGGCCCAAGATGAAGATGGTATCAACGCCACGATGCGGGTAGGCGCCATGGCATCCCTCACCCTTAAGAGTAGCGTAGAAAGTGTCAACGCCCGCGGAGATATGGGGGCTATCAATGTCAATGGTTCCCACCGCTGTGTCTGAGTCTACATGGAGGGCCAGAATGACGTCTACTCCCTCCATGGCCCCATCCTCGATCATGCGTTCGGCGCCGCTCTTGCCTTCCTCGTCGCTCGTCTCCTCGGCCGGCTGGAAGAGGAAGCGCACCTGGCCGGGCAACTCTTCGTCGCGCAGGAGCATGGCGACGCCGAGGAGGATAGCAGTGTGGGCGTCGTGGCCGCAGGCGTGCATCACGCCCGGCACCTGGGAGGCATAGGGTACGTCGTTGGCCTCCTGGATGGGCAGAGCATCCATGTCGGCGCGAAGGGCCACCACCGGCTTGCCTTCCCCCAGATAACCGACGACCCCTGTCTTGCCCACCTGCGTTTTCACTTTCACACCCAATGAGCGCAAAGTTTCTGCCACGAGCTCAGCAGTCTTGAACTCCTGGAAGCCCAGTTCGGGGTGCCTATGGATTTCCCTGCGCCAATCGATCAGTTGCTGTTCGATCTCACGAGCACGTTTTAGCATTTTGGTCTCCTCCATTGTTGATGTAGGACACAGCGCATGGGCTGAACACCTGCGCTGAGAGAGCAAAGCCCCCTTCGACAGGCTCTTCGTCAGGCTCAGAACGTGGCTCAGGACACCGCCTGCGGGGCTACGAATCCCGTTCCTGATTATCTGCCAGTCGCCTCAAAACTCTGCCCGGCAGAGCATCAGTGTGCCGTTCACCTTCGACGACCAGAACTCCGTTGACAAAGACGTAGTCAATCCCCTCCGGGTAGCGGTGCGGGTAGACATTCGTTGCCCGGTCACGAACGCGATCCAGGTCAAAAACGACAATGTCGGCCCACGATCCGGGCCGCAGCACCCCGCGATCCATCAGCCCCAAGCGTTGAGCGGGAAAGGAGGTCATCTTGCGAATGGCCTCCTGGAGGGTCAGCACCGGTTCGTCTCGCACGTAGCGCTCCAGCACGCCTGGAAACTCGCCGTAGCTGCACGGGGAGTAGGGCGGCGGATCGTTCAGGAAGCCATAGGGGGCCAACGCCTCGCCGTCGGAACAAATCATCACCGCCGGATGTTGCAGCAAGATGCGGATGTTGGCCTCGTCAATGTAGTCGAAGATGGCCTCTGCGTCGTGACCGTTTTCCACGATCAGGTCGAAGTAGACGTCGAAAGGCTCCCGGCCTCGCTCGCGGGCGATGGTCTCAATGGTCTTGCCAACAGCGCCCGTACTCTTGGGAGCGTGCAGGATGGTGATCCGATGCCACTGGCCGTGCTTCAGAAGCCCGGCCGGGCCGAAGGCGGGCCGGCGGTCGAGGACGATCTCCTCTCGGATTCGGCGGCGGGTGTCGGGGTCACGGAGTAGGGTAGCGATTTCGGGAACCGGTAGCTCCTGGATGTCCTGGGGCAAGCCCCCGGTCAGTGAAGGGCCCAGGTCAGTGTGCACATCGTTGTCCACCGTCACGTCCTGGCCTCGCGCTCGCGCCTCTTCCACCAGTCGCAGGTTGGCGGTGGCATCGCAGGGAGCGCCATACTTGGGCGCGTTGTGGGAGATCTGCACAGGCACGCCGGCCTCGCGCCCGATGCGAATCGCCTCGGTGACCGCCTCCAGGATGGTTTCCCGCTCCCCCCTGACGTGGGTGGCGTACAGCCCGTGGTAGCGCGAGACAACCTGGCACAGGGCGATGATCTCCTCGGTGCTGGCAAAGCAGCCAGGTGGGTAAACCAGGCCGGTAGACAGCCCGAAGGCTCCGGCATCCATCGCTTCGGACAACAACTCCTGCATCCTGGCGAGCTCGGACGGCGTAGGCTCGCGGTCGTCGAGGCCCATGACGGCCATGCGCAACGCCCCATGTCCCGCCAAAGAGCCCACGTTGATGGCCAAGCCGCCACTCTGCAGGGTCTGCAGATACTGGCCGAAGGTTCGCCACTCCCAGGTGACTTCTGGTTGATCGGAGATGGGACCCCAGTAATGACGCACGTCGGCGAGATGATCTTCGTTCACCGGGGCCGGGGACATCCCGCAGTTGCCGATGATGTGGGTCGTAGCACCCTGGCGGACCGCGCTCTCCGCGCGGCGATTAACGAGGATGGAAAGGTCGGAGTGGGTGTGGACATCAATGAACCCCGGCGCGACAAGGCGGCCGTCCACATCAACCACCTCTCGTCCCTGGAGCGTGCCCGCCGGGGCAATCTGAGCAATCCGTCCGCTCTGAATGCCCACATCGCCCCAGAACCACGGATTGCCACATCCGTCCAGGATCCTTCCACTAGCCAACACAATATCCAATATCTAATCTCCAATCTCTTTACTGATTGGCCTCAACCACTTCAAAATCTTCGGTCACTATGAGATCTGCCAATGGTCTGAGGGATTGCACCACTTGATGTTCTCTTTCTAACACCTGCCGCCGATACTCATTTTGCGGTTCCTTCCCTCTGACGACTTGAGCCTTTTTCGTCTCGTGGTAGGTTAAGTCAATAAATATCTTCAACTCTGCGTCAACTTTAAGGGGATACAGCCCTTCCACGATGAGGTACTTTATGCCCTCAAAATTGGTGACCAACTTGTCTTCCTGATCGGTCAGCAAGTCTATACAAGGCAAGACGGCTTCTTTGCTTTCTCTAAACTCAGTTACGTTCTGGTTGATGAGGGGCCAATCGTACTCTGACAACCCGATGCTTTCGATACCGTGTTTCTTTCTCCACGCCGTTCTTTCCGTGGGGGAGACTTTGTAGTAGTTGTCAATGTGAAGCACCTTGGCCAACTCCCCTCTTTCTTTCAGCCGTCTGCTTATCACGTGAGCCAGTTCAGACTTCCCTGCCCCCGATTCGCCCCCGATGGCTATCACCACTTTGTCCGACTTGAATTTGCCAAACCGACTGATAATCTGTTCAGCCGCCTTTCTGTGGTTGTCGTTGATTAATAGGATGTCTCCTAACATTTCAATCTCCTTCTCTCTTATAGAATTACCCTGCAGCGTTTGCGTCATCCGTGAGAATGTTGCCGGTGACATGTCATTGCGAGCGACCGCAGGGAGCGAAGCAATCCCCTCCGTCGCGAGTTGGAGATTGCTTCGTCGCTCCGCTTACTCGCAATGACACACACTTGAACTTCAATTCAACTCGACAGCTTCCCATTTCTGGGGAGTAATGGTCATTTTGCGGCCATGAACAAAAACATCTACCGTCTCCTGGCGGGCGCTATCAACTTTCACTTCTACACTCTCCGGCGTCACCGCGAAGTAATACCTGTCGCCTCTGAAGCCGACATTGAAGCGCACCTCGCGCCAGGCTGTCGGCAAACAGGGATCAATTCTAACTCGTGGTCCGTCTAGATTCAATCCCGCATAGGCCCTCAGGGCTAAAACGGCCGTCCCAGCCATGACACCCGTATGAATACCCTCTTTCGTTGTACCACCTTGAATATCCACATAATCGCTTTTCAGCACGTCCATATACAACTGCCAACTGAGTTCCTCGTTCCCGATCAAATTCGCTAAATAAGAATGAACCAGCCTGCTCAGGGTTGAACCATGGGACGTTCTCTGAAAATAGTAATCGAAATTCGCCCGCAACAAATCATCCTTGATGGCATAACCAGCTCTATTCAGAATCCCTTTCACTTCATGTGAATCCAGATTGTAAAATGTCATCAAGGCATCTGCCTGTTTTGATACTTCGTACTCGTCAGGGGATCTTCCTTCCGCCTTCAGGATTCGATCCATTCTGCCGATATCTCCGTATTTGTCTCTGTACCCCTCCCAATCCAGTTCTTTCAGATCAAAATAGCCATCAAACTGCTCCAGGATATCGTTACTTCGACAGAGCTCAGTACAGGCATCGGAAATGGGAATGTGGATTTGTTTTGTGATATCCTGCCATTTCCCTAGCTCTTCCTCTGTGAGATGGATTTTCTCTGCCAGCTTTTCCCTGGCCCTCTCATTCATCAAATCAAGAATCTCGAAAGCCCTGTTGAACGCCCAAACGACCATAATATTTGTGTAGCTGTTGTCTTTCAGCCCACCAGCTTCAGATTCGAGATGCTTCTCGTGGTACTCGTCCGGGCCCATGACCTTACCTATCTCATAACGTCCCGTTTTCTCATTGTAGCTGGCCTTGCTGGCCCAGAAGCGACAGATCTCCAGAAACATCTCGGCCCCATACGTTTCCAGAAACTCAGTATCGTCGCTGATCCAGACATACTGCCAGATATTGTAAGCGATAGCTAAGGAAACGTGCCTTTGTAACGAACTATAATCAGGCCCCCATTCCCCAGACATTGGGTTCAGGTGAAGCACCTGTGTTTCTTCCCTGCCGTCACTGCCGCTCTGCCAGGGGAACATCGCTCCCTTGTAGCCATGTTCCTTTGCGTACTCCCTGGCCCGATCCAACCTGCGATAGCGGTAAAGCAGAACGGATTTGACTGTGTCCGGGAAGTGCAAATTGTAGAATGGCAGGATGAACAGTTCATCCCAGAAAATGTGGCCGCGATAAGCTTCTCCGTGTAGTCCCCTGGCCGGGATACCGACATCAAGATCAGCATTGTGTGGTGAAGCAGTAATCATCGAATGATACTGATTGAACCTGAGCAGTTTCTGCGCCCGCCGGTCCCCCGTTATCTGAATATCAATTTTCTCCCAGATATCGGCCCAGGCTGCGGCGCTGGCCTGTTGCACTTCAGCAAAACCGTTGATGCTTTGCAGGGCCTTCTGTGCAGCTTCCAGTGGATTTTCGTTATCCTTAGATGTGTAAATGGCTACTATTTTGTCAACGCAGATGGGTGAGCCCTTCTTGGCCTCCAGATCGAAGATTGAGTACATCGCCCCCGGCATTCTTTCGTGGGTAACTTCTGGGTCAACCCGTTCATGACTTGCGGAAACAAGAAGTTTAGCGGCCTCTGCTATCTGAATTCTGGATTGATTGGTTTGCACCACAATGTAACTGGTCTTATCCTCTCCGCCTTCGGCAACCGGCTCCAGATGTCTTGAGCTTAGCTGGCGGTAGCGTTCGACGCCAGCGTTTATGATTCTGCCGTTCAATCCGGATCGAATGGTGATGCGCTCAGAGTAATTCAGGGGTGTAATCTTGTACCTCAGCGCTGCCAGATGGGGCTGGGCCATGCTGGCCAATCGGCTGGATTCGATCAAGGTTTCTCTTCCGCAAGTACTTCCGCCAGCAGCATCTCTCACCACCACTTTTCGGTGAAGAACGCCGTCGCGGAAATTCAGCCGGCGCATGAAGCTGATGATCTCAGTCTTATTCATATCCAGCCAGTCGCCATCGCCTATCCTAAACGTGATGGATAACCAGTTGGGGCAATTCACGAAATCTTCGTTGACGACGGTTCGCCCGGCCACCTTGGATTCAAGACGATTGTAGACTCCGGCGATGTAGGTGCCGGGGTAATTCGTGTCATTCGCACTGGATTCTTCTAACGCACCCCGCGTTCCGAAATACCCGTTCCCCACTGTGCAAAGCGCTTCTCGGTGCCCTTCTTTTTCTTTCCAATAATCATAATAACTCAGGGACCACAGCTCGTCGTCAAGTCCTTGGGAGAACCATTCTTCGATGGTGTCGAACCCGATTTCTCCCATATCTCTGACGACGATGTCGGCGCCATTAAGCTTCAATTCCAGCTCATTATCTTCCCGGGCAATGCCCAGCACCAGGCCGAAGTTCCCGTTCAGTCCCGCCTGCACCCCGGAAACAGCATCCTCCACAATGACGGCCCGGTCATAATGCACGCCCAGGTTATCACAGGCTGTAGTGAAGATGTCGGCTTCCGGTTTCCCTTTCAGATTGAGTTCGGCGGAGACAATGCCATCTACCCGTGTCTCAAAAAGGTCTGTTAATCCAGCCGCGTCCAAAACCGCTTTGGCGTTCTTGCTGGATGAAGCCACCCCCACTTTGATGCCTTTTTCTTGCAACTCTTTGATAAAATCCACGGTGGTGGAAAAAACTTCCACATTCCCTTGGGCAATCATTTCGTTGAAGAGCTCATTCTTGCGATTGCCTAATCCGCAGACCGTTTCCTGGTCTGGGGAATCAGCAGGGTCGCCATAAGGAAGGACAATGCCCCGCGATTCCAGAAACGATGCCACGCCTTTGTACCGTGGCTTTCCGTCCACGTAGGGCAAATAGTCATCGGTGTGAGTGAATTCACGGAAGGGCTCGCCCGTCCTCTCGGCATAAGCTTGCAGGGACTCATCAAACATCTGCTTCCAGGATGCGCTATGCACCGAAGCGGTACGGGTTATCACACCGTCTAGATCGAAGATAACGGCGTCAAAACTGTGTTCTTCCATAAAAAGGGAATCCCTCAATGACTTCTCGGTCTTACATTTGTTGAGGATTACGCACTACGCAATACGCAACACGTTTCACAGAGAACGCATTAGCACTTCCTGTCGGGGATAGGGCATCTCGATCCCCTCGCGCTCGAAGGACTCCTTGATGCGGCGGCGAAGCTCACGGGCCACACTCCACTGCTTGCCCGGCTCAGTCTTGACCATGATCCGCACCGTCACCGCCCAGTCGCCCAGAGCCTCTACTCCGCTGACCGTCGGCTCCTCCAGGAGCAGGGGCGCGAACTCTTCGTCCTGGTAAAGACCGTGGCCAATATCTCCCAGAGCGGCCATCACCCTCCCGATGTCCTCCTCGTAGGCCACGCCCACTTTCACTACAGCCCGCGACCAATCCTTGGTGCGGTTGGAGACGATGCGCATCTCGCCGTTGGGGATGACGTGCAGCGTCCCCTCCAGGTCTCGCAGGAAGGTAGCCCGCAGGGTCATCTTCTCTACGCCACCGGCGATGTCACCAACTTTGATGGAATCACCGACGGCAAACTGATCCTCCAGCAGAATGAAGAATCCGCCGATAATGTCCCGGACCAGGCTTTGAGCGCCAAAACCCAAAGCCACGCCAGCGATGCCGGCCCCGGCGATGAGGGGGGCGATGTCCAGGCCCAGCTCCCGCAGGATCATCAGTCCGGCGACGGTCGCCATAGCCACCAGAGTGGTGCTGTGAATCACCCTGGTCAAGGTGCTGGCCCGCTGTGCTTCATCTTCAGTGGGAGCTGCCCCAGCAATCAAGCTTTCGAGGCGTGCGCTCAGTACCCTCAACCAGCGAGAGGCTATCAGGCCCACCACGAGGATGAAAGCGATGCGCAGGCCACTTGTCAAAAGCCAATCCAAAATCACTTGCCAGATGTTTTCCCACAACAGCATTTCTCTGCCTCCTAGCGTTTTATGGTGGATCCTCCGCCTTGCTCTTGGCCTCGCCGTGTTGAACAAGGTAGAGTTTCATTATCCCGCTACTACCCTTCTTCAGTTTTGGTCTGTTCAGCGCCTCCAGTTACCCAGAAGCACTGGATGCCTGCTATGTGGCCTCCTGGCAGTTACCGCGCCCGGAACTCCGTCGGGGTAGCAGACGACAGCTCAGCAGAGCACACCAGTGACTTGCCGGACGGTTGCGCTAAGTTACAATTACACCAATTCGTGCGATAGATCATCAAAGAACTTGATATAATCAATATACATCCCAGCGGTTGTCTCTGCATGCTTCATCATCACGAGCCGTTCTTTCAGTGTCGGCATCGATCCATGTGCCCTGTCATTACGTTTTTGGCGCAGAAAGTGGAGCACTGCTTTATCGGTGATGATGCCTTCTTTCTCCATGAAGTCAATCATTACGATTAGGCTTAATCTACCCTTCGGCATATAGTGGAGTTCTCCTTGAGCATGTGCTAATCTCAAGTATTTCTTGAGAGTAGCCTCAAATTCCTTGCTCAACAAAAACAGAGCTACATCAACGTCATTGGTGTTGAGAAACGAGAGAGATCTGGATAACTTTCCCCTCAGTTCTGGGCTGATTATGTTCTCCACTTGATCCAAAGGTGATTCTTCCTCTCCATCCTCCGCCAGAAGACGGCACACCTTTTTCCCTGTGTCCGGCACCGTAAATTTCTCTACAAAATCAAGATCCGAAATATAGCTATAAAAGGTCGCCCTTGGACGCTCGTATTCTTCCGATAGTCGATCAATTAGTTCGCTAAGGGCCATCTGTTGTCCGGGGGCATTCTCTAAAGTCTCTCGAACGGCTTCTGAGGTTTTCTTTCGCAGGGTTTTCTTTTTCCTCTTGAATCGTGCTCCTATTTCATCCAACACCCCTTCATAATTTGGTTGGTATACAGCGTACAATTCTCCGGTTTCCCTGTCTCGCTCTGTTTCTATCACGGGATTAACATTGAGCATGCCTTGCGCCTGCCTTGTACTAACACCAGCTTCATTCATCAAGGCCTGTTTGATAATACTGTACTCTATCTTTCTAGCTCTGTTCCTCTTGAAGACACGCTCAACAAGTTTGGCAACTTGCTTTGGATCCCATACCTTTGCGTCCTTAGTTTCAGACCAGGTGGCCAGCCCCCATCTCGTCCGGGCTACTTTAGCGAATTCTTCCACGGAAACCAAATAAGCTTGTATCGATCTCTTACGAACTGGTCTACGCTCGCCTACATAAGCGTGAATTTCCTCAGCAGTCGCAGGTTCATTTCGCACCATTAGGCACTGTTTCATTAACTCTACTATGGTTTCAGTATTAAGGGACCAGCCACTCACACCCCATTCACCACTTCTGCCGATGGGGACGAATCGATTGTCTCCCGATATTTGATTGACTAGATTGTTGGGCTCAACCGTACGCTTTCCGTGCTTTACCAGTCTATGGTTTATTTCCCGCGTTATCTCATTTATATGAACAGGTTCACCTCGCTCTGTCAGAATTCTTTCCACTTGGTTGAAGCGACCTACCAGATGCTCAAACCTGCCCCAATGGAACCCTTCACTGTATTCTTTTACAGAGCTACAGAGTTCGATGAGCAATCCTAATTCTTCTAGTGAAAATCGTTTGTTCTTCCGGACTCCCTTATTCAAATGAATTAGAATATCTATTTCACTTAGAGGAGTAGCAAACTCCTCTGTAAGCAAAGTGTCCAGTTTTTCAATACCCTTTCTTATCTTACGTTCTTGCGAAGATTCAATAATTCCCCAAATCGGTTCGAGGGCTTCTTTGTCAAACGTTATTCGTTCGATACCGGATAATTCTAGGATGAGAAACAAAGACGGTTTGACGGGGGCCGGGTCTATATCGAAACGTTCCTTGATCCGCTGCAGAAGCACACTTTCTCTCGCAGCTTTCTCGACCTCATCCACCGCTATCTGACAGACCAGGCGCATTGTCCGACTAACTTGAGAACGTACGTGATAGTCTTTGGCGGTGTACTCATTTTGAATGAGCATTTCTCGTAGTTCCTTCAAAGCTATCTGTTCAAGTTGACGAACTCTTTCCTTCGTTACCCCGAACGCTATGCCCAATTCTTCAAGAGTAAGCTGTGTTGTGTCTTGGAGCCCAAATCTTCTCTGAACGATAGTCCATAGTCGCTCATCCGAATGTTGGTTAAGGATTTCACGTATGATCAGAGGCAAGTTTTCCAGTATCTGCTGGCTACTTACTTCTACATTGAGCTCCCCAGGGATTATCTTGATATCAAGTTCTTGCCAAAATAGGGGCCATTTGACGATGTCATCATTGACATCTACGGAAGACAGCAAAGCTTGCTGTCTTTTCTTGATCATCTCTCTACTTTTCGCCCCTAGCCCTGAAATGTTTTTGAGTTGCGTATCGTCCAAGCTACAAACCTGGCCGATTGTGGTGACATACTCTCGTTCGAGAGTATTGCAAAGTTTCCTTGGTAGATGAAGTAGACTTATTGGTAGGCCTCGTACGTCTTCAGGAAGAAGTAGAGACATGTAGACACCTCCCTATTACTTTGAGGCCGACACACCAATAATGCTTGTATGACAGCCCCCCAGCTACTCATTATGCCGCAGTTTTTCCGCGCAAAACGCTATCAAAGCATCTCATACACAAAATCGTTGACCACAGCTCGCCAGTGCCCCCAGCCCCTCCGGGGCGGCGGTACGTGGCGCAAGTCCTCGGCCACAGTGGGCGGGTCGGCTAGAGGAGCTGCGTGAAGGGTAGCCTTCACGCACGGTTCTGAATTGTTGGTGAGGCGATCCCCCGCCCAACCAACCATAACTAGGCAGCAGGGTGATTTCAACAAAACATGCGCTAATAGGCGGGGCACTCTGAATCACTTACTCGGCTGGCCTCGTACATTGATTGAAGGTAGCTGGTCACTGCTTTCCCATGCTAGCAGCCTGTCGGAGAGACTTCTTTCCCTGTAACTCCGATTTGTGGTAAACTATGAGCCAACTCGGATGATTCCAACGCACTGATAGCAAGGAGGGATGCTCATGGCCCGCAGATTCAAAAAGGTTGACTACGAAAAAGCTCTCGATCAGACCGTGACGATAAGGGAATGCCTACCGCCTGACCACCTGGCGCGTTTCATCGTCGCTATCATTACGCTGCT
>SDBT01007752.1_pt1 | contig 17624 bp, 19 predicted proteins | sample 2277101 | NCBI WGS metagenome assembly SDBT01 (sample SAMN10404973, study PRJNA504765) | marine sediment metagenome | isolation source: marine sediment core GS10_PC15, 103 cmbsf | place: Arctic Ocean: Southern Knipovich Ridge | collected 2010 | reverse complement strand
ATGATGTTAAAGCCAATCCAGAGTTACCATGGGATTGGAAATGGTTATCCTCAAATCCAAATATTACAATGGATGATGTTAAAGCTAATATTGATAAAATAAACTGGGAATTATTATCACAAAATCGATTTGAAAAACACTCTCACATAATTAAAAAGAAAGAGAAAGAGAAAGAGGCCAAACTAACCATTCATAAATTATTATTGCCATTCATTATTATTGATGTTGTTCCTATAATTTGTGATTATACTTATTAATCAATAGAACATTTCAAAAACTTATCTCTATGTAATTGGAAATATTCCCGTAGAAAACAATAAGAACTCGGATATAATTTTATTTTTTAGAACTTAAATACAAATATATCATTATATATTTATGAATTCATTTATCGAAAAACATCCAAAAAACTTAACAAATATAATTGATGAAGCTACTCATTATATTTTAAACAAAGATGTATTATGTCTTATCAAAGACTATACATTTAGTAAGTATGTTGAAAGATTATTATACCCATTTGAAACAACAAATCAGTTTTCCATTCCTATTACTCATTACGAACTTAGTAAAAAAGAAGTGGCTGGTCATGGGGAATATGATTTAATAATTCCGTGTAAATGCTATCATTCTTTTGAATTACCACAAAATTTGATTGATGACTTGAATAATAATCATTTAATTATTAGTAGATATGAACAATTCGGTCTTATGGACCTTTTTGTGCTTATCAAATGTGCTAAGTGTCCAAGCCATCAAGAATTTCATATTAATCCACACTATCAATTAAAATATAATGGCAATATAAAACTCAGATTGAATTTGGGCTGGTACGAGTTTATATTGATTATTTACTAATTCTCTATCTAAATGGGGTTGGATTATTTGATAGTTTGTATAATGAATATGATTTATTCCAATAATTTATCTGATTTGTCATCCGCTTCAAAATTATTCATCTCGTGTTCACATTGTCGTAATGCAAAATTTTAAATATTTGAGCTTTTCTTTTTAATAACCATTGTTTAATTATCTATATTTCAGGACTAGTTTGTTGAAATTTTCACATATATCTTTTAACTGTTTCCATAAGTATCTTTTTTTGAAAATATATTCTTTGGATAATTCATTTTCAATATCTTTACGTTTAATAATGCGTTTATTGACAGTATTACTGTCATATAATTTTAGTATGTCAGTTAATATTTTTACTCTATCGTCTTCTGGTAAATTATCCAAATTAATCATCCGAGAATCCTTCTCTTCGCCATTTTCAAATAATGTTATTCTTGCTTTTCTTTCGAAAACTAATGATTCGGGCACAACAGCTTTCTCGTATAAATTATAATGAATCATTTTATTGATAAGATTATTAACTCTTGTTGTAAAATGGTTTACACCATCTACTGCAAGGTTCACTATTTCCTTGAATACAATATAGTGACAATTAACCGTCTCGCAACGTAAATTATGATTATCCTTGAAATTAAAAGGCATACTAGATTTTATAACGGTTTCAATTGCTTTAAAATCATAACAATTGATTATATATGCATAATAATGTTTATTTCCTTCCGCCATTCCACGGTTATATACTGTTAAGTTAGAAGCTAATAAAGATCGATCTTTAACACCTCCAAATTTGAATCTATTTTCCAAAGCTTGTTGTTTGGTACATACAATATAAAATATTTGATTTTTTTCTTTAGGTGTTGTATCTTCAATAAATTTAGTCAACTTGAGTGATTTTTCCTTTTCTTTTTGTAATTCAGTTTCTTTTTCCTTAAGTTTTCTTTCTCTATCATCAATTTGTTCTTTTGATTCAAGAAGCAACTTATTTTGAGTTTCTAATTGTTGTAAATGTAATTCTTTATGTAATTCTTGAATATAATCTTTCATAAATATGACTAGCTCTTCCACTTTAATATAGTACTCATGTGTTTCCAATGCAATTTTAGTAGTTGCTCGCATAAGTATTAATTTCAACGTTTTACCCGTAATTTTATAATATAATGCTCGATTGCCCGGTTTTTTTCTAAGGGGGAAATTTCCCCCATAGAAATTTTTAACCAATTTATCATTTTTATCTATCTGTTGATAATCAATACCTTCAATATATTTTTTATGTAACACATCAACATAAAATTTTTTTACTGATTTATAACCTAATTCATCGGTAATAAATTCTGGATATAAATAAAACCATGATCGATTAAATGCTGGTTCCCAAAATATTTTTAACATATTCGTTTCCTTATTTGTAAATCCAACATAGTTTGCTAGTTCTGCGTGAGATACTTCTTGATATTTGAATTCCACTAATGCATTTTTAACTTCCGTTGTATTCATAGTAAGATTATAACATAGTTACTACTTATTATTTAACATAGTGCATTTTTATGTTTTTAATAGATAATATTCATTACATAAATTTTGTAGAGAATAATATTGACATATATCACAATCTTAAATAACATAGAACTATTTAAAATTGAATTAGTAAATAATTATTATCGTTATGGAAGATCATACTGTTCATCTTAGCACTGACGAAAATGAAATCATCATTGAGGTACCAACATTATGTCAAAAAAGTATTATTACATACGATGATGCTTTTTATAGAATAAAACCAGATTTAAATCTAAATCAATTTAAAATTATTGTAAAAAAATCTATAAATAAAGAATCTACTGATGTTATTAGTGTAATTACGGACAAATATCCTAAAAATATTGATATTGTATTTATATGGAAAGGTATATTTGATGGTTCAATGTTATTAACCATATCATACGATGAGATGAAATTAGATAAAGAAATAATGCATAAACAAAATCCTATGACAATTCAAATGTTGCAATATTTAGATGAAGAACTGATTTCGTTAAAAATTAAGGATTCAAATACTATGAAAGATATTACCATATCTAACAAAGATTTGATTAATTTTCGCATTATTACTAACGATGATATTTATCGTTATCTAGAGAGTATATATTATCAGCATGATAAGAGTGAGTGTTATCATAATGATGACCAATGTATTGCCAGTATTATAATGAATAGAATTATAACAATGATATGCCGTAAATCAAAAATGATAGCTACCGGCTGTGTGTTAGTAGAAAATTCAATAGCAAATATATTTATTAAAAATTTATATATGATGGAATATAAAGGAAATTCCGCTGCTTATGCTAAATGCGATGGGCATACATGGATGCTTAACAGATTACAAATTGATAAAAAATTTGATAAGAGTTTTATTATTACCAAAAATAAGGATAAAACATTGATAATTAATGGAATTATATTCCATAAATTTGATATTTATAAAAAAACTAAAGATCCTGTTAATAATCCAGTGATAACTCCCAATATTAATGAAATATTTCATCGATCATTTAAAATATGTAATATCAATCATAGTAATTCTCGTTCAAATATTCAACTATCAATAGTCCAATGTCCATATAATTATATACTGATGTATTATTTAGAAATAAAAAATAATATTCTATATATTGTCACAGATGGCATATTAAAATATGATATAGCTATTCCAAACACTCAAATAAAAGCACTTACACGCCATAATATTACACAAAATCAAAAACCTAGTGGAATAGTTATGAAAGGTTACTATAATAGCTTGCATTATAATGGATCTATGGTCATAACTCCTTTAAATTTCCAACTTGATAATGTTAAACTATATCCAAATTAATATTAAACCATCATTTTATGTTATATAAGATAACGATGGGTGTTGATTGCACTCTTCTGCTCACACAAGCCTATGAAAAAGTTGGTGACAAAGAAACAGGAATAATATATGTGTGTATTTTTTGCGCAAAGGATGAAAGAAAATGCGATTGTTATGCTGATAATTGTATCTGTTCGTGGAGACAACCAAACTATAAAATTCAAGGAAGAAATTCTTATGCGGACGTTGTTCGCAAATATGATCCAAAAGGTGAATACCATAATATTAAAAATATGTGGATATTGGATATGACTGCTCGAATTCCCACTTTTTTACATAACGATGCTTGGCAGGTCCATATCAACGGTATAACATTCAAACAGTTAGATGAAGAGGATGAATTAAAAGAAGTATTTCGAACACAAACATGTCTGGGAAGTCAAATTCCAATGGTGAATGGGCATCATTGTTTTGATTGTAAAAAAATAGTCTATGATTATCCCTCGATTCGATGCATTATGCTTTATAAACTTGATTACTTTTTAACTGCTTCAGGATTACTACTGAACCACCTCCCTATCGATTTAGTCAAACTTATTGTTAAGTTTATAGAAAAACAAGAAGAAATTAACAAAATAATAAAGCTTTCCCAACAAAAAAATATAGATTTACAACAATTTGATTATTATTTATCATATGAATGTTAGGTACTTTTTAATTTCCTTTTCACTCTTCGAGTTTTTTTGCACAATTGTTTATGATGGTTCCAATCTTTATTTTGACAATCTGTGTTACAATAATAAACGAGATCACATTCGCATATTTGTGCTTTTATATTAAATTCTTTGCAATTACTACAAAACCTGTTCATATAATGTGTAGGTTTATGAGTTTTTTGAATAAACCTGCATAATTTTTTATGAGCTTTGTGATCATTTTCTTTGCAATTATTATCACAATAATTAACCAATTTACATTTATCGCATGTTATACCCATTGAATATATATTACTTGTACAGGTCTTACATAATTTATTGTTCTTATCTTTTCGATAGTGGAAGAAACTATAGAAAGGATGCGTATTTTTTATACTAATATCTGGTTCATCATCATGCTTAGCATCACATATGAAATCAACAGAAATTTGCATTGTTAGACTTTCTTTATTTATTTGAGATACAATTAAAATATCAACAATCACATTTTGTTTGTTCTTGTTTTCGTTAATTACTGGTAAATAGCATACAAAGAGATAATTAGTCGGAAACATGACATAACATACACGATTATGCGGAGTATCATTTATAAATTCCTCCAACATCTTCATAAGTTGTTTATCTTTTGCACAAGTTGTGATTATATGAATTGCTCCATCAACAAACGGAACAGGCTCAGTTGTATATTGTTTGCAATTTACAAGTATTGGATAGAGGATAGTAGAAAATCCTGGTTTTTTGCAGTAATAATCTATTTTTACACTGGATATGGGTTCTGAATAATTAACTACATGATGTTCAAGGCAATTCATGGCATTATCATAACATTCTTTACTTTGTTTAATATTCCGTTCTTCATGTAAACGAATAATATTATCATAAAAATGTTTGGAACTACTCAATAACTTATTAACCACGATTTTTTTAAACTCATTTACAATATCTTGCATGATCCACTATTTGATTATATAGTTTAATATATTCAATTTTAATATTAGTTTAACTATTGTGTAACAGAATAAAAACGAATACTGGTAACGATCAAATTAAAACTATTAAAATAATATATAGAACAATCAACAAAAAATATAGATTTACAACAATTTGATTATTATCTTTTCTTATAGTTTGATCATGTACAAACAGTACATATATCATCATTGCACTCAAATTTTTTGACTTTTTTTACTTTCTCATTCGATTGTTTATCTGTTTTTTCAGTTGGTGGAACAATATCACGATTTGTTTTTGATTTATAATGTATCGTTGCAGAAGTTGCCGCTTGTGATCTTAAATAGTACACTCCTGTTTTAAGTCCCTGATGCCAAGTATATCGAAGCATATTTGACAGTTTATTAATAGTGGGGTCAGCCATCCACAAATTCATTGATTGGGATTGATCGATAAATATTGCTCTGTCGGCGGCTTGATTAATAATATCTTTCATTGACATTTCCCAAGCGGTTTGATATAAATCTAAATTTATTTTATTAACTTTATCTCCTGTTATTTCTCCAATGTATTGAGCTGATCCTTTATGTTCAATAATATTATCAATAACTTCTGGTGATAATAATTCGTGTTGAAATAAATCATCCACTAAATACTTATTTACAATAATATGCTCTCCGGCAATTGTTTTTCGAGTATAAATATTAGAAGTTAATGGTTCAAAGCATTCATAATTACCTAGTATTTGACTGGTACTGGCCGTTGGCATACAAGCCAGGAGTTGGGAATTTCTTAATCCGTGTTCTTTTACTCGAGCTTCCATACCTTCCCAATTCCATCGGGGACTAAGATCAGAAGCGGATTTCCCCCACAAATGATACTGCATAATTCCCTTGGAGTAAGGACATCCATCATTATATTTAAAAGAAGGATACCAACCAGGAAGAAATGTATCCTCAAATATATCAGTCGTTTCCCAGTCTTCATCAGACCAATCACTACAAACATATAGTTTTTCAAAATATGGATCATTATAAACTTTTATATCGTGGACAATATTATCTTCATATTTTAATTTGGCCAATAATGAAGATGCCCATAACGCACTATAATACAATGTCTCGAATAATAATTTGTTAATTAATGAAGCTTCGGACGAGCTAAATGGTAATTGCATTTTGAAGAATAGATCCGAAAGACCTTGAATACCAATCCCTAGTGGACGATGCAACATATTTGATAATCGGGTTTGTTCATTGGGATATACATTTATATCAATAACAATATTTAGATTTTGTACGATCATGCACATAATTTCAAATAATCCAGCATGATCAATCATTTGTTTCGTGTAATATACCATATTAAATTCTTCTTCGGAATAAATTCTATTCATGGTACTGACATAATCAATATGATTGTTAAAATTATAAAGTTGAGTTATATCCCCTTTGGATTGCACAATATTACAATATTCTTTCCAGGTTGTTGCTCCTTCTAATTCAGCTGGAATTATAAAATTTTTCACAGCGATGCTTGATAAAATACATACTGCATGTTGTTCAATACTTGAATATTCCATTATCTCCATACATAAGTTGGAAGATCTAATCGTTCCTAAATTTTTTTGATTAGATTTATGATTAACATGATCTTTAAATCCAATGTAAGGGATTCCGGTTTCAATACTCAATTGAAGAATTTCTTTCCAAATGGAGTGAGATTTAACTTTCTTTTTAAATTTGTTCTGATAAACATAATCCATGTATAATTTATCGAATTCATCGCCATAAACATCAGCCAATCCGGGACAGTCTTTAGGACACATTAACCACCAATCTCCATCTGATTCAACTTGATGCATAAATAGATCAGGTATCCAAATTGCATAGAATAAGTCCTTTGCTCTCATTCCTTCTTCAATATGGGGTTTGCGAGCATTAATAATTTCTACTATATCTGGATGCCAAGGTTCAATAAATATAGCCATGCTACCTGGTCGTTTTCCTCCTTGATTGAATGCTTTCATTGTGGAGTTAGCTATTTGCATAAATGGTAAAGGTCCTGATGATTTTCCATTAGTTTTATTAATTGGGGCTCCACGACATCGAATATCATGCCAATGCATTCCCACTCCTCCTGATGACGAAGATATACATGCTGCTTCTTTCATGGCATCCATAATTTCTCGATTTGAATCGCCAATTCCTAATAGAAAACAACTGGCGAACTGTTCGAAATTAGTTCCAGCATTATATAATGTAGGAGAGGCATGAGAATAAAGTCCTAATGACAGAGCATTATATGTTTTTTTTATTTTAAATAACGTATCTTTTATTGGTGTTGTTGTCCACCAAATTGACCCTTTGTCATCAGTTTGTAAATCACTGACACATACGTGCATATGAAGTGCAATTGAAATTCTTAAATACATTTCCCCAGGTCTTTCGATGACAATGTTATTATCTCCTCGTAATAAGTATTTAGCTTCTAATGTTTTAAATCCAAAATAATCAAATCGATAATCCCGATCACTATGTATAATTTTATCAAGATTCGTGGAATTATTTATAATAAATTCATAATATTCTTTATTGATCGCCGGCCAAGGATTTCCATGTGAAGCAATCCGATGATATAATTGTTTTGTTGTATTAGAAAACAATGATTCCTTTCCGCCAGTATTTTTATGATGATTTGAAATTACAATTCTTAATGCTAGTTCCGCAAAATGAGGATGTTCAATTGATTTATTAATACATATTCTCGATGTCGCTTCATCAAGCTGACTGGTTTTAATATTTGGTTCTAAAATTTTAGCAACTTCTTCGGTTAACTTACCTGCATTGATATCAAGCCTAGGTTTGTGATCGATAGTATTTTTAATTCGTTGAAATATCTTATTTTTATCAACTATCTCAAAATTACCATTCCTCTTGACGACAAATTGTTTTTCACCATTGGTCATATCAACACAATCTATCAACATAAATCATAACTATACTTCAATTTTATAAAATATTTAATAGTAATTCTTTTAATATTTCATTGACATCGGCATTGGTTTATACTATCTATCGAACTCAGTTTTCCGTGCCATCGATGAGGTTTGTGTATAATTCCCTTGGATAGCAGAAAAGAATTTTCATTTTTATTCGATAATAATATTTTAATTATGGGATGTACTTCTTCAATGATTTTATATTGTGGAAGAAGTACATTATAGTATATGATTAAATCTCCCGATCCAGATACGCTACACATTCCTAAATTTCTAATACATTTGATTATCTTATAATTTTTAAGTTGCTTTTCCTGGATTATCAATTTTTGGCCATCAAGATGAAGTAAGGTATATGTAAATCCACATAACGCATCTGTTAGTTCGACTTCTTTTTCAATTACTAAGTGTTGATCCGATCTTTCAAATATATGATGTGGTAGTTGATTAATATAAATAATTAAATCTCCCGAGGATATATCTTTTTGTACATCGTGTGCCATATCGGGAATCAATATACGATATTTATCAGGTGATCCAGCTGGCAATTCTATCGTTAAAAGAATTATATTTTCGCGATCTAAACATTTTCTCTTGTATTCATATGTAATACTATCTCCTTTATAAAAAGATTCCAGTGAAACATCAATATTGACAATAGTATCGGAACCTCTATTTAATCCAGTGTTGGCATATTTATATTTATTATAAGTACCAACAAGTTTTTCTTTTGCCGCTTCTAACCCTTGATCATGGTATATTTCTCGCGCGGAAATATTTGAAAGGATTGTATAGGCGGTATTTATTTCTAAAAATTTATCATTATTCCCTTGTTTATCAGGGTGATGAATTTTTGATAGTTTATAGTAAGCTTTTTTAATTTGAGTGAGAGATGCATCTGGATGTATTTGGAGTATTTTATAAAGAGACATAATATGATTAAATCACAAAGAAAATTGAATATATATCTATATAAACAGTCCATGGATAAATTTACTATATGTCAAAGTATTGCATTTTATGAATTAGATTCAGTTTATGGAGATATATCCACTTCCAAACCATATGTTGTGTACAATGTTAATTATCTAGTCGAATGTTACACTCGATCCGTAACCCATAATAAATCTAAGTTAATATTTGATTCTGAAGATATTCCCATCCCAACAAAAGGAGTTATATGCATTTTGCCCACTGAAGTATTGAGTAGGTTTGATATTGATCATCCGGGAGATATTATTCATCAACAATATATATTACCACCAACAATTGAAGAAAAAGATGATATTTTATCTCATACTATAAATATTAATACTTCAACCGATCCCGTTTATTTTAAAATAATGTTCTGTTCGGGTAAATACGATCGGTCCCGGCGAGATAATATAGGAAATTATTATATATTTCGTCTATATAAAGTGTATGTATATCATCATAAAGAATTTAACAAAAAATGATAGCTAATTCTGATCAATTGGGAATAATTATAGGTATTTCTACTTTTTTAGGAGGATTTTTATTAGCTGGGCCTTCGGAATCTGGAGATGGATTATGTACAGATGTTAACCGTGAAATTCACTAGAATGTTATGGTTATTATCAATGAGCGTTGCCACTTATCTTCATTTAACAAATATAAAAAAAGAAAAAGTTCATCATATTAATTTTGGAATATTAATATTAGCAATGATTGTTACCATATTGTATGTATTTATTCTTTCCATTATTAGAATGATCAATGCTAATATGTTGAATGGAATTTTTGTTATGATTATTTCTGCATTATTTGTTATCATATTTGGAAATATAATTTATAAATACCCATCCAATTCATACAATGCTCCATCTATTACCAACGTTAATATACCATGATTACCGCGGTAAAGAATGCAAGTAATGCTCCAGCCACAAGTCCCAATTGATAAGAATTTAAGATAGGCTCTTTTCCTTTTTTAAGATTTACTTGTATAGGAAATATACATCCACAAATCAGAGAGTAGCAAATAATAGAAATAATAAAAAACACATTTAGTTGGTGTCTCATGTCAAATTTAATTATGTATATATTATTTGTTATGTTGATAATTGTATTGACATACATATTTGATCGATATGTGAATCCATTCGGGGAAAATTATCAAAGAATTAGTTCAATGATTTCTGAACGTATAAAATATATACGATCCAATCACATATTATCTCATTAAAAATGAAAATATAAATATACAACTATATAATGGAATACACTAATCATCTACAATTATTATTGGATGAATATCCAAACAAACCATGGAATTGGGAATGGTTATCTGAGAATTTAAATATTACAATCGAATGTGTTAAAGCTAATATCAATAAACCATGGGGTTGGGAAGGGGTATCGGACAATCTAAATATCAATATCAATGATGTTACAGCTAATCCAGCAATACCATGGGATTGGTATTGGTTATCTATAAATCCAACTATCACCATCGAATTTGTAAAAGCTTTCATTGATAAACCATGGGATTGGGAAGAGGTATCTCGTAATCTAAATATTACGATCGAGGATATTAAAAATAATATAGATTTACCATGGAATTGGGAAGGGTTATCTCACAATCTAAATATTACTATCAACGATGTAAAAAATAATCCGGATTTACCATGGGATTGGACCGGGTTATCTTGGAATCCAAATATTACCATCAAATTTGTAAAATCTTTCATCAATAAACCATGGGATTGGGAACGGTTATCCTTAAATTCAAATATTACCATCGAGTTTATTAAAACTAATATTGATTTACCATGGGATTGGCATGAAATATCTAGAAATCCAAATATTACCATCGAGTTTATTAAAACTAATATTGATTTACCATGGGATTGGTATTGGTTATCTAGCAACCCAAATATTACGATCGAGGATATTAAAAATAATATAGATTTACCATGGAAGTGGGAATGGTTATCTAGGAATCAAAATATTACCATTGAATTCGTTAAAGATATTAATAATCTATGGGATTGGGAAATATTATCAAGCCATCTAAATATTACCATCGATAATATTCTATCTAATCCACAATTACCGTGGGATTGGAAACATGTATCATTAAATCCAAATATTACTATTGATAATGTTAAAGCTAACATCGCCAAATCTTGGGATTGGAAATGGTTATCTAGAAATCCAAATATCATTGTTGATAATGTTAAGAATAATATAGATTTACCATGGGATTGGGGGGGAGGGCTATCCTGGAATCCAAATATTACCATCGAATTTGTAAAATCTTTCATCGATAAACCATGGAATTGGTATTCGTTATCTTTAAATTCATTTGAAAAAAATTTCCATATTGTTAAAAAGAGAGAACAAAAGGCAAAAATTATTATGCAAAAACTATTATCATTATATACATCTATTCCCTTTGCTATTACCTTTATAATTTGTGATTTTACTTATTAATTTTTTTTTCAGTTGGAGAGGTCTATAATATTCATTAACCAATTATCTCTATGTAACTCATGATATTTCTGGCACAAAGAATATATCAAAGATAGAAATGACAAGGAATAAAGTAATAATACGAGGTAGAAAAGTAGAGGATATCAAAGTTGAAAATATAATAAACATATAACAGGAATAGTATATCAATTGTCAATATGGGAGAATCTGTTTCTAAAAATCAACGCACTCTTGATAATCCTCAACCATTTGTTGAGCGACCGGGTATGTTAGATACTATAACTTTACCTAACGGTGGACTATATCATTCGTTAGAAGATATGGATAGATTGGATAATGATCCCGAATTAAAAAATAAATCGATAGAATTTTTAGCTAATTATGCAGATTACGTAACTCGAGGATCATATAATGAATCATGGTTTAAAGAGGATATTCTTAAATTATGTAGCGCACCTTATGACAGGAATAATATATCTTCGATAGGAAATGTTGCTTTTATTTGTTTAAATAGTGATAATCCAACAATTAAAGAGTTAACAAGTAAATGGTTAGAAAAATGGAGAAAAACGAAGTAGAAAATATAAAAATTGAATAAACAATAAATAATATAGCATGGAATACATTAATCATCTACAATTATTATTGGATGAATATCCAGACAAACCATGGGATTGGTATTTGTTATCTTCAAATCCAAATATTACGATTGACTTTGTTAAATCCAATATTGATTTACCATGGGATTGGTATTGGTTATCTAAAAATCCAAATATTACAATCGATGATGTTAAGAATAATATAGATTTGCCATGGGATTGGTATTGGTTATCTAAAAATCCAATTATTACCATTGAATTTGTTAAAAATAATATCGATTTATCATGGGATTGGAACAAGTTATCTGGAAATCCAAATATTACAATCGATGATGTTAAGAATAATATAGATTTGCCATGGGATTGGTATTGGTTATCTGGCAACCCAAATATTACCATCGAATTTGTTAAAGCTAATATCGATTTACCATGGGATTGGAAACGGTTATCTAGAAATCCAAATATTACAATCGATGATATCACAGCCAATATTGATAAACCATGGGATTGGAATAGGTTATCTTACAATCCAAATATTACTTGGGAAATTATCAAAAACAACCCGGATAAACCATGGATTTGGGATGGAATATCCTGGAATTTAAATATTACTTGGAAAATTATCAAAAACAACCTGGATAAACCATGGGATTGGACATACTTATCTGAGAATCCAAATATTACTATTAATGATATTAAAGCCAACCCTGATTTACCATGGGATTGGGATTGGTTATCTTATAATCCAAATATTACAATCGATGATATCGCAGCTAACATCGATTTACCATGGAATTGGAAACAGTTATCTTGGAATTCAATTATTACCATCGAATTTGTTAAAGCTAATATCGATTTACCATGGGATTGGGAAGGGTTATCTTTAAATCCAAGTATTACAATCGATGATATCGCAGCTAACATCGATTTACCATGGAATTGGAAACAGTTATCTTGGAATGCAATTATTACCATCGAATTTATTAAATCTAACATTGATAAACCATGGGATTGGGGAGGGTTATCTTTAAATCCAAATATTACAATCGATGATGTCACAGCCAACATTGATAAACCATGGGATTGGAACCAGTTATCTCAAAATAAATTTGAAAAACATCCCCATATAATAAAAAAGCAGAATCAACAAGCAAAAATTATAATTGCCAAAATAATATTATCATTGAATATGATTCCTATAGATATTTCTTCACTAATATGCAATTTTACGTATTAGATTTTTTCAATTGATAGAGTTTATACTCATTAATAAATTATCTCTATGCAATCTCATGATATTTCTGGTACAAAGGATATAGTGAATGGTTAGAGCAATGATGAGAAATGAAGTAAATAATATAAAATTGAAATAATATAAGTAAAATACCAAAACCTTGCAAAATGAAGAACGAAATATGGATGGCGATTTTAAAATATATTCAATTACCCAAAGATTTAATCATATCAATGTTAAATATGAAAAAACAAGATGTGACAACATATATCCATGGCAAATATTTGTTTAAATTCATAAAACCAAATTATGACAATTCATCGTGGGTAAGAGAATTAGGAATTCTTAATTTTCTAGGTCATAAACATATTATTAGACTAAGTAGAATTAATTCAACCTCAGATGATTATATTTATTATAGCAAATTTCACTATACCACAATAGCAACTTTAGATACTACCAACATCAACGAACAATTTATAATTAAGTTTTGTAGAGATATCGGATCCGCAATTGCATATATGCATCGAAAAGATATTATATGTGGCGCCGTATCTCTAAGAGACATTGGGATGACAGAATATGAATCTAAATATAAATTTACTTTGACTAACTTATCCTGTGCTAAAAAAATAGTTTCAACTTGTCCGATTAAACAATCTAAATATGATTATTCATGTAATTATGTTTATCTGGTAGATAATCCTCCTCCGGAAATGTTTGAGAATAGTTTTCGAGCATCGGTTAAAATCGATATGTGGTACTTTGGATGTACTTTACTTTATTTATTGTGCAAATCTACTTTGAGAGACATTATTAGTTACTGCGTACAATCATATCAACATACAATTTGTAATGGTGATCTAATGAAAAAAGTCATTGATTATGCCATTAACAAAATTACGATTCAGGAAATTAAGAATAATTCTGATCGATTAGCATTGTACAAACTCACACTCTATCTTCTACTCCATCCAAATCCTAAAGACAGATTATCTTCTCGAGGCCTGACAATTATTTTTGATACTCCTGATCAACTAGTATTTTATGATTTACCATATGTTTATCGGAGAAGAATGCGCGATTTGATAAATGTCTCCAGAAAATGTTATGAAATAGAAACGGTAATGCCAGAGCATCTCGATGTTATCATCGACTTAGCTACATTTAAAGCGGATCACATAATATCAAAAAATAAAGGCCTCGAATTGGAAGATATTAGCGTTGCAATTGATATGATCCTTGATTCATCTGATGAAACAGATACTAAATATCTTCATAATTTCGTGGTGGTATTATTTGTTAATTTTGCTCACCGCACATCAAATCTTACAAGCGATAATATCTGGAATTATATGATGGGATGTGAATTTATAGTTCATAATATGTATGGATCTTTGGAAGATATTACTCCATCTCTCAAAAGAGATATTATTTCAGAAATATTACTTACACTAAAATTCATATTGATTAGTGATCTTCGATGGTAGTTGTTAAAGTTCAGCCATCATGGTATCATATTCAGTTTCTATTATTTGTACTTGCTCTGCATATGATTGTGCACGATTCTTTTCTACTTTTTTTATGTATAAATAGAAAAGAATTACTGCAACAACAACAACAATCAAAATGAGTAAAATTTTAATCATTCCATTTGGATCAAAAGACTCCGTTGATGATGATGGCGCAGATTTTTTTTGAACAATCATTTTTACAGGTTTAGTAAGTGTGTCGGGAGTTGATTCACCAATATCTTCCTTGATAGTACTGTATGATGAATTTCTATATCCAGAATCAGGTTTGATTGTTGGCCTAACTTGATTTTCCTGCTCAAAATCTGATTGATAGGTATTATACTTACTGATAGAAGTTACTATCTCGTTTCCAGCATTAGAACTAGAACTATATTCTGTTAAAATACTAGGACGAGAACCATTGTAAGGTCTCTTGCGAGATCTTATGTCTTGTGAATTATACATTAATTGCTATATTGATAGGATTATTTTTATTTTAATCCCAAATAATGGTGTGATAGTATAGCCCTTGGGAAGGAACGTTTGTCAGAGACTCATCACTTAGCAAAAAGGTATACTCATTATACTATTATGAAGTTAAACCCATAGTTTATTTGCACATTTATTTACTCCAAGAGAATTAAAATGAGAATAATCTATTGGGAAAGATAAACATAACCAACAAAACTTTGTTTTGCAGTGCTCGCATGTAATTTTATTACATCCTTCATTTTTTTCAATTAAGTATTTGCATTTAGGACAGAATTTAGAGAGACCTTTGGTCAATTTGTTTTGAATATGTTCAAAACTTTTTTCATCCATATTTTCTCGTAATCGGTCCATAGTTTTAACGTTTTTGCAGTCGACATTGTCGTGATATGGACTATATTTACATAAGTGACAAAAACTTATTCCACAAATACATTCTATTTTATTACTCATAATATATGACGCATTTAAACATGGATTGATCGATCGAAATGAATTAATACAATGAGTAATATTTGGGTAAAATAATATTAATGCACGAGATATCAATTCCAGATTGGATATAGAAACAACGCTAGAAGACACAGATTTAACAACACGAAATAGATTAAAGTAAATATTACATGACAAATTACGTTCGGAATTACTAACATGTTTACCAAAACACAATGCCAGAACACAATTATTAACTATTTTATATTTATTATCATTAATTATATTCGGTAAATATGCATTAAAGCAATCGATGCAAACTGCATGTATTTGTCGTCGAGTTTTATGTAATATTATTTTATTATTGAAATAGATGGCATAACATATATGACATTCTTTATTGTTATGTTTATTGAATTTATTATTAACCATCTATATAATAGTATCTATTTTTTGTTTAACCGCGAAGCAATGTTATATTAAACTGACTCTTTTGATTATATGATGATTCGCATTAAAGAGATAAAAGTTAAAAACTTGTCAGCAATACAAGTTAAAAAATTGAAGGTTGCCCACCGAAAAATATTTGGTGAAAAATTGTATTTTTATGACGATATTATTTATATTTGCCAATCGGGTAAGTCGGCTAAATATATCGGAATGGCACAGATAAGATTTAAATCTCCCGAATTTCATTTTGAAATGGAAGATTATAATAAAGAAACTAAAACCCATAATCCAGTTCCTTACCTGATTGATTTTGGAATAATGATCGAAAAGAGACATCAAGGAATTGGGACCGCATTAATAAAATTTGTTATAAATTCTCTTGACGATTACAACCATATCAATTTAGATATTCTCAATGGAGAGAAAAAAGAAAAACAAGACGAGGACGAGCCATTTATAGACATCAATGTGGACAATTTAGTATCATTTTATAAAATATTTGAGTTTGAAGTAGTAGGTCATTGGTATCATCCCAGCAAGTTGAAACGATATCTGAGTATGACTTTAAAATTGAAATAATAATTATAATTATAACCATGTCCACTTTAACTGATAATATATCTACGGAGCTTAAGTGTGAAAATCAAAATATTACCGGGATAGTATCCTCATCCGCAACCAAAATATATTGTGCTTATAATGCTATAACTTATATCGATGCCCCAAATGTTGTTGTTCTTAATTGTCAACATAATCAATTAGATTTTCTATTCTCTCCTCAGGCAACGGAAATATATGCTGCTCATAATAATCTTAGAGTTATTATCGCCCCCAATGCACATACCATTATAGTTCATCATAATAAAATAACTGACTTAGACAACCTGGGAGATATTCCATTGTGTACAAAGTTAGACTTAAATAATAACCCACTAACTCCAGGAAATCAACAAAGATATAAGAAATTTGTTAATCAAATTGCACGACAACCCGTTCAAAAAAACGACGATAACGATGACAATAACGATGACGATGATGACGATGATGACGATGATGACGATGATGACGATGAA